>OJPH01001116.1_pt1 | contig 11789 bp, 10 predicted proteins | sample 1598481 | NCBI WGS metagenome assembly OJPH01 (sample SAMN03922482, study PRJEB24848) | human gut metagenome | isolation source: stool sample | host: Homo sapiens | place: Germany | collected 2011-05 | reverse complement strand
TTTCCTGGAGCTGCACCCCACCAAGTACGCTGAGGAGCTGGTCAAGAAGATGAAGATGAGCGGCGCTAAGGCTTACCTGGTCAACACCGGCTGGAACGGCACCGGCAAGCGCATCTCCATCAAGGACACCCGTGGTATCATCGACGCTATCCTGAACGGCGATATCAACAACGTGCCCACCAAGAAGATCCCCTACTTCGACTTCGAGGTTCCCACCGTCCTGAACGGTGTTGACACCGGCATCCTGGATCCCCGCGATACCTACGCCGATGCTTCCCAGTGGGAGGAGAAGGCCAAGGATCTGGCTGGCCGCTTCATCAAGAACTTCAAGAAGTACGAGGGTAACGAGCACGGCAAGGCTCTGGTCTCTGCCGGCCCCCAGCTGTAAGCTCTGATCCCAGCATTTTTCTTCTGAACTCCATATAAAGAAGCTCCCCACCCTGTGCTCATTGACCGAGCACAGGGTGGGGAGCTTTTGCGTTTCAGCGTCTGTAAACGAAGCATCGATTGCCTTTTGGTGCGTGGTATGCTATCCTTTTTCCAAAGGATGTGAGCACAATGGATGCGAAAATATTCGGGGCATTTCTCGCCCAGATGCGCAAGTCACAAGGATTAACACAGGCAGAGCTGGCCCAGCAGCTGCATGTAACAGATAAGGCTGTCAGCCGATGGGAACGCGGGGTCGGCCTGCCGGACATCAACACGCTGGAACCACTGGCCGACGCGCTGGGGCTGACCCTTGCCGACCTGATGCACTGCCGCGACCCGCAGGAAGCAGATATTGCACCGGAAGTCCCGCTGGAAGATTTCTTTACCCTGCTGTGCCGTCAACAATCCATTGACTGGCGCTCGGTACGGGCAGTTTTGTTTTGGCTCAGTGCCGCACTGGCCATCTGGGGCATCCTCGCCTGCCCGGGCCGGATGGCCGTCCACTGGCGTACCCTGAGCAATGGGAACCTGCAGGCAGACGGCTGGCTTCCCTCCTGGGTGTTTTTCCCATTGTTCGTCGGGATAGAATTTCTCTCGCTGGAGCTCTGGAACAACTTTGAGCAGACCGGCTACTACCGACACTGGGGTGAGATAGGTGCCTCCGTCACCCGCTCCATGAACTTCTGCTCCCCTACTGTCCGGCTCTGGAAGTTTGTGCTCGACCTGCTGTTCTTCTTCGGGTTTGGCTTCGTGGTCCCCTGCGCTGAGATGATGGCGATTCTGATCAACTGAAAAAAAGAAAGCCCTCCTGTCGCACTCAGGCGAAAGGAGGGCTTTCTATCATCTTATCAGAAGGTTTCCGTTCTTATATTCCTCTGATTTTAAGATCCTTTACTTTTCGTTCTTTGCACGGCGTTCTTTCAGATCGCTTTCCATCTGCGCCAGCGTCTTTTTATCCAGATTGAACACCACGCCGTACGCAATGATCATCATGATATAGCTTCCCAGATACATGATCGGCACCAGATAGCGCATCCGGGTTGCCACTTCGATCGTCTGTGCAGCCTTCAGAGATGCATCATAACCCAGTTTGGTTGCCAGAACAAGGCCCAGAGAAGGTCCGATGCCCTGTGCAAGCTTACGGAAGAAGGAGTGCAGTGCATAGGTAGTGCCTTCTTCTCGCACACCAAATTTCCACTCGTTATAATCGATCGCATCTGCCATCAGAGACCAGCTCAGGCAGCTTCCGATGCCACCGCCCAGCATTGCAATGACCTGACACAGGACATAAAGGCCGAGGCCCCGGCTGTCCGGTGTAATGGGCAGAACCAGCATCAGGACGTACGCCAGCGCACAGACGACTGAACCAAAGGTCACAGCTTCTTTCTTGCCAAAGCGCTTGACGATACGGCTCACAAAAGGACTGAAGATGAAAACGCCAAAGTAGGAGATCATACCCACAAGGCCGGAGATCTTTGCATTCTTGAAATAAGCCTGGAACAGGATCTGACCTGCAGTAGAGGCACCATACATACCAATAAACGTTGCGATAGGTGCCAGCGTTGCGCCCACAGCCGGGCGATTATGGATAAAGTTGTTGAACGCCTTCACGATGTTGAACTTCGGTGCATCCTCTTTCAGAGTGATCGTGGTGTCCACACGCACCTTTGTGTTCGTGACCATAAAGCGGAAGCAGATCAGACCGATCACACCCATGATCAGAGCAATGACAAACATCTGCTCACCACGCAGGTTGTTCTGGTTATCATAAATGATCACCGGAATCAGCATACCGGTCAGAAGCGCACCGCCCATAGAACCAATGGAGCGGAAAGTCGACAGCTGTGCACGCTGGATCGGGTCATCCGAGATCAGAGACAGCATCGAGCCATACGGCACATTTGCAACGGTGTAGAAAGCATCCCAGATCATATAGCCTGCCACAAACAGAATATTCTTGACCATACCGGGAGCCTGCGGGAACGGCAGATAGCAGAGTGCACCGGCCACGGTCAGGCCGATTGCACCGAACCAGATATAGGCAAGGAACTTGTTCCGGCGGTATTTATGCGTATCCGCATCTACCATTGCTCCAATAATAGGATCGTTGATTGCGTCCCAGATCTGCACGATCAGCAGAAGGGATGCCATCAGGTAGTTGTCGATCCCCATAAACTGCGTCCAATAAATCGTCAGGTAACCTTTGAGCGCAAAACTCATATTGCAGCCAAAGTCACCCGCTGCGTATGCAAGTTTATCACGCAATCCAAACCCTGCAGACGCATCCACTGTTGATTTCCCCATGAAAATACTCCTTTCTGAACTTTCCGGACAATTTTGGCACACCGCCCGCAAGCCGTATGCATATTTATGAATCCATAATACGGCATCTCTTTCCAAAATGTTAGAATTTTTTTACGATTCCGCCTGAAGAATTTACGATTCAAAAGTATTTCTTGTTGTATTCTTTAATTCGTGCAGCGTTTTCGTGATTCTGTACAAGCAATCTTTTCTTTTTTTGTATGCAAAATATTTTTTCTTAGCCGAATCTTTTTTTGTTGAGAACGGCGTTGTGCGCCGAGCATAAAGCAAGGGCCATTGCACGAGAATCTGTGCAATGGCCCTTGCTTTCTATTGTTTCTTATTTCGCCGCCTCAAACTCGGCTTCGATCTCCTTCGAGGGGGCGGGGGTGACCAGGCTGACCACCACGCAGACCAGCAGCGAGGTCAGGAAGGCGGGCAGCAGCTCATAGATGCTGAACACGCCGCCCAGCGGACTGATGAGGTACTTCCAGACAAAGACCATCAGGCCGCCGGCGAGCATCCCGGCCAGCGCGCCCTGCCAGTTGCAGCGCTTCCAGAACAGGGCGCAGAGCATCACGGCACCATACGCGCCGCCGAAACCGGCCCATGCAAAGCTGACGATGCCGAACACGCTGGAATTGGGGTCACGGGCCAGCACCACGCCCACCACACTGACGCAGATGATGGTCAGGCGGGCAGCAAACAGGCTCTGGCGTTCGGTCAGCTTCATGTGGCCGAATTCCTGCAGGATGTTCTGGGAGACGCTGGACGCGGCAGCAAGCATCTGGCTGTCGGCGGTGGACATGGTGGCGGCAAGGATGCCCGCCAGGATCAGGCCCGCCAGAACGGCTGCCAGAATGCCGTGCTGTGCAATGAGGTTTGCAATGCGGACGATGACCGTCTCGCTGGAGGAGCCGCTCAGGTACTCCAGCGCGCCTGCCTTGGTCATGCCAAGGCCCACCATGCCGATGATGATGGAGGCGGTCATGGCAATGACGACCCACACGCTGGCAATGCGGCGGCTGAGCACCAGCTTCTTTTCCTCCTCAATGGCCATGAAGCGGAGCAGGATGTGGGGCATTCCGAAGTAGCCCAGGCCCCACGCCATGGTGGAGACGATGTCCAGCAGGCTGTACGAGGTGGCCGTGCCCTCGGCGGCGTTGTGGCTGGCCATCATGGTCAGGTAGCCGGGCAGGCTCTGGGCGTTGGCCACAACGGCATCCCAGCCGCCTGCCGCGCCAATGCCGTACACCAGCACAGCCACAAGGGCTAGGCTCATCACGATGGACTGGATGAGGTCGGTGGTGGTAACGGCGCGGAAGCCGCCCGTGATGGTATAGCCCACGATGACGCAGGCCGAGACCACCATGGCCGCCATGTAATCCACGCCGAACAGGCTGTGGAACAGCTTGCCGCAGGCGGCAAAGCCCGAAGCCGTGTAGGGCACAAAGAACACGATGATGATCACCGCGCCCAGTGCGTTGAGCAGATTGCGCTGGTCGTGGAAGCGCAGGGACAGGAACTGCGGCACGGTGATGGCTTCCAGATTGGCCGAATACCGCCGCAGCCGCCGGGCCACGATGAGCCAGTTCAGCCAGGTGCCCAGCGCCAGGCCGATGGCGGTCCAGCCAGGCGAGGCGATGCCGGTGAGGTAGGCAAGGCCCGGCATTCCCATCAGCAGCCAGCTGGACATATCGCTGGCTTCGGCGCTCATGGCCGTGACCAGCGGGCCCATTTTGCGGCCGCCAAGGTAGAAATCGGTGCTGTCGTTGTTGGACTTGCTGTATGCAAACCCAACCAACAGCATTGCCACCAGATAGATGATGATGGTGGCGATGATGCAGATGTTGGTCATATACTTTTTCCCCCTTGTCTTTCCAAATGAAAGTACCCTTCGATTTTACCACAGTAAAGCATCAAAGTGCAAGCCTTTTGGCAAAACTTTGTCCTGATTCGCCAAAAGTCCACGAGTGGCGGACAAAAAGTTTTCAAATTGACCGGAAACATCCGCCACCGGGATTTTTCTTGCAAAATCCCGGAAATCTGTTATACTACCAATCCAGGGGGTTAGTGTATATGAAAGAATCCAAAACCATACAAGCTGTACCGGGCTCCGGTGTGGTGTGGCAGGCCTTCCGGGCCGCCGCACCCCAGACCGTGCCGGTGTTTGCAGGATATCTCGTGCTGGGTATGGGCTACGGCATCTATGTACAGAGCCTTGGCCTGCCCGTCTGGATGCCTATGCTCATGGGCACCGTGGTCTACGGCGGCTCGCTGGAATTTGTGCTGGCAAGCCTGCTGCTGGGGACCTCTTCCCCACTGTCGGCTTTTCTGATGGCGCTGATGATCCAGGCACGGCACCTGTTCTACGGTCTGGCCATGCTGGAACGGTACAAGGGTTACGGCCTGCGCAGCTTTTACATGATCTTTGCCATGAGCGACGAGACCTTTTCCATCACCTGCTCTGCAGAGCCGCCGCAGGGGATCGACCGGGGCTGGTTCATGTTCTTCATCACCCTGCTGGACCAGTTCTACTGGGTCGCCAGCGCCGGGCTGGGGGCCGTGGTGGGGTCGGTGCTCCCCTTCAGCACCAGGGGCGTGGATTTTGTGATGACCGCCATGTTCGTGGTCATCTTCCTCAACCAGTGGGAAAAGGAGAAGCAGCATTACAGCGGCATCATCGGGCTGGCCGTGCCGCTGATCTGCCTGGTCCTCTTTGGTTCCGGCAGCTTCCTGCTGCCCTCCATGGCCTGCATTCTGGTGCTGCTGCTGGTTTTGCGCAGGCCCATTGAGCGGGCCGACGGCATCGTCCCCGGCCAAACGGAAAAGCAGAAGGAGGCGACGCAATGACCACGTTCCAGATGGGCCTGACCATTGCAGTGTGCACGGCGGCGACCATGCTCACCCGCTTTCTGCCCTTTTTGATCTTTTCCTCCAAGGACCAGCAGCCGCCCGAGGTGGTACAGTATCTGGGCCGGGTGCTTCCCGCCGCCATCTTCGGAATGCTGATCCTCTACTGCCTGAAAAGCGTCACACCCTTTGCGGGCAGTCACGGCATCCCCGAGGCCATTGCCATTGCTGTGACCATCGCCCTGCACCGGTGGAAGCACCAGACACTGGTCTCCATCACCGGTGGTACGGTGTGTTATGTGCTGTTGGTGCAGCTGGTGTTCTCATAACAGAAACGGGAGGTGCTGTTGGGGCATCTCCCGTTTGTTTCAATGATAGAATGTATCAAAATTGATCTGCCGGTAGAACCGCTGCTGGAGCTGGTCAAAGTTCTCGCAGTTCTGGGCCAGCAGCCACATGACCTTGGTGACAACGGCCTCAATGGTCATATCGTGGGCCTCCAGGAAGCGGAAGCGGTTCTTGACCCGCTTGCCCACCTCGTAAATGCCCACATCGCTGCCCTCATAAGTGACCTGCGTGGTCAGGATCAGGATCTTGTGGGTCTTGTCGTAGTCGCCCAGCTCCTCGGCAAAGGCATCCATGAGCCGCTGGGGAATGCCGCCCACGCCAAAGCTTTCCACAATGACGCAGTCATATTGTTGAAAAATGGCCGGGATGAGTTCTGGCCCAAGGCCGGGGGTCAACTTGAGCAGGAACACTTTGGGGTTCAGCGCCCGGCCAAACTCCACCGGGCCGGTGGGCCAGGGCGAAGCCACATACCGCACCAGCCGGTCGCCCTGCACCAGCGCCAGCGCCGGGAAGTTGACCGACGCAAAGGCATCGTAGCTGATGGTCTTGTTCTTCTTGGCGCGGGTACCCGCAATGACGTGCCCGCCAAACACCACCATCACACCCCGGCTGCCCGGATCAAGGGCACAGATCACGCTGTCCCGCAGGTTCTTCTTGGCATCGGTGATCTCGTTGGAAATGGGCTGCTGGGCACCCGTGAGGATGATGGGCTTGTCCGCATTCTGGACAAGGTAGGACAGCGCCGCCGCCGAGTAGGCCAGCGTATCGGTGCCGTGGCAGATGATAAAGCCATCGTAAAGCGCATAGTTTTCCTGCACGGCCTTGGCCATCATCAGCCAGTGCTCCGGGCCAAGGTCGGTGCTGTCGATGCTGCACAGGTTGAGCGTTTCCGGGCAGCAGAGCTGCTGCAATTCCGGCAGATGGGCCAGCAGTTCCTCGCTGGTCAGAACAGGCTTGAGCCCCTGTGCGGTGCGCACGCTGGCAATGGTGCCGCCGGTGGTGATAAAAAGCAGGCGCTGCTTGGACATAGGTTTTTCCCCTCCATGGTGTCGATTTTTGCGATGTTTTCAGTATAGCACAGTTCGTCGGAGATGAAAAGTGCGGGGAGTTGAGGTATAATAGTTATCATAAGATCAAACAGTCCTCAACCTCTCCGTCATTGCTACGCAATGCCACCTCTCCTAGTAGGAGAGGCCTTGGCAAAGAGGCAAGGCTTTACGCAATGCCAAGGGCTCCCCTACTAGGGGAGCTGTCGAGCGGATGCGAGACTGAGAGGTTGGACAAAAGCAAACCTACCACAAGGAGAAACCGCCATGTCTAACATTGTAATCATCGGTTCCGGCCCCGCAGGTGTCTCGGCGGCATTGTATGCCGCGCGCGCCGGGGTGCAGACCACCGTTCTGACCAAGGGCCCCGGCGCACTGGACCGGGCCGAGCTCATCCAGAACTACTACGGCTTTGCCGAACCCATCACCGGTGCCGAGCTGGAACGCCGGGGCATCGAGGGAGCCAAGGCCGTGGGGGTGGAGTTCGTCATCACCGAAGCCGTGGGCCTGACCTACACCGACAAGCTGACCGTGGAGACGCTGGCCGGGGATTTCCCTGCCGATGCCGTCATTCTGGCCACGGGGGCTTCCCGGGCAGCGCCCCGCATTCCGGGCCTCGCCGGGCTGGAGGGCCACGGCGTGAGCTACTGCGCCACCTGCGATGCCTTTTTCTACCGCGGCAGGGATGTGGCCGTGCTGGGCAGCGGAGAGTACGCCCTGCACGAGGTACAGGCCCTGCTGCCCGTGGCTCACAGCGTCACCCTGCTCACGGGCGGAGCCCTGCTGACGGCACAGTTCCCGCCGGAGGTGGCCGTGCGGACGGAAGCCGTGGAAGCCATCCTCGGTGAAGAGCGGGTCACCGGCGTGCAGCTGAAAGACGGCGGGACACTGGAAGTCTCCGGCGTGTTCGTGGCGCTGGGCGTGGCGGGCAGCACCGCCCTGGCCCGCAAGCTGGGAGCCGAGGTGAACGGCAGCCGGATCGTGGTGGATGACCACATGCAGACCTCCCTGCCCGGCCTGTATGCCGCCGGAGACTGCACCGGCGGGCTGCTGCAGGTCGCCAAGGCCGTGTACGAGGGTGCCGTGGCAGGCACCGAAGCCGCCAAAGCCCTGCGGAAATGACCCAGACAGAAAAAGGACGCTGTGCCCTGCGGCACAGCGTCCTTTTATTGCTTTGCTCAGCTCTTGCAGCCGGATTCCTCTTCGATGCCGGTGAAATCGCTGGCCTCCGCGATCCTGGTGGTATCGAACTTGCCGTTCTCATCCTTGGGGGCAACGGCAGGGCCTGCCTCCACAGGATTCACGGTTGTTTCCTCTGCCGCAGGCTTTTCCTCGGCAAGCTCCTCTGCCCGGGCAGCTTCCACCACCGGGGCTGCAGGAGCAGTCTCGGGCTCGGCAGGAGCCTTTTCAAAGGCAGGGGGCCATGCGTCACCGGGAGCGGTCTCCTTGGCCTCGCCCTCGGCGTAGGCTTCGGCAGTCTTTTCAGCCTCGGCGGGGTCCTTTTCAGCTTCCTCGGGGAACTCCACGTTTTCGACGTGGAGCGGGTCCTTGTCGTTCAGAACTTTGTCCAGCACGACGATGGCGGCACCGGTAACAGCCACAGCGGCAACGGCACCCAGAACACGGAACAGAGTTTTCATGGTGAAGTCCTCCCTGTATAAGATAGGATTAAGAGAATGTTACGACATCGTTCTGCGGCTTTTCGGCGGGCTCCACCGAAATGGCGGTCAGCACCGGGCCCTTGCCGCGGTAGATGTTGTGGAACTTGTAATTGACCTTGGCGGTCACAGTGACCCAGGCGCGCTGCTCCAGTGCCTTGTAGCCATCATAGCTGCAGGGGAAGCCCACGAACTGGATATCCTGCACGCAGCAGGTCATTGCAAAACGGCCGGGCACAAAGCTGTTTTTGCCCGCGCGGTTGGTCTGGCAGACCTGCGCCAGGAACCGGACGGTCTTGCCCGTATACTTCTGGGGCTCGTCCTGGCAGTCCATATACCAGATGCCGAAATCGTCCGCGCCGATCTCAACGATCGGGGCGTTCAGATCGAAGGGCAGCGGATCGGGGATGTCATCGTATGCCACGCTGCCGTCGGCGAACTCATAGGCGATATCGCACTTGCGGGAGGCCTGACGCACCAGCTTGTGCAGCTCCTGACGGGCGGCATCGTTGTTCACGGCCTCGGCGCGGTTGAACACGATCAGCTCACTGCGGGCGATCTTGTCCAGCAGCAGAGAACGCATGGAGTTGTCGCGGGCGTAGGTCAGGGCCGTGGTGCCATCGGCCGTGGCAATACACTGGTAGACGATCCAGTTTTCGGGCAGGTTGTTGGCCAGATCCTGCAGCAGCCACATGCCGTTGTACTCGATGACCACACGGCCTGCACCGGATTCTTTTTCGAGCCTGGCCAGATTCTGGGGGTTCAGCTCCGCCTTATCCTCAAGGACCTTCAGGGTCACGCCGGGGAAGGCGAACTTCTTCTCGTTATATTCTTCCTCGCCCTCTTCGCAGACCAGCAGCAGGGTCTTGTCGCCGGAGTCGAAATTGGGGTCTTCAAAGGTCTCCTGAATGAACTTGGTCTTGCCGCTTTCGAGGAAGCCCACAAACAGGTAAACCGGGATCTCGTTTGCCATAATCGGTTTTTCTCCTTACACAACTTGCAGCTCAGCAGCCAAACAGTGCGGCAATGGCCTTTTCGTCCAGCTTGGAGCCGATGACGACCAGCTTGCCGCCCACATCAGCACCGCGCTGACGCACTTCCCACTCGCCGGGGACGTAATCGAACTCCAGCCAGCCGTCGGCACCGCCGTCCACGATGCCCTTGGAGCGCAGGATCATGCCGTACTTGCCGCCGTCCAGCTCGGTCAGTGCATGCTCGATGTCTGCCTTGCTGAACTTCTTGGCCGTCTCGACACCCCAGCTGGTGAACACCTCATCGGCATCGTGATCGTGGTGATGGTGGTGGTGATGGCCGCAGCAGCAGTGGCCGTCCTCATCGTGGTGATGATGCTCATGCTCATCATGGTCATCGTCATCCTCATGGTCGTGATGGTGGTGGCAGCAGTGCTCCTCGTGGTCATCCTCTTCGTGGTCGTGGTGATGCTCGTGCTCGTCCTCATCATCGTCGTCATCGTCATCGTGATCATGGTGGTGATGGCCGCAGCTGCACACACCGTTCTCATCGTAATGATGGTGATGATGCTCGTGCTCTTCTTCCTCGTCCTCCTCGGCGTGCTTCTCATTGGCCTTGGCAGCCATGGCGATCAGCTCTGCCTTGAAATCATCCTTGGAGGACATGGCCTTCAGGATCTGCTCGCCGGTCAGGGAATCCCATGCGGTGGTCACGATGGTAGCGGTGGGGTTCTTCTCGCGCAGCATGGCGACCGCAGCGGCGATCTTCTCCTCGCTGGCGGTCTGGGTGCGGCTCAGGATGATGCAGCTTGCGTGGCTGATCTGGTCGTCGTAGAACTCGCCGAAGTTCTTCATATACATCTTGACCTTGTTCACATCGGCCACGGTGACAAAGCTGTTCAACTGCACGTCCAGATGCTCAGCCACGCCCTCCACGGCGCGGGTCACATCGCTCAGCTTGCCCACGCCGGACGGCTCGATGACGATGCGGTCGGGGTGGTACTGCTCCACCACCTGCTGCAGAGCGGCACGGAAATCGCCCACCAGAGAGCAGCAGATGCAGCCTGCGTTCAGCTCGTTGATCTGGATGCCGGACTCCTTCAGGAAGCCGCCGTCGATGCCGATCTCACCAAACTCGTTCTCGATCAGGACCACCTTCTGGCCCGCAAAGGATTCCTTGATGAGCTTCTTGATCAGGGTCGTCTTGCCGGCACCAAGGAAGCCGGAGAAAATATCGATATTCGTCATAATGCTGTATGCCTCTTTCTTTTTCCAAAAGCCCGCAAGGGCCGTTCAGCAATCAGAGCCGCAGAGTGCTGGCTCAAAAATCTTACACTCCTATTATAACAAGGCTGTCAATGGGAAACCGCCTTTTTTGATGAGAAAATTGTAACTTTTTTTGCAGTTTGGCTGCGTTTTCAGAAAACGCTGCCTCCCGGACACAAAAAAGCCCCCGGAACGGGGGCAGAACGCATAGAACCCATACAAAAACACAGCCCCGCTTTGGTGAAGAAGAAGCCAAAGCGGGGCTGTATTCAATGAAGGAGAAATGAAGGGAATATCAGGTTACAGATCCAGCTCAAACTGTTCTGCCGTAATTGTTGCTTTGCCATCGGCAGCAAAGGTGATGCCATCGGCAGACTGGGGGGTGTAGATCCATGCGGTCATGGTCTGCTCACCATCGTTGGCAAAAACTTCGATGCTGTTTTTATCCAACAGGATGCGGAGCTTCAGCGCACCGTTCTGGCTGCGCACCTTGCAGCTGCGGCGGTGCACGATGTCGGCACGGGAACCGGCATAGCTGCGATCCAGCGTCAGCTCGGAAGTGTAGGGATCGTAGGTCAGGCTGGTGTGATGATCTGCATCGGCGGCCAGCTTCAGGGTGAAGGAGCGGTATTCGCCGGGCTGCACCGTGACGGTCAAATCCGCCACACGGCCCTTGATGCCTTCCAGAGAAGTTTCGCTTTGCACCGTCACATTTTCGCGGAAGGTGCGCTTACCGTGGACGGCATCCAGCTCCCGCACGGGGGTCTGAAGAATGCGCCCATTCTTGATGTGCAGCTCCCGCGGGCAGATGGTCTGCCCGAACCACTTGCAGCCCTGGGGCTTATCCTCGGTGTCCGACCAGGTCTGCAGCCATGCGGTCATGATCCGGCGGCCATCCGGGGCAAGGGTGGTCTGGG
>OJPH01001111.1_pt1 | contig 11832 bp, 6 predicted proteins | sample 1598481 | NCBI WGS metagenome assembly OJPH01 (sample SAMN03922482, study PRJEB24848) | human gut metagenome | isolation source: stool sample | host: Homo sapiens | place: Germany | collected 2011-05 | reverse complement strand
ACACACTGCATATCGTCGGCAGCGTCAGATGTGTATAAGAGACAGGTGTTGTATTTCGGCGTATGCCTCGGGGTGTTCGTATTTGAAGCTCAGGTCTTCGAGTTCTGTCTTAATGGCAAAAAGCCCTAATCTGTGAGCCAGCGGCGCATAGATGTAGAGTGTTTCTCCGGCGATCTTGTATTGCTTGCTGGGTAACATAGAACCCAATGTGCGCATGTTGTGCAGGCGGTCGGCCATTTTTACGAGAATGACGCGAATGTCTTCCGACATGGTAAGCAGTAATTTCCTGAAATTCTCGGCTTGGGCAGAGGCTTGGTCTCCGAAAATACCGCCGGATATTTTGGTCAGTCCCGAGACGATCATGGCGATTTTTCGGCCGAAAAGGTTTTCGATGTCTTCGACCGTATATTCCGTATCTTCGACTACGTCGTGCAATAGGGCCGAACAGATGGAGGTCGAACCCAACCCCATTTCTTCGCAGACGATTCTTGCTACGGCAATGGGGTGCATGATATACGGCTCTCCCGAACGCCGCCGAATCCCGTGATGGGCTTCTTTGGCGAAACGGAAAGCACGTTCTATGATATCGACTTTTTTCCGATGATTCGAGTTGAGGTATTCAACAAGCAAGGCCTGAAATTCTTTTTCAATCATGATATCTTCTTGCTCCTCGGTCTGATGGCTTATTGGATCAGTTCCTGTCGGAGCCGGATTTTTTTCACGGATAGATTCGCCGGTTTTCTCTATGGAAACCGGTTGTTGTCCGCTATCGGCCGATCCACCTTCTTCCGGGTGAATTTCTGCGTTTCGTTGCTTGTTGTCCTTCGTTTCGCTCATAGAAAATAGGAGATATTTATCGATATTTCTTGGAGCCTTAAATCGAGAGAATACGCAATGTATTGAGTAATTCTCGGTTGATGGGCTTATCGTTTTTTATAGCTTTGGAGAACGGGACATATACGATTTGGTCGTTCTGTATACCTATCATCACATTGCGTTGGCCTTCGATAAGCGCATCGATTGCGGCGGCTCCCATGCGGCTGGCCAATATACGGTCATGGGCCGAAGGAGAACCTCCGCGTTGCAAGTGTCCCAAGATAGATACCCGTACATCGTACTGGGGAAATTCGTTTTTTACACGTTCGGCGAGATGTATAGCTCCTCCTGTCGAAGGACTTTCTGCTACCAGTACGATACTGCTGTTTTTCGATTTTCTGAATCCGTTTTTGATGAGTTCTCCCAGTTGGTCGACCTCTGTGGCGATCTCGGGAATAATAGCGGCTTCTGCACCCGATGCGATGGCACCGTTCAATGCCAGAAAACCGGCATCGCGTCCCATGACTTCAATAAAGAACAATCGCTCATGCGAAGTTGCCGTATCACGTATTTTGTCGACTGCTTCCATGATGGTGTTCAAGGCCGTGTCATACCCGATCGTGGTGTCGGTACCGAACAAGTCGTTGTCAATAGTTCCGGGTAAGCCCACTATGGGGAAATTGTATTCGTTGGCAAAGATACGGGCACCGGTAAGCGTGCCGTCGCCGCCGATGACTACCAGGGCATCGATTTCTTCTCTTTGTAGTGTTTCGTATGCGATTTTACGTCCTTCTGGCGTTTCGAACTCTTTACAACGAGCTGTTTTCAAGATTGTACCGCCTTGTTGTATGATGTTGCTGACGTTTTGCGTTTTAAAAGGAACGATTTCTCCGCTTAACAAGCCTTTGTAACCCCGATAAATGGCTTTTACTTCGAACTCGTTGTATATAGCCGAACGAGTTACCGCTCTGATGGCGGCATTCATGCCGGGTGCATCGCCTCCCGATGTGAGGATTCCGATACAAAATTTTTCTTTTTTTGTTGCTGTTTCGTCCATTTTGTTTTTTACCTTAATGAAACAATCTTTTTTACAAAAACCTACTTGCAGGTATCGCAAAAGTAAAAAATAAATTGTTATCGGAAACCTATTTAGTGAAAATTTTTTACAGACGTTTTTGTTGTGTACGGGAAAATGATATGGACGACTTTTTTCGGTTGAGCATTATAGAACTTTTGTTTTTCAAAAACAGAAATGGTAATCTGATTTATGGTAGCGCGATATAAATGGGAATCCGATGAAGTCAAAACGTATATTGGCTATGATTTAAGATGTTGTTTTTTTTGTCGGAGGTCTCTGTTTGTATGAGAAACGTCTTCATTCACAGTATAATATTTGACAATTTGTAAGATGCTAAGGGATAACAATGCGCACTACCTCTTTCCCGCAATGAGTTATATAGTATCCTTGTGAGAATGGGGTGGTATCCAATTTCCCTTTTCCGCTGCCGACCAATACTCCGTTTGCCGAGTAAAGGTATATAGGAAAGGAGGAGTCGGCGGCAACAATCTCGGTTCTTGTAAATACCAAGGCTGGGGAGGTATCGCATTCGTTTCTTGCGCTCGTCTGGTTGGGTGTCATATCGAGCGGCTCTTTCAGTGTATTGCCGGCACCGGTAATGGAGTTGCTCACCGTAGCTTCGACTTCGGAGGCATTGTACAAGGTATAGGTGTAGGGAATATGCACCGAGCCGCGGTCGGTTGGTGTAAACGGTTCGCTGAACAGATTACCATGCCATACATAGGCCGTAGCATTTTTTTGAGAAAAAATACGATTTACGCCGGGAGAAAAATAATTGTTTTCGATCAAGAAATCGCTCTCCTTTTGCGGGTTTATGCACACCGAAGCTCCCGGACAATCATAAAAGTTGTCATATAGGTGGATTACACCGAAGCGAGCCATAGGCATACGATTTTTACAACCGGATTTCCACCAACAGTTTGCCCATGTAACATTCAGATTGTATTCGCCTTGACTCGGATCGTCCGATCCGGCGATCAAGTTGCTGAAAGCATGGGTATAACTACGTTCGCTATAAGCAAATGTACACCATGAAACCGTAACGAAATCGGCTTTGTTGGTTATATCTAAATTCCCGTCCATGCCATCGGTGAACGAACAATGGTCGATCCACAGATGAGTGCTGCCGACGACCGAAATCAAGTCGTACCCGCCTACGTCTACCGAACCCGGACCGATAAACGAAAGGTTGCGGATAATGAAATTTTCGCAGCCATTAATAGTGAAGACACCCGATTTTCGATACCTTTCGGATTGGTCTCCCGACAACTCGATCAGAGTCTTTCGGGTGAAAAATTCCCCTTCTTCTTTTACATAGCTTCCATTGACGAGAGTCCCTCCTCCGCTTGATCCGCTCATGTTTTTTACGCCGACGCTGTCCAGAACGGCCTTTATCTCGTCTGTTACATGGAATTGGGTACATAAGCGGGCATTGTTGATGCCGACGATTGTCTTGTTGCAGATGTTTTTCAAGGAAAGAGAACTCGATACCGTAAAGTCTCCCGCAGAACCGTCGAGAATGATGACATCGTAGTTTCTTATGGCATTGTCGATACTCGTTCTCATGTCTCCTCCGTTGCTTTTCAATGTGATGCTTGTGCCGTTACCGCCTCCGGTCAATGCATAATCGTCTCCCGAAGTCAACGATGTGCAGACCGCCCAACCGAAAGGCGCATTGTAGTCGTATGGAGATAGTTGGGCTTGTGCGCAGTATACCGCAGCAAAAGCCAGAAAAACTGCCCGTATTTGTTTTCTCATGGTATAGATAGTAGTTTTGTCGTAAGGACCTTGTATCGCAAAGATATTTTGTTATTTTTTCAAAAGCAAATATTGCAGTTGATATAATGCTCCTGTTGCAAAGGGCGGGAGGAAATGCGCCTTTCTTTTGATTCTATTTTGCGGGAAAGGGGAGAAAAGCCTACCTTTGTCGCCGAAATAAGACGCCGTGAATAACGGCCGTGTATTCTAGGATAACCACGTAAAAAACAGGACTGATGAAACAAACCGTGAATTTGGCGTTTGCCTTGATGGGCATATTGTTCTGCGTATGCCTTACGATAGCGAATATTTTGGAAGTAAAAATCGTTTCGGTCGGCTCTCTGACCATGACAGGAGGGCTTATCGTATTTCCCATATCTTATATCATCAATGATTGTGTGGCCGAAGTGTGGGGCTATCGTAAAGCTCGTCTGCTTATTTGGACGGGATTTGCCGCGAATTTTATAGCGGTAGCATTTATTCAATTGGCGATTTGGCTTCCACCTTCGCCGGTTTGGTCTCAACAAGAGGCTTTTGCCTCTCTTTTCGGACTTACTCCCCGTATCGTTTTGGCCAGTTTTATCGCTTTTTTGGTGGGATCATTTATCAATGCATATGTGATGAGTCGCATGAAGCTGGCCTCGCAGGGACGTCGTTTTTCGCTGCGTGCTGTTGTTTCTACCGTGTTAGGAGAAGGGGCCGATTCTTTGCTGTTTTTCCCTTTGGCTTTCGGCGGTATTCTGCCGCTTGAAACTTTGGGGGTGATGATTCTTTCGCAGACGTTGTTGAAGTCGGCCTATGAAGTGATAGCGCTTCCCCTTACGGTACGGGTGGTACGTTGGGTAAAGCGCTATTCCGGAACAGACGTGTACGATAATGATGTGTCGTACAATGTTTTTAAAATCAAAAATTTGTAGACTTTGCAGGAATGTCGAGGACGATTCCTCCGCTGTGGGCGGTTTCTTGTGGTGCGTAAAGGCTTTGTATAGAAACACCTCCGTCGAGATAACGTCCGGGGCGATCCACAAATGTTTCGTAGCGTAAGATGTAATGCCCTTTGGGAAGATGCTCGATGTAGAATCGGGTGGCTGCATCACGGGTTTCTTGGAAATAGGAGAGCCCCTCTCGGAACATCATTCGGGACTGTTGTTCTGCCGGTTCGAGACAGGCTGGCCGATTATCTTTGATAGCGACGAAGTCGAGGTCTCGATCGCTGGCAATGATAAGACGGGTTTGTATTTTATCTCCGACTTCTGGAGTTGTTTCGGATAGAGATAAAAGGCTGTCTCCCCGGACGACGTAAAAGCGCTTCTCTATGGAAAGTCCGTTACCTTGCGATTCGATTTTATCGGCATCGACGAAGTATTGCCGATAGAGTCCTATCCACGGCTTTAATCCGTTATTTTCGGTCGTGATGGATACCGTGCCCAAATCGGGTGTAATATCCGTTTTTTCTTTGATGATTTGAGTATAACCGTCAATGTCCGTACTTTCGGGGGCTATGGTGTCTTTTCCCCATATGATTTTTATCGGTTCGGAACTTGCGTCGAGGGTCAGCGTGCTGTGCGAGATAAGTGCCGATATGGCATCGAGTGTGGCCGGGATCGATCCCCAGTCCCGTGTTTCTTTTTGTTGTAACAGCCAAGCGGCCATACCTGCCAGTTGGGCGTTATGGGGAGTAACCAGAGCCACGGTGTTCATAAGAAGTGTATGTAATCGTATGTCTCCGAGGGTATTTCGGTTTGAACGTATATTTTGCCACCAGATTTCCTCGTCGGTTATTGTGGCATAACCGAGTAGAGAATTGACGATGCGTCGGGCCGCTTCTTGATTACCGGTACGATATAGGAGCTGGGCGGTCAATGCTTTCCCTTCTAAATCGAAACTTTTCCAGCCTTTCTCCGCTTTTTCGCACAGCATTGTCCGACCGGCTCCTTCTGTTTCGGAGAGAGGAGTGGCGAGAATTGTCTGTAATACGAGATAGCGTAATTGGCTGTTCGATAATTTTTCTGTCTGGGCTATTCGGGCAGTATCTCCAGCAATTTTTTTATTTAGGAAATTTATGGCCTCCGAGCGTAACCGCACGAGGCTTTCGTTATCCCCAAGTAAGTTTTGCGTGTATAATTGGGCATAACATTCGAGAACCGAGAGTGTCTGTTCTATGTTGCTGCCCATTCCTTTTTTCCAGGGGAATCCCCCGTCGTCATTTTGCAGAGCGAGTAATTTTGTTAGTGCACGATATTGCATTTTTACGCATTTTGCTCGATCGAGAAGTTCTGCCAGCTGGGTTATCCGTTCGTTTTCATTCCGAGCGGAAAGAACCCACGGTGTCTCTTCGAGAAGCAGCATTTTTAGTGTTTCGTTTTGGGTAAGGGGCGATGGTAGAGTATCGTTTTTTTGCCGTTGAGCTTGTATGGCCGCAACAAACCTGGGATTCTTCAACACAATGGCTTCGGCCAGGGTATTTCCGTAAAAAGCGGCGAGAAGAGAGGGAGTTGAGTTGTCGTCGGCCTGCTCCGTCAGTCCCGGGAGGGCTTGCAGAACAAACCATAGGGGGGACGGGGCGTAGCTCAATGTCGCTCTGAAATTTTCTTCTCGGTGAGATGTGTCTGCCAATTTCTTCATTTCGATTTCATACCGGTTTCCTCCTTTTTTTTTCGGTGATGCGGCTTCTGTCAGGAATACCCGGTACGGGAGAATCGGTAACAAATGTTGTTCTCCGTCCGATGTTCCGTCTTCGGCCATGGCTTGCAGTCGTATACCTATGGCCGGAATGTTCCACTCCTCGGCTGTAAAGGTATTGGTGATACTTTGTGTTTTGCCCGCATCGGTTTTAAAGGGGAGTTCGGTGCGGTATAGAATGGAGTCATTTTCTGGATCGAATATCTCGAATGTGAATAATCCGCTGTAACCATTTCGGGTTGTATTGCTGATACGGGTTGAGATGGAAACTTTGTCGCCGGTACGGACGAAACGGGGTAAATTGGGATTTATCATGAGCGGTTTCGATGCGATAATAGTATCCATATAGAATCCGTTTTGCATATCCTCGGTTATAGCTGCCAGCATCAATTTCCATGATGTGTGGCTGTCGGGGAGAGAGAACGGTATTTCGACGATGCCTTTTTTATCGCTTTCAAGAGTGGAATAGAAAAATGCCGTTTCTCTGAAATCCCTTCGTAAATCGGCAAGAGGCATACTGTTTTCGGTTTCTGCTTGGTCGGTACTCGTTTCAGCTTTGGCCTCGGCAAGTACCGGAGATGTTTTGGCGAGCAGGTTTCTCGGGGCGATGCCGTTTCCATACATGGGTATGATGTCTCTGTGCAAGTAGAACGTGTTGAAGCGGTCGAGGTCGAATGGCGGGCAATCGTCTGCATCGGGAGTACGAGCCGAAAGGTAATTATTGTGAGGAGAATGGGTGTAGAAAAAATATGGAACAGGCGTATATCCCGGGTAGAAATTCCAGTACAGCGGTGCGATGGCGTCGAGAGCTTGGTCATACATTGTTGCGATGAGGCGTGCCTGTACGGCTTTTCCCCGGCTGTCTTTTATTTTGAATTTCCAACGTTCCGATGTTCCGCTGACGAGGTGGTCTCGGAATGTTTGGGGGATAATCATCAATTTTGTATCGGGGCTTTTGAGGCGAATGATGATTTCCGATGCGTAAAGTCTGTTTTCTTTGACGAAAGACAGTGCGAGGGTCAGCGATGGACCGTAATTCTTCTCATAAGGAATCTCTATTTCGATGTTTTTGTTGTCGACATTCAGTCGATAACATTTTTTTTCCATTCCCTTGTCAAAGAGTTGGCAAAGAAGTGAGACGTCCTCAAACGAGGTGCCGCAAGAGATAGAGGCTTTCTCTCCCGGTTTGACGTAAATTTCTTTCCGGGGAATCCATAAGGCCGATGGAATCGGCGGCCGTTTGTCGTCATTGCCGTAAAGAATGACATATCGGGATATGCTGTCGGCGATACCTGTATCTGTGGTTGCTTTCGCAACGATGCGGTATAACCCCGATTCCCATTTTTTTACTTTTAGTGAAATCGTCTTCTCTGCTTTGAAATGTCCCGATGCCATTTTTCGGGCTATTTTCAGTGTATCGTAGTTGCTATCCGATCCGAAATTATTGGTAATGTTTGTCTTTTCGGGAGCCTGTAAAGCGTATATTTCGTATGTGCGGTTGTTTAGCTTGGGTGCATTCGGCGCTGCCGTTATTGTAGCCGGCAGTGTAAGCGGTTGCTTTTTGTCGTGTATGTTCGGGAGATCCAATTCCATGTGTATGGGATTGTCCGATACACCGAACCACTGTCGGACGGTTTGGGTCTCTCCGTTCGCTGCGGTTACCGAGAACTCGGTTTGGTACATTCGGTACGAGGGTTTCTCTGTTGAGGGGCGGGGAACGAATGTGAGTAGGAAATTTCCGTCGGAATCCGATACCGAAGATCCGGTAATCGTCTGATTTTCACTTCTTCCGAAACGATAAGATGTCTCTTTGATCGAAAAATTCACGGTGGCATGTGCAATGGCATCTCCGGCATATCCTGTAACATGTCCTGATAATATAATAGGGTTGCCGGAGAAATAGGGTGTACGGTTATGGTCGATGGATATTTGGAATGTGGCTTTTTTGTATTCGGCGATTTGTGCGCTTTGAGAACCGTTGTACCCTTCGAGCCGGATATATCCCGTAATTTCTTCGGGTAAGACAAAGTAATCGGCAAATACGCCGTAGTTGTCGCTCTTGACCTGACGCTCGGCGATTTTCCCGTTTACGCCGTAAAGGGTTATGTTTTGGTCCTCTCCGGCGATGGCTTTACTTCCGGAAATTTCTTTCGAAAATATGACGCCGGCAAAACGCAGTGTATCGCCGGGACGATATACCGAGCGGTCGGTAAAAAACACCGTCTGTATATCATCGCCTTCGGTAGGGATATTTTCTTTATTCCCGACTGTTATACGGGTGATGGGATAGAGCGAGTCGTTCTCGGCGACCGGTCGGAATCCTCGTATATCGGGATTGTTGACAAACAGAATTCCGTCGGAGTCGGTGTATGCGCTTTTTTCGTAGACATAGTTGTCGGAGTAGCGGGGAACGGTCGTGTACAATCGTACTTCACAATGACTTTGGGGTTTCCCGTCATATCCGTCGGTTACGACGATATTCACTCCTCCGTTATGGAGGCGGTTTTGAGTGTAAGTATAAAATTTCGATACGGCGAATGTCGTTTCTGCGTAGGTGTCGGTTGTCCCGTCTATCTCGAAATGCAGGCGGTAATTACCCGAGGGAAGAGGCGGAAGGGTATCTTTTCCCTCTTGGGATTCGCCTATTCGGGTAGAAATTACAGGTATTTCATAGCGTTTGACAGAAGTGGAATCGATCGTTGGTGCAATAGACATTATCAATCGGTCGATATGGGAATAGGTGAAATCGAAAGGTGTGTTTATGCCCGGATAGACGATTTGGGGTATGGAGGTATAAAAAATCGGTGCGGTGATTCTTTTGTACAAGTTCGCCAGACAGCCGATGCGGAAATAGTCGGCATATCGATTCATCTGTTTCTCGCAGGCGGAGAGCCATGAGGAAAGATGCGGATCTTTATCGGTTATGGTTTCGCCCATACGTATCAAAACCTCGGTCGAATAAGGAGATGCTTCGTATTCCCGATAAAGGGAGAATAAATTGTCGATATAAGTCGAGTCGGGAGCTTGTTCCTGCAAAAATGTTTCTCTATCGAGGCGAGCCATAAGCAAAGAGGGAGATTGTGGCTCGGTGTTCCACAGGTCGATGAGGCGGTCGTAAACGTCAATGATACGTCGGCGTATGGCATAATTATCGGCCATATCGGGAAATGGCGGAGGAAGAATGAGGCTGGCTCGTGTAAATACCTCGTTTTGTACACGAAGGGACGGGTAACGCTCTATCAGGGATTTATATAAGTTTATGGCTTGGTGGGAAAGAAAGTCGTAAAGCGTAGGTTGCAGAACGGTTGCATCGGCTCCTTGTTTTAGGGCATCGGCATAGCGGGACAACGGAGTGGTGAACAATGTTTTTTCATCTTTCAACGAAGCTTCGAGCCGATCGCTTATGATATATATGAATCGGTCGGTGTCCCATTCCCGTATGTCGTCGGTATGAGTGTCGGCGACGGTTTCTCTTTGGCGTATGGTGTAACGGTTATTATCGTAGTAGCGGTTCAATAACCCGGCCTCGTAAGAATAAAGCAGCGATTGGCAGGCTGCTTCGGGACAGGTTCGAGCCTGAGTGTCGACAAGTTTTATCAGGGCTGGCAGGCTGTCGGTGGCGATGAGTAATTGATACTCACAGTATTCTATGATATGACGCACTACGGCAGGGTAGTTTTTTTGAGCGGAAGCTCGTTTGAGCGATATTTGGGAGAGTCTCAGACTGTCGGACGGATTCTCCGGAAGCTCAGTCCGATTCGGAGATTGGGATAATCGATTTCCGGCTATGCTTTCGATGGAAAACAGAATCCCGGTCAAAAGGAGAAGGGTTGTCAGATGACGAAATGTTTTCATGTTGTTCATGAGGTATTTATTTACAAATATAGAAATTTAAGCGGCGGTATCTGTTTTATTTTCTATAAACAATTGTTAAGTACCAAATCTCTTGTCGCAAAATTTCTTACTTATTGTCATTCTCCTTATTTTTGCATATAAAAACCTATCCGAGATATGAAAAAAACAGAAAGAGATTTCATTATACGGTTGATAAAGCGGGAGGTTGTTCCCGCCATCGGTTGTACCGAGCCTATTGCGGTTGCCTTGTGTGTGTCGAAAGCCGCCCGTTTGTTGGGAAAAGAACCCGAAAAGATAAAAGTATTGTTGAGCGCGAATATCTTGAAAAACGCTATGGGCGTAGGTATTCCGGGGACGGGAATGATCGGGTTGCCCATTGCCGTTGCTTTGGGTGCTTTGGCGGGAAATCCCGATTATCAGCTCGAAGTACTGAAAGATATAACCTCCGATGATGTAGAGCGCGGGAAACAAGTGATAGCCGAGAATCGTATCGATATACAGTTGAAAGAAAATATTGCCGAGAAACTTTATATCGAGGTGATTATGTCTGCCGGTCCCGATGAGACGACAGCCATTATTTCGGGTGGGCATACTTGTTTTGTTTATGAGGCACGAAACGGAAACGTATTGCTCGATGAGCGTATTTCTGCTGTCGCAGAGGAATCGGAAGAAGACGGCTCTTTGTCTTTGCGTAAGGTCTATGATTTTGCTCTTACCGCACCTCTCGAAGAAATTGATTTTATACTCGATTCGGCACGATTGAACAAGGCGGCTGCCGAAGCTTCTTTCAAAGGCGATTACGGGCACTCGTTGGGTAAGTCTTTGCGCAATGACAATGAACGACGTGTAATGGGAGACAGCGTTTTTACCCGTATTCTTTCTTACACGTCGGGAGCGTGCGATGCACGCATGGCCGGAGCCATGATTCCTGTCATGAGCAATTCGGGTAGCGGTAATCAGGGTATTGCCGCGACGTTGCCTGTCGTGGTGTATGCCGAGGAAAATCAGAAAAGCCGGGAAGAAATGATTCGTGCGTTGGTATTGAGTCATCTTACCGTGATTTATATCAAGCAGAGTCTCGGGCGGCTTTCGGCATTGTGTGGTTGTGTTGTTGCGGCCACAGGTTCGAGTTGCGGAATTACTTATCTCATGGGAGGCGGATATGAAGAGATGACCTATGCCGTGAAAAATATGGTTGCCAATCTCACCGGAATGATTTGCGACGGGGCGAAACCGAGTTGTGCCATGAAACTTACCAGCGGTGTTTCTACGGCTGTGTTTTCGGCCATGCTGGCGATGGAGCACAAATGTGTTACGGCAGTTGAGGGAATTATCGAAAATGACGTCGATCGTACCATACATAATCTGACTCGTATCGGTGCGCAGGGAATGAATGAGACCGACCGCCTTGTTCTCGATATTATGACGCACAAATGTCCGTAATTCAGTAACTGATTATAGAATGACAGAACGGGGACGCTTTTTTCTGCGTACTCCGTTTTGTTTTATCATTTTCCCTCCTTGAATATACTGTTGAGTTATGACCATAGGATAGGATTTTTACCCAAAAACACATGTCATTCTGAAAGGCTTTGTCTTGAAGAATCTCCTGTTAAATGAGTATTTTGTAAGAGATCTTTCAC
>OJPH01001088.1_pt1 | contig 12265 bp, 10 predicted proteins | sample 1598481 | NCBI WGS metagenome assembly OJPH01 (sample SAMN03922482, study PRJEB24848) | human gut metagenome | isolation source: stool sample | host: Homo sapiens | place: Germany | collected 2011-05 | reverse complement strand
CGAGATTTCTGCCTGTCTCGTGGGCTCGGAGATGTGTATAAGAGACAGGGTGAGAAGTTCATCCTGGGCCAGAAATTCACGGAGGAGGAGTTCACCGCCATCCGCAGCCAGATCACCGACGGTGACAGCGCGGTCACCAACCCCGACTACACCAACTACGTGGTGCCCGCCCGGCAGGCCTGCGCCTGGCAGATGACGGCGGAGCACCCCGCCACCCTGATCTTCTTCGTGGTGCTGCTGCTTATTATTCTGGTGGCCATGGCCACGTTCCGCTCCCCCGCCGTGGCCCTGATGCCCGACGTAACGCTGAAGCCCCTGCGCTCCAAGGCCAATGCCGTCATCAACCTCATGGGCTCCGCCGGCGGCATCCTGGTGCTGGCGCTGGGCATGGTGTTCGCCACCTCCGCCGTCCGCAACAGTCTGATGAGCTACATCGGCTACTTCGGCGTCATCGCAGCGCTGATGCTGGCGGCGCTGGTGATCTTCCTGCTCACCGTCCGTGAGCAGGAGTGGTCTGCGGAGATGCAGCAGCAGGCCGTGGCCGCAGGGCTGGAGGAGCAGTCCGAGGCCGATGACCCCACCGCCAGCCGCAAGCTGTCTGCCGACGAGGTCAAGAGCCTGATCTTCATCCTGCTGAGCATCGTGCTGTGGTTCTTCGGCTACAACGCCGTCACCAGCAAATACTCCGTCTATGCCAGCAACATCCTGCACAAGGACTATAACCTGACCCTCATCATCGCCCAGGCCGCCGCCATCGTGGCCTATCTGCCCGTGGGCTTCATCGCCAGCAAGGTGGGCCGCAAAAAGACCATTCTGGCCGGCGTGGTGATGCTCACCGGCGCCTTCACCGTGGCCGCCTTCCTGAATGCCGACAGCCCCACCATGCTGATGAACGCCATGTTCGCGCTGGCCGGCATCGGCTGGGCCACCATCAATGTCAACTCCTTCCCCATGGTGGTGGAGCTGGCCTCCGGCGGCGATGTGGGCAAATACACCGGCTTCTACTACACCGCCTCCATGGCGGCGCAGGTGGCCACCCCCATGTTGTCCGGTCTGCTGATGGATCAGTTCGGCATGCACGTCCTGTTCCCCTACGCCGCGGTGTTCACGACTCTGGCCTTCTTCACCATGCTCATGGTGAAGCACGGCGACAGCAAGCCGGAGCCCAAGTCCGGCATCGAAGTTCTGGAAGATCTGGAGGCGGATTGATATGACGGTCGTATATATCCTGCTGGGCCTGCTGGTCCTTGTCTGTCTGCTGTATGCGCTGTGCCTGCGCTGCCGCCGCCGTAAGGACTGGGAGCGGTTCCGCAAGTGGCGCTTCGCCCACCGCGGCTTCCACGATAAGCCCCGCATCCCCGAAAATTCCATTCCCGCCTTCCGCCGCGCCGTCCAGTGCGGCTTCGGCGCGGAGCTGGATGTCCACCTGATGAAGGACGGCCATCTGGCCGTGATCCACGACGCCTCCCTGCTGCGCACCGCCGGTGTGGACGTGCAGATCGAGGACCTGACGGCGGAGGACCTGAAAAACTACAGGCTGGAGGGCACGGAGCACCACATCCCCCTGCTGGAGGAGGTGCTGCCCATCTTCGCCGGCAAGGCCCCGCTGGTGGTGGAGCTGAAGGCTGAGCGGGGCAACGCCGATGCGCTGGCCGCCGCCGCGTGCAGGCTGCTGGACAAGTACCGCGTCACCTACTGCATCGAGTCCTTCGACCCCCGCTGCCTCATGTGGCTGTGGGCCAATCGCCCCGACGTCGTGCGGGGCCAGCTGTCCGAGAATTTCCGGCGTCACGGCGATGCGGAAAATCTCCCCGGCGTGGTGCGCTGGGTGCTGAGCAACCTGCTGCTGAACGCCCGCACCCGCCCCGACTTCATCGCCTACCGCTTTGAGGACCGGAAGTCCCTGTCCCTGCGGCTGTGCCGCGGACTGTACGGTGCGCAGGAGTTCAGCTGGACCATCCGCTCCAAGGAGACCATGGACGCCGCCGAGCGTGACGGCGCGCTGGTCATCTTCGAATGCTTCGATCCCAGGGGGTAACGCCATGAGAGTCATCACCGGCTCTGCCCGAGGCAGAGTTTTGAAGGAATTACAGGGTATGGAGACCCGCCCCACCACCGGCAAGGTGAAGGAGAGCCTGTTCTCCATCATTCAGTTCGACATTGAGGGCCGCCGCGTGCTGGACCTCTTCGCCGGCACCGGCCAGCTGGGCATCGAGGCTCTGAGCCGCGGTGCGGCGGAGTGCGTGTTTATCGACCGCCGCCCCGACGCCGTCAGGCTCATTCAGGAGAATCTGGCCCTGTGCAGGCTGGCGGACCGCGCCCGGGTCCGGCAGGGGGACGCTCTGCCCTATCTCCGCAGCGGCGAGAAGTTCGACCTGATCTTTCTGGACCCGCCCTATGCCTCCGGCCTGCTGGAGCAGGCGCTGACGGACATCGCAGCGTTTGACATTTGCCGTCAGCATGGTATAATCGTAGCGGAAAGTGCCGCAGATACGGTTCTGCCTGCACTTCCGCTCCCCTATCGCCTGTATCGGGAATACCGGTACGGCAAGATCAAGCTGACGGTGTTCCATCGCGGCGGAAACGAGGACTGACCCATGAAGATCGCCATCTATCCCGGCAGCTTTGACCCCATCACCCTGGGCCATCTGGACATCATCCAGCGCGGCGCCGCCTGCTTCGACAAGCTGTATGTCTGCGTCATGGTGAACTGCGAGAAGAAACTGCCCATGTTCACGCCGGAGCGCCGGCTGGAGCTGATCCGCCGCAGCGTAGCCCACATCCCCAATGTGGAGGTGGAGAACTGGCGCGGCCTGCTGGCGGACTACGCCCGGGAAAAGGGCGCCCACATCCTGCTCAAGGGCGTGCGTAACCCCACCGACTGGGACATGGAGCTGCAAATGGCCCGCATCAACCAGGGCATCCTGCCCCAGCTGGAGACGCTGCTGATGCCCGCCAGTGCCGAGTATGAGCATTTCAGCTCCACCATGGCCCGCGAGATGATCCACTACGGCCAGCCTCTGGAGAAGTATCTGCCGGCGCCCATCGCCGAGGAATTGGAAAGAACGCGGGGCTGACGTCCTGCAATACAGAGAAAGGAACGAAGGACCTATGGAAGAAAAGGACGTGCAGCGACTGCTGGATATGCTCTACGGCATGATCGACGAGGCCAAGAGTGCCGCCTTCAGCTCCGACAAATGCGTCATCAGCCGCGACGAGGCGCTGGATCTGCTGGACGAGATCCGCGCCAAGCTCCCGCTGGAGCTGAAAAAGGCACGGGAACTCATCGCCGCCCGCAGCGAGTATGTGGCCGGCGCCAAGAAAGAAGTGGAAAAGATGCTGCGTCAGGCGGAGCTGGATGCCAAGGTCATCGTCTCCGAGAGTGAGACCATCCAGCTGGCTCGTCAGAAGAGCAGTGAGATCGTCCGCCGCGCCGAGGAGCGCACCCGTGAACTGTACCACGTGGCCAACACCTACACCGAGGACGCCCTGCGCCGCACCGAGGAGGCCATTCAGATGGCCCTCAGCGAGGTTCAGGAGTCCCGCGTGCGCTTCCGCGCCGCCAGTCAGGAGCAAATGCAGGCCCAGCGTGCGGAGCTGAACCGCAGCGCTGAGGAAAAGGAAGCTCCCAAGACGGAGGAGAGCGCCCAGTAACGCCCCCTTCCCCATTTGTGGAAATATAACAAATTATTCCACTGCATTTCTACGTTTCTGACAAAAGAATAATATCTTGTAGAACGCGAAACCGGCAGGCACTATATTTTGTGCCCGCCGGTTTTTTACGCTCCATATCCTCGAACGTTCGTTTCAAAAATCTCCCGTTTTAGCGGGTTTTCTGGAAGAAATTACCGCTCTCACATGCCCTTTCTGTGGAAACTTCTGCTTGCATTTCCATAACGGATTATGTATACTGGCATCATGAGTGGTGAACTGTGGGGGAAGTGCCCCCATTTGTGGGGAACAATCCCACACTTTTCCCCATTCACCCCATTCTGCATGAGAGGAGGCGGCCCTATGACCGGTCAGTTCAGCCATAACATCGATGCCAAGGGCCGCCTGTTCATTCCCGCCTCTCTCCGCAAGGAGCTGGGCCAGACCTTCCACGTCACCGTGGGCCAGGACCACTGCCTGTCCGTCTACTCCGACGAGAGCTGGGCCGCCTTCATGGCCAGGCTGAAGGAGCTGTCCTACAACGAGGTAAAGAAGCTCCGCGCCCTGTTCGCCTACGCGGCGGACTGCGAGCCGGACTCTCAGGGCCGCATCCTGATCCCCGCCAAGCTGCGGGAATACGCGGGCCTGACCAAGGAGGTCGTGGTGGTGGGCAGCTTCGACCGCGCCGAGATCTGGAGCGCCGAGCGCTGGGCCGCCATCGAGAACGAGGCTTTCTCCTCCGGCGCGCTGGAGCAGGCCATGGTGGAAATGGGGCTGTAAGCTATGGCTGACCACGCTATCGAAAAGGACTACGGCCACAAGCCCGTCCTGCTTCAGGAATGTCTGGACGCACTGGCCATCCGGCCTGACGGCGTCTATGTGGACGGCACGCTGGGCCGCGCCGGCCACTCGCTGGAGATCGTCCGCCGCCTGACGGAGGGTGGACGCCTCATCGGCATTGACCGCGACCAGACGGCCATCGACGCCGCGCAGGAGCGTTTGGCCCCTTATCTGGACCGCGTCACGCTGGTCCACAGCAACTTCGACCGCGTCGGCGATATCCTCGCCGATCTCCATATCTCCGGTGTCGATGGGATGCTCTTTGATCTGGGCGTCTCCTCCCCCCAGCTGGACGACGCCGCCCGGGGCTTTTCCTACATGCACGACGCCCCGCTGGACATGCGCATGGACCGCACGGCGCCCCTCACCGCCCGCGATGTGGTGAACGACTGGCCCTATGAGGAGCTGCGCCGCATCCTCTACGACTTCGGCGAGGAGCGCTGCGCCCCCGCCATCGCCCGCCGCATCGTGCAGGCCCGCCAGCAGGCTCCCATTGAGACCACGCTGCAGCTGGTGGACATCATCAAATCCGCCATGCCCCCCGCCGCCCTGCGGGAGAAGCAGCACCCCGCCAAGCGCAGCTTTCAGGCCATCCGCATCGCCGTCAACGGTGAGCTGGACGCCCTGCCTCCCATGCTGGAGGCCGCCGTATCCCACCTGAACGCGGGCGGACGGCTGGCTGTCATTTCCTTCCACTCGCTGGAGGATCGCATCATCAAGAAGACCATGCAGGAGCTGGCCACAGGCTGCACCTGCCCGCCTAATTTCCCCGTCTGTGTCTGCGGCAAAACGCCGAAGATACGGCTGGTCAGCCGCAAGCCCATCGTATCCGGCGACGCGGAGCTGGCCGAGAACCCCCGCGCCCGCAGTGCCAAGCTGCGTGTGGCGGAAAAGCTCTGACGCAGAGCCGCTGCATCTTTCGGAAAGGAGTGACCGCACCTTGGCCCAGCCTTATCGCAAAAACGCCGTATACGGCAGCCTGGCCTACGACCTGGACGCCCTGGTGCGGGAGCGCCAGCTGGAGGAGGCCGGCAAGCTGCCCGCGAAGCAGCAGCCCGCCGTACAGGAAAAGCCCCTGCCCCGCCGCAGGCCCCAGGCCCGCGCCGCCGCACGTCCCTCCCCGCTGGTGGCGGGCGGCGTGGTAGTGCTGCTGGCCATGGTGGTGGTGCTGATGCTGGGCTACGTCACCCTCACCGATGTGTCCGGCAGCGTGTCCTCCATCAAACGCCAGATCTCCGATCTGGACGAGCAGCACATCGCGCTGCTGACGGAGTATGAAAAAACCTTCGATCTGGCCACCATCAAGGCGGCCGCCGAAGCCGCCGGCATGTCCAAGCCCACCAGCGGCCAGATCCAGTACATCGACCTGTCCGGCAGCGACAGCGTCACCCTCTACAAGGCGGAGGGCAGCGCCGGCGGCCTGCTGGATAAGGCAAAGGATGGCTGGGCCTATGTGCTGGAATATTTCCGCTGACAGCGGCCATATCATGAGGCAGTAAGGAGTAAGAAGGCGACTTCTTGCTCCTTGCTTGGCATTCGAGGATCCGTCCGGCGCAGAGCCGCCGGGCCCCACATTCGGAGGCAGAGAACGTGACAGAACGCAGACCAAACCCCAACCGTAAGGATGAAAATATCCGCCGCGCCAATCGGGTCATCCAGACCCGCTCCTTCGTGCTGATGCTCGTCATGGGCATCGGCATGTTCGTGCTGCTGTTTTTCCAGCTGTTCGACCTTCAGATCGTCCGCCATGAGGAGCTGCAGAGCAAGGCCGTGAACCAGCAGACCCGCCGCACGGTGGTCACCGCCTCCCGCGGCACCATCTACGACCGCAGCGGCAACATCATGGCCATCTCCGCCAGCGCCGAGACCGTCATCCTCTCCCCGCTGGAGATCGACCGCGCCGTCAATGACAAGGACGATCCCGTGACCTGGACCAAGGACTCTCTGGCTGCGGGTCTGGCCGAGATACTGGACGGCGACGCCTCCGCCATCCGCCGCCGCATGGACAACACCGACTCCCAGTACGAGCTGATCAAGCTCCGCGCCGACGAGGAGGTTGCCGACGCCGTCCGCGCCTATATCAACGAGAACAAGATCGTGGGCGTCCACCTGGTGGCGGATGCCAAGCGCTACTATCCCTACGGCTCCCTGGCCTCCCATGTCATTGGCTTCGTGGGCGACGACAACACCGGCCTGTACGGGCTGGAGGCCCGCTACGAGCAGGAGCTGGAGGGTCAGAGCGGTCTGGTGGTGTCCGCCAAGGACAACGCCGGCAACGACATGATGTACGCCTATGAACAGTACTTCGCCGCCCAGAACGGCAGCGACCTGACGCTGACGCTGGACGCCACCATCCAGTACTATCTGGAAAAGGGTCTGGAGAATATGGCCGATAAGTTCGCTGCCGCCAACGGCGCCGCAGGCATCATCATGGACGTCAACACCGGCGGCATCCTGGCCATGGCCTCCTACCCCAACTATGACCTGAATGACTTCTCCGCCGTGCAGGACCAGACCCTACAGGAGCGCATCGCCCGCGGCGAGAACACGCTGGCGGAGATGCAGCTGCTCCAGTGGCGCAACAAGGCACTGAACGACACCTACGAGCCCGGCTCCACCTTCAAGATCCTGACGCTGGCCGCCGCGCTGGAGGAGGGTGTCATCAACAAGAACACCACCGTCAACTGCAGCGGCTTCGTCACCATCTCCGGACAGACCATCCACTGCTCCAACAAGGCCGGTCACGGCCTGCAGACCCTGGTCCAGACCGTGGGGAACTCCTGCAACCCTGCCTTTATCTCCTACGGCCTGAAGCTGGGCAACACCGCGTTCTACGAGTACATGAGATCCTTCGGCCTCATGGAAGGCACCGGCATCGACCTGAGCGGCGAGGCGGACAGCATCTTCGCCGATCCCGCCAGCTTCACTCAGCTGGATCTGGCCTGCTACGCTTTCGGCCAGAACTTCAACGTCACTCCCATCGCCCTCATCACGGCTCAGGCCGCCTGCGTCAACGGCGGCTATCTGCGCACCCCTTATCTGGTGGAGCGCATCACCGACTCCAACGGCAGCGTCACCTATCAGCACGACAGCACCCCCATCCGTCAGGTGGTCAGTGAGGAGACCTCCGCCACCGTGCGGGAGTGTCTGGAATACGTGGTGGCCAGCGGCACCGGCAAAAACGGTCAGGTGGCAGGCTACCGCGTGGGCGGCAAGACCGGTACGGCCGATAAGGGCCAGACCGGCGACGTGGTGGTGTCCTTCCTGTGCTTCGCCCCTGCCGACGATCCCCAGGTCATCATGCTCCTGACGCTGGATACCCCCAGCCGCTCCACCGGCACCTATGTGTCCGGCGGCAACATGGTGGCCCCCACCGCCAGCTCCATCATGTCCGAGGTCCTGCCCTATCTGGGCGTGGAGCCCAGCTACTCCGCCGAGGAGCTGCTGGGCATGGACACCACCGTGCCCAACGTCATCGGCATGTCCGTGGAGGAGGCCAAGACCAGGCTGGGCGAACGGGGCCTCAGCTATAAGATCAACGGCGACGGCGACACCGTCACCGACCAGACCCCCGCCGGCGGCGCCATCATCCCCGGCAAGTCCGCCGTCATCCTGTACGCCGGCACGGATAAGTCCACCGCCAAGTGTACGGTGCCCCACCTCATCGGCAAGACGCCCTCCGAGGCCAACACCGCCGCCACCGGCGCGGGGCTGTTCATCCGCTTCTCCGGTACCACCGGCAGCGAGTCCTCCGCCGTCCGTGTGCTGTCCCAGTCCATTGAGGCGGGTGCCGAGGTGGAGGCCGGTACGGTCATCACTGTCCAGCTGGGCGACACCTCCGTCACGGATTAAACTCCGCACGAACTTCCCAGCAGACCGCACAGATTTCCCTTTTCTGCGCAATTCCTGCCTGTTATAATGGAAGGTACTGTACTTTGCCGTAAAGGAGAGCTTTCCCATGAAACTGAACGAACTGCTAAAGGGCCTCACCGTTCTGGCCGCCACCGCCGATATGGACACCGACATCACCGACGTCTGCTACGACTCCCGCCAGACGGCGGAGGGCGGGCTGTTCGTGGCTATTGCCGGCGCCGAGACCGATGGCCACCGCTTCATCCCCATGGCCCGCGAAAAAGGTGCGGCCTGTGTTGTCTGCCAGCATGCACCCGACGGCGACATTCCCTACGTAGTTGTGGAGGACTCCCGCCGCGCTCTGGCGGTGATCGCCTGCAACTGGTTCGACCACCCCTCCCGCGAGATGACCATGATTGGCGTCACCGGCACCAGCGGCAAGACCACCTCCACCTACCTCATCAAGAGTATTCTGGAGCAGAAGGCCGGTGCCAAAGTGGGCCTGATCGGCACCATTCAGAACATGATCGGCAGCGAAGTCCTCCACACGGAGCGCACCACGCCGGAGTCCTTTGAGCTGCAAAAGCTGTTCCGCCGGATGTCCGATGCCGGCTGCACCCATGTGGTGATGGAGGTCTCCTCCCACGCCCTGACGCTGGATCGCGTCTATGGCGTGCGCTTCGCCGTGGGTATCTTCACCAACCTCAGTCAGGACCATCTGGACTTCCACCACACCATGGAGGCGTACTGCGACGCCAAGGCCATCCTGTTCGACCGCTGCGACGTGGGCGTCTACAACGCCGACGACCCATGGCATCAGCGCCTTCTGGCCCACGCCCAGTGCCCCCGCCTGTTCTCCTACGCCATTCACGCCGATGCGGATCTGAAGGCCAAGTCCGTCCGGCTCCACGCCGGCAGCGTGGAGTTCGACGCTGAGGCCGACACCGACTGGTCCCACGTGCAGGTGGGCATCCCTGCCCAGTTCACGGTATATAATACGCTGGATGCCATGGCCTGCTGCTGGAATCTGGGCGTCCCGCTGGCGGAGTGCGCCGACGCGCTGGCCCGTAACCACGGCGTCAAGGGCCGCATGGAGATCATCCCCACCCCCGGCCGTGACTACACCATTCTCAACGACTACTCCCACAAGCCCGATGCGCTGGAGAATGTGCTGGAGTCGGTGAACGGCTTTGCCAAGGGCCGTACCGTGGTACTGTTTGGCTGCGGCGGCGACCGGGATAAGACGAAGCGCCCCGTCATGGGCGGCATCGCCGCGCGGCTGGCAGACTTCGTCATTGTCACCAGCGACAACCCCCGCACCGAGGAGCCGCAGGCCATCATCGACGACATTCTGGCGGGCATGCGGGACACCGACACGCCCTACGTGGCCATCCCCGACCGTGTGGAGGCCATCCACTACGCCATGGATCACGCCCAGAGCGGCGACGTCATCATCCTGGCCGGCAAGGGTCACGAGGACTATCAGGAGATCAACCACGTCCACTACCCCATGGATGAGCGGGTCATCGTGGCGGACTACCTGAAAAAGCAGGGCTAAATCACAAGAGCCGCCGCGCCCTTTCGCGGCGGGAAGGAGCGAATCATTATGGGAATTCTGGAGATCGTGCTGCCGGTGGCGGTCAGCTTTGTCATCACCGTCATCGCCGGCAAGCTGCTGATACCGGCGCTGGTGCGGCTGAAGGCCGGCCAGTCCATCAAGGAGATCGGCCCCACCTGGCACATGAGCAAGCAGGGCACCCCCACCATGGGCGGCCTGATGTTCATTATCGGTATCGGCATCACCATCGTGGCTCTGGGCTGGAAGCATATGGCGGGCGGCGACTTCGCCCACCTGTACGTCTATCTCTTTGCACTGGTGTTCGGCCTCATCGGCTACATTGACGACTATCAGAAGGTGAAGCACCACCACAACACCGGTCTGACGGCGCTGCAGAAGTTTGTGCTGCAGCTGGCGGCGGCGGTGGCGTTCCTGTGCCTCATGCGGTACGAGGGGATGCTGAGTCCCAATCTGTATATCCCCTTCTGGAACACCCATGTGGTGCTGCCGTGGTCGGTGTACCTTGTCTTCGCCGCCTTCGTCATCGTGGGTACCGTCAACGCCGTCAACATCACCGACGGGCTGGACGGTCTCAGCACCAGCGTCACCATTCCCGTGGCCGTTTTCTTCTCGGTCATGGCCATCGTCTGGTCCGGCTTCGCCCAGTTGGGCACGTTTTCCGCCGCCATGCTGGGCGGCCTGTGCGGTTTTCTGGTGTATAACCGCTACCCCGCCAAGGTGTTCATGGGCGACACCGGCTCCCTGTTTCTGGGCGGCGCGGTGGCGGCACTGGCCTTCGCCTACGACATGCCGCTGGTGCTGCTGCTGGTGGGCATCGTCTACATCTGTGAGACGCTGTCCGACATCATCCAGGTGACGTATTTCAAGCTCACCCACGGCAAGCGCATTTTCAAAATGGCGCCGCTGCACCATCACTTTGAGATGTGCGGCTGGAAGGAGACTAAGATCGTGGCGGTGTTCTCCACCGTCAGCGCACTGTTCTGCCTGCTGGCCTACTTCGCCGTGTACCAGCGCTTCAGCTTCTGAAAATACTTCCACCAGGAAGTTCATCATGAAGCGGGTTTTCGTTCCTCATGAAGTTCATGAGGAAGTACCAACATGAAATTTCGGAAGGAGGGACAGCCGTGACCCGTGCAGAATATCAGGCCCAGAAGGCCATGAAGGCCCGCATGCGCCAAACAGAGCAGAAGCACACGCAGGCCGCCAAGGGGTCCATGGATCTGCCCTTCCTGATCCTGACGCTGCTGCTGACGGTGATCGGACTCATTATGCTGTTCTCCGCCAGCTTTCCCCGCGCCTATTACGACACCGGCGACGGCACCTACTACTTCAAGCGGCAGGCCCTGTTCGCCGTCATCGGTCTGGCAGGCATGTTCGTTGTAGGCAAGATCAACTATCAGCGCTGGCGCGGCGCGTCCCGCATGCTGGTGGGTCTGGCGCTGTTCCTGCTGATCCTGGTCATCATCCCCCACAACCCACTGGCCATCACCGCCAACAACGCCACCCGCTGGCTGGGCATCAAGGGCGTGTTCCAATTCCAGCCGTCGGAGATCGCCAAGCTGGCGGTCATCGTCTACTTTTCCGATACCATCTCCAAGAAAAAGGAGAAGATGCTGACGTGGCGGCAGGGCATCGTGCCCTATGTGGCGCTGCTGGGCATCATCTCCGTTCTGATGATGCTGGAGCCCCATCTGTCCGGCACGGTGCTGATCCTGTGTACCGGCGCGGTGCTGATGATCGTGGGCGGTATTCAGGGCTGGCTGGTGGCCGCCGGTATCGGCGGCGTGGGCGCCATAGGCCTTCTGTTTGTCAAGCTGGCGGAAAGCGGCGTCATCAAGTACGGCTCTGCCCGCATCGCCATGTGGCACGACCCGTGGCTGGACTACTCCGGCGACGGCTATCAGCTGGCGCAGAGCCTGATCACCATCGGCTCCGGCGGTCTGCTGGGCGTGGGGCTGGGGCGAAGCCGCCAGAAGTTTCTGTACCTGCCCGAGCAGTACAACGACTTTATTTTCTCCGTGGTATGCGAGGAGCTGGGGCTTATCGGCGCCTGCGTCATTATGCTGATCTTCGCCCTGCTGATCCTGCGGGGCTTCTGGATCGCCCTCCACGCCCGCGACCGGTTCGGCGCGCTGCTGGTGGTGGGCATCATGACCCATCTGGCCCTTCAGACCTTCCTGAACATCGCGGTGGTGTCGGGCTTCGTGCCCACCACCGGTATCTCCCTGCCGTTCTTCAGCTATGGCGGCACGGCGCTGTGCTTGCAGCTGGTGGAGATGGGCATGGTGCTCAGTCTGTCTCTTATACACATCTCCGAGCCCACGAGACAGGCAGAAATCTCGT
>OJPH01001073.1_pt1 | contig 12424 bp, 19 predicted proteins | sample 1598481 | NCBI WGS metagenome assembly OJPH01 (sample SAMN03922482, study PRJEB24848) | human gut metagenome | isolation source: stool sample | host: Homo sapiens | place: Germany | collected 2011-05 | reverse complement strand
TCTCGCTCACCTTCTTGCTCTCGCCGGGCACGGTCATGCTCAGCACATCGGTGATATCCGCGATCAGGTTGCCCTTGATGAACTGCTCGGTCAGGGCAGCCTCACGGCCGGTAGCCAGGTGGACCACGTCGGGGTAATCGCCGCCCTGCATGGAAGGTCCGATGACATCCTCCAGCTTCTTGTCGGTGGTCAGCTCCACCTTGATGCCGGTCTGGGCGGTAAAGGCCTCAGTGACCTTCTTCCACATATCAGCGCCATAGCCGGTCTCGATGGCAGCGACCTTGATGGTCACGTCCTCAGCGGGAGCGGCAGATGCAGCAGCGGAAGAAGCCGTGCTGGAAGCTGTGGAGCTGGAAGAACCGCCGCAGGCAGCCAGACCCAGTGCAGCGGCACCCACACCGGCCACTTTCAGGAAATTGCGACGAGAAATGCGTTTCATAATGTGTCCTCCATCATAAAGTTCCGTTCATGCACAGCCGGAGCAAACAGGTTTTGCCCGAGGGGCTGTGTTTTTTGTGATTCCAATATAGAGGTTTTTGCAGTTTTCAACAAGGTCTTTGTTGTTTCATTTTTTAGAAATATTGCTCTTTTATCATTTTCTTCAGCAAAAGCACTAAATTTTGCAGTATTGTTTTGGTACATTCGCCCTGTCTGTAACCAATTTGACATATTTTCGTCTTTCTGTGCAGAGGAAAGTATTTGCCATGCCAAAAAACAGGGCTTGCTTTTTTTCTTATTTGCCCCTATAATGAGAAAAAAGCACGAAGCAGTGCGGCGTTTTTTGCATTTAATTTTTAGTATCTTGCTTTTATTTTTATATTTTTTGCGCCTGCTTCAAAAGGAGCCTTTTATGAGTACCGAGCGCTTTGATATCCGCCACGCTCCCGCTCCACGGGAATCCTTCCGCCTGCTGTACATCAGCAAGAGCAGATTCGGCGGCGACTGGAACAGCACGGTCCACACCCATTCCTGCACGGAGCTGTTCTACTGCCTCAGCGGCGAGGGGCAGTTTCTGCTCAGCGGGCAGCTGTTCCCGGTCAAACCGGACGATATGGTCATCGTCAACCCGCAGGTGGAGCACACCGAGCTGAGCCTGAACGCCTCGCCTTTGGAATACATCGTACTGGGCGTTTCGGGCATCGAGATCCTGTTTGGCAAAGCCGATTCCACCTACGCCATCTTCAACTGCCGGGAAAACCGGGAGCGGATGGTAACGCTGCTGCACATGCTGCTGGCTGAGGCAGACCGCAGTCTGGACGGCTGCGAGACCGTCTGCCAGGACCTGCTGGAAGTCCTGCTCATCTGGCTGGTGCGGTGCACCACCCTCTCTTTGCAGGTGGAGGAATCCCCCCGCTCCGACAACCGGGAATGCGTGGAGATCAAGCGGTATCTGGACAACAACTACCGGGAGGATATCTCCCTTGATACCCTTGCCGAGGTCGCCCACATCAACAAATATTATCTGGCCCATACCTTCCAGAAGGCGTACGGCATTTCTCCCATCACCTACCTGAACCGCCGCCGCATTGAGGAGAGCAAATATATGCTGGGCAACACCGGTTACAGCCTGGCGCAGATCAGCGAGCTGATGGGATTTTCCTCCCCCAGCTACTTTTCGCAGTGCTTCCGCAAGGCGGAAGGCCTGACCCCCAACGAATACCGCCGTCAGGTGCGGCAGGGACAACGCCCTGCACCTGCCAAACGGCATGAAGGATAAGAAATGAGGAACCCAAAATGAAACCTGTTACCGAACCCATTCTCCGCGCCGCCGCAAATGCCTTTGATTTTGGCGGGCCTGTGGTCTGCGATGCCCGTCACTACGGCGAAGGCCACATCAACGATACCTTCGTGGTCTGGCGGGAGGACCACTCCAAGCGCTTTATCCTGCAACGCATCAACACCGACACCTTTACTGACCCGGTGGGCCTGATGGACAACATCTGCGGCGTGACCCAGCATCTGCGGGAAAAGATCCTTGCCGCAGGCGGCGACCCGGCACGGGAGACCCTGAACGTGATCCCCACCCTGTCCGGCGCGGCCTGCCATCTGGATGCCGAGGGCGGCGCGTGGCGTGCCTACGACTTTGTGGAGGACACCATCTGCCTGCAGCAGGTGGGCAGCGAGGCCGACTTCCGCACTGTTGCCGAGACCTTGGGAAAATTCCAGAACCAGCTGGCAGATTATCCGGCCTCTACCCTTCACGAAACCATTGCCCGCTTCCACGACACACCCAACCGCTATGCAAACTTTGAAAAAGCCCTTGCCGCCGATGCGCTGGGCCGGGCCAAGGACATTGCACCGGAGGTCGCCTTCATCCACGCGCGGGAGAAGGACTGCCACACCCTGCTGGATCTGCTGGCAGCCGGTGAGATCCCGCTGCGTGTTACCCACAACGACACCAAGATCAACAACGTCCTGATCGATGCCGCCACCGGAAAAGGCATCTGTGTCATTGACCTTGACACCGTGATGCCGGGCCTGTCGGCCTACGATTTCGGCGACTCCATCCGCACCGGTGCCAACGACTGCGCCGAGGACGAGCCCGACCAGAGCAAGGTCCACTTTGACCTGCACCTGTACGAGGTGTTCGCCAAGGGTTATCTCTCCACCGCCGGGGCTTCCATGAGCCCTGCGGAGAAAAAGAGCCTTGCCTGGGGTGCCAAGCTGATGACGCTGGAGTGCGGCATCCGCTTTCTGACCGACTATCTGGAGGGCGACCACTATTTCCACACCGCCCGACCCGACCACAATCTTGACCGCGCCCGCACCCAGTTCACGCTGGTGCGGCAGATGGAAGAGGTGTTCGATCAGATGCTGGAGATCGTCAGCTGAACCGGCATCCTCTGACCTGCCGAAGCACCAATGACTCGGGGGCTGCACTGAACCGCCTGCAAAACATCTGAAAACGGTGCAGGCGAAACAGTGCAGCCCCCATTTTTTGCTTCAGCAAAAAGAAAAGCACCATACTTCCTACGAAGTACAGTGCTTTTTTGGTGGAGCTATCAGGAGTCAAAACGAACATTTTAGCATCCGGTGACAGCCCGCCATCGGGCGGGTCTTCTCCGGTCTCCAAAGGAATTTCGACGCTGTTCTGGTCTCCCATGCAGGAGAACACCAGCTTCATGCGGTTATCATCGTAGACATAGACGGCCACGAGGAAGTTCTTGAACAGTTCCATCTGGAAATCCCGGTCGTGGATGTCACCCTGCTGCAGCAGTTCCAGATAGGAGATGATTTGCTCCCGGTCGATTTTCACGACATCCTCTTTGGCCGCATTCAGTTGGACGCTCAGCCGGGATTGCTCAGTCTCAAGCTCGACCATCCGGGTGCGGGTGGCCTCTGTGATAATCCCCATCTCGATGGCTTTCAGCATATTCGAGGTGGCTTTTTTATTTTCCTCCAACTGCTGCTCCAGCGCCTCGATCTGGAGGTCATTGTCGTGCTTTTCCCAGTATTCGACCGTCCGATCTGCTATCCACGCAATGACATCATCGGTCAAGCAGTACATCTTGATGGCCTGAGCCACAGCCGGTTCAATGACATCCCGGCGGATGTTCTTCTTGTCACAGGCGTGCTCGGTGCGCCGCTTCTGGCAGGTGTAGTAGTAATGCAGCTCGCCGTTTCTACTGGTGCCAGATACGCCCGTCATGTAGCTGCCACAATGCCCGCAGCGCAGCTTCCCGGTCAGCAGATAATCTTCTGCCCCGACACGGTGCCGGGTTCCGACTGGATTCTTTTTCATCCTCATGGCCTCCTGTACCCTGTACCACAAATCATCGCTCACTATGCGTGGAATGCCATCGGCCACCCGGACATCCCCGTATATGTAGATGCCCCGGTACCGCTCGTTCTGGCAAATACTCTGGAAGCTGCCTTTGTTCCAGTTGGCTCCCTTGCTGGTCTTGATGCCCTGGGCATTGAGATCTCGCGCAATGTCCACGAACAGGTCACCAGCAGCCACACGGGTGAATATTTCCCGGACAACGGCCGCATTCGCTTCATCCAGCACCACACGGCCATCCTCACCCCGCTTGTAGCCCAAGGGCTGCCGACCGTTCGCCATGCACTTGCTGGCGTTATCATACAGCCCCCGGGTGATGTCCTCCGCCATGTTCTCGCTGTAGAATTGATTCACATTCATCATGTTCCTCAATGCGAAACGCCCGGCGGCTGTATCGTCAAAATCTTCCTCGGCGTAAAACACCTTTACGCCGTAATCGTCCAGCTTCGCCTCGTTGACCATGGCTTGCAGCATATTGCGCCCGATGCGGTTGGACTTCCACGCCACGACGGCCTGAAACTTCCCTTTTTCAGCATCCCGCATCATCTGCTGGAAACGAGGCCGGTTATCCGTCTTGCCGCTGATTGCCCTGTCCTCGTATGTACCGACAATGCGCAGTCCAAGCGCAGCTGCGTGCTTCGTACACTCTGCGATCTGCTGCTCGATGCTGACCTCTCGCTGGTTATGCGACGAGTACCGGGCATAGATGACGGCATCGAGGCCAGCAGCAATATTCTTTTTTCGGGCCATCAACCATCACCGCCCACATCAATATGGTAAATTCCATTATCATCTGCAAACGGAATTGGCTTTCCGTTCCACATTCCGAGTGCTTCCAGCTCTGGCATAAGCTCAAACCACTGCTGTTCTGAAATGACCGGAATATTTAGAGCTTTGGCCTGATCGATTTTCTTCTGCATTGGATTGCTGCACGCAACCAAAACACCAATCTTCTTCGACACACTCATATCCGCAGTCAAACCGTATGCTGAGAAAATATCGAGAAAATCTAATCGACTTCGCAACATAACCGGAGTTCCAGCTACATACACCCGTTTATATTCTCTCAGTCGAAGCGCGATTTCTTTCAAATTCATAAAACGGCCTCCGCAACGTAATTCACAATATTATGCCGGAAACGCACAAATTTTTCCGATTTTCGGTATAATTCCACGATTCCATGAAAAGCGGGTGCGTATTTGATATAATTCAGTTGCTGCCGGTGGTTATTTTATCAAGAAAGGACTTGCAAACCCATGAATGATACTGAATTATGCACATCCATTCAAAAATCGCTGGCTTTACTGACTGTTGCTGAAAAAATCAAGTTGCTTCGGCTCCTCAGGACTGCGCAAGGTACTGAATATAGCTCAATGCCTGCTGCTTCTTTTCCGGAGTAAGACCTGAAATAATTTTCATAATCTCTGCATCCAGCTCGTCCTCAATTTCGGGGACGAGTTTTTTGCTGTCTGCATCATCAAGAATGAGTTCTACTGGCATATCGTCAACCTTGACCAGCAAATCAGTCAGGCTCATTCCCATTCCGGATGCAAGCTGCTTCAATTTAGGGAGAGTTGGCGTGACCGGGAGCTTAGTGTTGGGGTTCATTTCCTTTTCCAGCATCGAAATATAGCCATTAGACAACCCGCAAGCAGTAGCAAATTGCCGTTGAGACAGTCCGTGGTCATTCCGGTATTCAATGATCAAATCTTTCAAGGTCATGTTCAATCCCTCCGTTTTGTACAATCCATTATACAATTATAGTCGAGACGCTGTCAATGAGTTTTGTGTAATTTCTTAAACAAAATTTGTGTAATGAACTTGACAAAGGCCATGGGATGTTGTACTATGTGTGTGCAACCGATTAAACAAAATCCGTTGTGAACCGAAAAGATAGGAGGTGACAAGAATGGGCTTCAAAATTAAAGAGGTTCGCAAGTCTTTGAAAATGAGCCAGGAGGAACTTGCCGAAAAGAGCGGCATTAGCCGGGGCACTATCGTTGCGCTGGAAGCCGGTACTGAGCGAGTGACCACCACCAAGACGCTGGTTGCTCTGGCCGCAGCCATGAACGTGAGCATTGACCAGATTTTTTTTGCCGACGATGTTTAATCGGTTACACAGGAGGATCACATGGACACCACAATTCATATCAACGTGGCCGATATTCCCCCGGAAGTCGGTGAGAGCTTTGGCCGCGTGACGCTGGCGGGATTCAAAAAATTCATCGCCCAGCCCGGGAACCGTGAGAGGCTGGAAGCCCAAACGGCTGCCCGCAAGGCACGCAAAGAAAGGGAGTGTAAGGAATGACCCGGATTCTGATGATCGTGTACGGCATCACCGCCGAACAGGCAGCAGCTCGTGCCCCGGCGGCGCAGTTTGCTGTGACCTCTGTTATCGCAGCCCTGTTTGTCTGGCTTGACAGCATGGGGAGGTTCGATGATGTAGGCCGCTGGATGGGGCGCAAGCTCCGGGAGGTGCTGGATGCTGTATCCGACTGACGAAGAAGCTGGCTACCCTGAGCCTCCTGTGTGCCCCCTCTGCCACCAGAGGTGCGATACCATCTACCGCACCGATGATGGCACAATCGTTGGCTGCGACCGCTGCTTAGAGGCCGCAGATGCATGGGAAGTCAACGAGTGCTTCCCGGAAAAGGAGTGATTTTTATGAAAGGATTGGTATTTGACACTGAGAATCGGATTCAGCTCAAGGACTTCGGCGAACCGCTGCTGGATAACCTCCAGAAAGAGGTCGGCGGCTACATCAAGGTGGTTCATCCCAGGTATCTGCCGGAAGGCCTCTGCATGGTGGTAGATGATGAGGGATTGCTGAAAGGCTCCCCCGTCAATAACATTGCCAGCATCCTCTATGGCACGCCGGAACACGGTCAGCCCATTGCTGGCAACGCCGTGATTCTCGGCGAGGGCTTTGTGGACGGCGAGCGTGATTTTGTGAGCCTGACCGAGGATGATAAAACCAACCTGATTCTCTTGCTTTTCGCGCTCGGCATCAGCATCAAGGACGAAAGCGAGGCCGAATGATGGATCTGGAAAAATTCTACTTCACCTACGGTTCCGATGATGTCCAGCCGTACTGCGGTGGGTGGACGGAGGTTTGGGCACCCAACTACCAGATGGCGTGTCAGGCATTCCGGGCAGTGCATCCCGACCGCATTCCCAATATCCTGAACTGCTCCAGCGTGTACAGCGCAAGGGAGTTCGAGAAAACCAAGATGTTCGGCCCGGGCGGCAACTTCGGCCTCCGCTGCCGGGAGACCATCACTCTGAACATCGCTGTCAACAAGGCCGAGGAGGGGGTGATTTTTTGAAAGTAAGAGGCAAAAAGCTGACCCGCAAGCAGAAAGAGGCCCTTTCCGCACAGGGCTGGGATTTCCGCCTGTACCTCTGTGTCCGGGATGGCCCGGACTTCATGGAGCTGGTCAACCGCACCACTGGCAAGTACATCATGTTCAAAAAATGAAAGGAGAATGCAACATGGCACAGGATACCGCATTGCAGGTCATTGAACTTCAGCAGTTGCCCATCATTGTCGAGCGGCTTCACAGCGTAAAAGCTGACATCGAGCAGCGCACGGCTGACGCGCTCTCGCTGGTCTGCACAGAGCAGACTTATAAAAGCGTCAAGGATGCTCGCGCACAGCTGACCAAGGAATTCAAGGAATACGAAGCCCAGCGCATTGCTGTCAAGGAAAAAATCCTTGAACCGTATACCGAGTTTGAAAAGGTTTATCGTGAGTGTGTGACGGTGCCGTTCCAGACCGCAGACACAGAACTGAAGCGTAAAATCACGGACGTTACTTCCGGCATCGTGGCGCAGAAGACGGATGTTGTTCAGGAGTATTACAACGAGTTGGTGGCGGCTGCGGGTATTGACTGGATGGATGACTTGACCTACCGGCCGAAAGTCAACATGAGCGACAGCGTCACTGCCCTGAAAAAACAGGCAAAGGCGTTTGTGGATGGCATCGTGTCCGATGTTACTGCAATCGACGCTATGGAAAGTTCTGCGGAGGTCATGGTGGAATACCGGAAGAACCTCGACCTGCCCACAGCGATTAAAGTTGTGGATAACCGTCACAAGGCTCTCGAAGAGCAGCGGCGGATGGAAGAAGAACGCCGTGTCAGGCAGGCAGAACGTGAAACTGCGGCAGAAAAAGTTCGCGCCGCTGCTGCCGCAGCAGCCCAGACGCAGCCTGAACCAGCGCAGGAAATTTCAGTAGACCCGGAAATGCCTGTGCAGCCCGATGTCGAACCGGTCTCGCAGCCCAAGCCGGAGCCCATTCTGATGACCCGCTTCTACGCAAAGGGCACGAAAGCGCAGCTTATCGGCCTGAAAAATTATCTTGAAAAGGAAGGTATCGAATATGGCAACGTATAACAACCAGCTGCAAGCGCAGCAGAAGCCTAAGTTTTCTGTGGCGATAACCACTAAGGGCTATCAGTCTTTGATTGCCAACACCCTGCGCGACCCCGCCCGCGTTCGTCGCTTTACGGCAAGCATCACCTCAGCAGTCGCGGTCAATCCGGCTTTGCAGGAGTGCGATGCCGGCACGATTCTGGCGGGTGCCCTGCTTGGTGAATCCCTCAACCTTAGCCCCTCTCCGCAGCTGGGCCAGTATTATCTGGTTCCCTTTAAGAACCGCAAGGCAAACAAGATCGATGCGCAGTTCGTCCTCGGATATAAGGGCTACATCCAGCTGGCGCTGCGCAGCGGCCAGTATGCGGATCTCGATGTTACCGAGATTAAGCAGGGCGAGTATCTGGGCAAAGATTCGATGACCGGCAAGCCCAAGTTCCAGTTCATCGAAGACGATGACCAGCGGGATGCGCTACCTACCGTTGGCTACATGGCTTACTTTGAGTACATGAACGGTTTCCGCAAGGTGCTGTACTGGTCCAAAGAAAAAATGATGAACCACGCAGATACCTACTCCAAGGCGTTCAGTCGGCAGAAGTACGAGGAATTGCTGGCTGGCAAAATCCCGGAGAGCGAAATGTGGAAGTATTCGTCCTTTTGGTATAAGTCGTTCGATGACATGGCAAAGAAAACCATGCTTCGACAGCTTATTTCTCGCTGGGGTGTTATGAGCATCGAAATGACCAAGGCTTTGGAAAGCGATAATGCCGTGGCAGCGGTAGCAGATAATGGCGAAATCCTTACTACGCAGGAGGTCATGTCTGACGCACAGGAGCAGCCAGAACTTCATACTGGAAAGCCCGAAGTGGACGCAGGACAGGCCTTGCCGCACGGTGATATTTCGCAGGGCGAGCCCACTGCCGTCGAAGAGGTTGTTGACCTCAGCTCGTTATGATCAGCTACAACATCATCGCAACAGGCAGCAAGGGAAACGCCGTGGTGATTGAGCATGAGATTCTGATTGACTGCGGTGTTCCGTTCAAGGCTTTGGCCGCAGAATGGAAAACTCTGAAGCTGGTTCTCTTGACCCACATCCACTGTGACCACTTCCAGCCGTCAACGCTTCGACTACTGGCATCCAATCGCCCAACACTGCGATTCGCCTGCTGCGACTGGTTGTGCAGACCGCTGGTGGATGCAGGGGTGCCAATTTCCCAGATTGATGTTTTGACACCGGGAACTATGTACGGTTACGGCATCTGCAATGTCATTCCGAACATGGTGAAGCACAATGTTCCGAACTGCGGATGGAAGGTCTGGCTCCCCGCCGGAAAGCTGTTCTACTGCACCGACATGAACAATCTGAACGGTATAGCCGCTCCGAACTATGACCTCTACATGGTCGAAGCCAACTACGAGGACGAGGAGATTCAGGCAAAAATCGCTGAGAAAAAGCTGACTGGTGAGTATATCTATGAAAAACGTGTCTTGCGTGACCACATGAGCGTGGCAAAAATCAATGATTGGCTCTATGCCAACATGGGGTCAAACAGTGCGTACATCTATATGCACTGCCATCAGGACAAGGAGGATACAACATGACCGGGCGGCTGGTGGATATGGCTCTTACCCTTGGCGGAAAGCAGCGTGTCACATTGGAACTCAACGGCGACTTCCGAGAAATCTGGGACAAGCTGCATCTGGAGCCGGTTCTGGACGTGGAAATCAAAAAGCACAGGGAGAAACGCAGCCTGTCAGCAAATGCGTATTTCCACGTTCTGTGCAACAAAATTTCTGCGGAAACCGGAGAGAGCGAAGATGCCGTGAAGCGGCGACTTGTGGTGTCGTACGGAGCACTGGCCCGCGATAAGGATGGAAAGACTGTTGGCCTGAAACTCCCGCCGACCGTAGATCCCAGCGACTTTTACCCCTATGTCCGGCTCTATGAAACCCGGCAGGAAAACGGAAAAGACTACTCCTGCTATTTTGTCTACAAGGAAAGCCACAAGATGGATTCAAAGGAATTTGCCCGTCTTGTGGACGGCGCAATCGAAGAAGCCAAGGAACTGGGCATCCAGACGGATACCCCGGAACAGTTGGCTCGATACAAAGAAGAATGGTCCAAATGACCAGAAAGAGGTGATGTTCAATGCTGAATAGCTGCAATTTTCAGGGTAGGCTTGCTGCTGATCCTGAACTTCGGACCACACAAAGCGGCATTTCGGTCACGAGCTTTCGCATGGCTGTTGACCGCAGCAAGGCAGACGAGGATGGCAACCGTCAGGTTGATTGGCTCAGCTTTACAGCGTGGCGCAATACCGCAGAGTTCATCTGCAAATACTTCAGCAAGGGCAGCCAGATGGTAGTTGAAAGCCACTGCCAGACCCGCAAATATCAGGACAAGAACGGCGAAGACCGTATTGCAACGGAGTTCATCGTGGATAAGGCTCACTTCTGCGGCCCCAAACAGAGCAGTCGACAGGAACCCGTGGATGACGGCGGTACGAACCCGCCGTCATCCACGTATCGGAGTCAACAGCCGCAGCAGCCCCAGCAGATGGGATTTTCCACCCAGAGCCAGCGGCAGCAGTGGCAGGGCGCAGAAGCTGCTCCCGAAGCTGTACAGCCCAGTTACTCGCAGGGTAATGCCGATGATTTCTCCGAAATCGATGACACGGATGACTTGCCGTTCTAAGGAGGTCTGCTGATGGCGACTGGCAAACGATACTACTGGATAAAACTCAAGGAAAGCTTCATGTCCTCAGACGAGATTGACTATCTTATGAGCCAGCCGGACGGTGCCAACTATGTTGTTCTCTATCAGATGCTCTGTCTCAAGACCATCAACACGGACGGTTGTCTGGTTTCCAAAATCGGCGAAATGCTCATTCCGTATGATGCCGAAAAAATTCAACGGGAGTGCAAATGGTTTCCTCTGTCAACTGTCCGTTTGGCCTTGAGCGTCTATAAGCAAATCGGCCTGATTTTTGAAAACCCTGACGGAACGCTGTCGATTTCTGATTATCAGAACATGATTGGCAGCGAAACCGACTGGGCGGCAAAAAATCGCAAAATTCGTAGTAATGCTGCGAATAGGGAGCTACAGGCCGGACACGGCACTGGACACGCAACTGGACACAATGTGTCCACTGGTGGTGGAGAAAATGTCCCTACAGAGAAAGAGATAGATAAAGATATAGAGATAGAGAACAGAGAAAGAGTAAGAGATAACGGTAGTCCGGCTGTCGATGCCGGACTGGCAGAGATCATCAGCTCTTACGAGGAGAACATCGGCAGCTTCCCACCGGCTGCAAGGGATGCCCTGATGAGCTGGCGGGAGATTTTCGCGGATGACCTCATTCTGCTGGCCATCAAAAAAGCTGCTCTGTCCGGCGTTCGCAAGTGGAACTACATCAACGGCATTTTGAAGTCATGGAAAAACGAGGGCGTGAAAACCCTTGGTGATGTGCAAGCCCGCGACCAGCGGCGTAAGCCCCCGGCGGGCCAGCAGCCAAAGCGTTCTGCTGCTGATGACTACGATGAAATTTTTGGAGAACTTTTAGGAGGCTCGACAACATGACCGATACGAAATTGCGTGAGCTGCTGGTGGTCATCGATGACCACTACGGCCGCGCCCGCAGCTTGGAGGAGCGCAGGGCTGACACGCAAATCTACATCCGGGCGTTCGGCACCATCCCGGACGAGATTGTGGAAAAGGCACTGTATACGGCCTTTACACAGTGCAGATTCCAGAACCAGCTGATTGTGGACTGGTGCGCTGAAATTAAAAAGCTGCTGTCAGCCCAGCAACCCTCGGCGAACGACCTCTGGGCGCAGGCTGCGGCAGCTGCCCGGAAAATCGAGGCAAATCTGTACTACCAGACCCACGGTGGATTCATTGCCCCCGATGGGCGCAAGCTGAAAGGCGAAGATTTCAAAAAGGAAAACGCGAAAATCTTCGCCGCCCTCCCGATGGTGGTGCAGCGGTGGGCTGGCTCCCCGGCAGACCTGTCGGAGATTTTCAGCAGCCGCAGCAGCGCGGATCTGCGCCAGTTCGTCCGTCCGGGCTTTGACCGGGCTGTGCAGGATGCCCCGGTTGAGAGTTTGCAGCCCCCGGCTCTGCCCGGCGGCGCAGCCCCGGCACAGATTGGAGGTGGCACGGCATGAGATCGAAAAGACCATTCCGCAGCCTGATTGTGTGCGTTTCGTGTGCGATGGTTGGCTGCATCCTCGCAAGCACGGCCTACTCCCGGCGAGTAGACGAGCTGG
>OJPH01001072.1_pt1 | contig 12461 bp, 7 predicted proteins | sample 1598481 | NCBI WGS metagenome assembly OJPH01 (sample SAMN03922482, study PRJEB24848) | human gut metagenome | isolation source: stool sample | host: Homo sapiens | place: Germany | collected 2011-05 | reverse complement strand
GCCGTAGAAGACGAAGTGGCCCTGCTTCTCACTCTTCATGCAGCGAGCCATCAGGGGGCTCTGCGTGGCATGGAAGCCGGAGATCGCGCCGCAGGCAACGGTGATGAACATGAAGCTCCACACCGGGGTGCCCGAGGGATGCATGGAGCCGAAGTTGTTCCAGATCTCGGGGATGGTGTACTCAGGCTTGGTGAAGATGCCGACGGCAACACCGATGGCCATGATGATCAGGCAGATACCGAACAGGGGGTAAATCTTACCGATAATCTTATCGATGGAAATGAAAGTCGCGATGAAGTAGTAGACAAGAACAATGATGAGCCAGAACAGGGTCGTGGCGACGATGCCCTCGTGGCCGCCGTTCTTGAACAGGGTGACGATCAGACCAGCAGGGCCAACCGCAAAGACCGTACCGACCATAACGAGCAGCACCACGCTGAACACGCGCATGACGTTCTTCATTGCGCCGCCGAGGTAGATGCCGGAGATCTCGGAGATGGACGCGCCTTCGTTACGCTCGCTCATCATACCGGAGAAGTAGTCATGCACACCACCTGCAAAGATGGTGCCGAAGGTGATCCACAGGAACACCACGGGACCCCACAGAGCACCCTGCAGTGCACCGAAGATGGGGCCCAGACCTGCAATGTTCAGCAGCTGGACGAGGAACAGCTTCCACTGGGGCATCACAACGTAGTCAACGCCATCGTTAATGCGCACAGCAGGAGTTTCGCGGTCGTCCGGTCCGAACGTATTGTCAACGATCTTGCCATAGACAAAGTAGCCGATGATCAGGAGCGCCAGACAGAGTAAGAAACTAATCATACCAGAAACCTCCTTTTATTGTCCGTGCCCGGAGCCCCATTCTGCCCCGTCACGGCCATTCCTTGGCCCTATGTTAACACAATCTTCATAAATCTGGTAATATCCTTCCAGAATGGCCCTTATATCAAAAACTATATAAGTCAGCCGTTCCCGGGAATCCCGGCAAAGATTTTTTAACGTATCCTCGGCAAAACTTTTTTGCCGAAATCGTTTCAGCGGGTGTTTTTTCGTTTTTAGTGCACCCTGCCAAACTTTTTGGCATATTTTTGTGCATCTTGTCTGCATTCCTGTTCTTTTTGCCGCAATTCGTTGTTTCTCTGCACAAGCAAAAGCCGCCTGCCGGACGGCCCGGCAGGCGGCTTTTGCGGTTGTGAATGGGTATCGAGAAGGTTGAAGAGGGGGAAATGTCAATTATGCAGTCTTTTTCACCGTCTGCTTTTTGGTTGCATAGATGAACAGCGCCAGCATGGCGATCGCAAAGAGGATGCCCACCGGGTAAGCAACTGCGGTGTTATAGACGATAGCGCCCTCGGCAGTCTTATGGTTCAGCAGGCCGCCCAGGCACTCGGGAGCCAGCACGAAGTAAGTAGCGGACACGGCGCTCATAAAGGTGGCGGGCACTGCGGTGATCCAGTAGTTCTTCTTCTCCTTGAACAGGTACATGGAAGCGGCCCACAGAACGATCATCGCCAGCGTCTGGTTGGTCCAGCTGAAGTAGCGCCAGATCACGGTGTAGTTGATGAAGCCCAGTGCATTGCCGATGCCCAGGAAAGCGCCCACGCCCAGCACGGGAACGCAGAGCTTCAGGCGGTTGCCGTAGCTGTCCTGATCGATCTTGAACCAGTCGGCCAGGGTCAGGCGGGCGGAACGGAAGGCGGTATCGCCGGAGGTGATGGGGCAGACGACCACGCCGATCATGGCCAGTGCGATGCCCACGCCGCCCATGGTCTTGGAGCAGACATCATAGATGGCCTTGGACTGACCCATTGCCAGTGCCTGTGCCAGACCGGTGTTCAGGCCATCGGTAACCTCGTACAGAGAGCAGCCTGCAGCGGCCCAGATCAGGGCAATGACACCCTCGCAGACCATGGCACCATAGAACACGAAGTGGCCCTGCTTCTCACTCTTCATGCAGCGGGCCATCAGAGGCGACTGGGTGGAGTGGAAGCCGGAGATCGCGCCGCAGGCAACCGTGATGAACATGAAGCTCCAGATGGGCGTGCCCGACGGGTGCATGCTGCCGAAGTGATCCCAGATCTCGGGGATGGTATAAGCCGGGTTGGTGAAGATGCCAAAGATGACACCGATGGCCATGATGATCAGGCAGATGCCGAACACGGGGTAGATCTTGCCGATGACCGCATCGATGGAAATAAAGGTCGCGATGAAGTAGTAGGTCAGAATGATGACCAGCCAGAACAGCAGCGAGGTCATCACGCCGGATGCACCGCTCTGGCTGCACAGCTCAACGATCAGACCGGCGGGGCCGACGGCGAACACGGTGCCCACCATGATCAGCAGCACAACAGAGAACACACGCATCACGTTCTGCATCACAGGGCCTAAGTATTTGCCGGTGATCTCCGCGATGGAAGCACCGTCGTTGCGCTCACTCATCATGCCGGAGAAGTAGTCATGCACACCACCGGCAAAGATGGTGCCGAAGGTGATCCACAGGAACACCACGGGGCCCCACAAAGCGCCCTGCATGGCACCAAAGATGGGGCCAAGGCCCGCAATGTTCAGCAGCTGGACGAGGAACAGCTTCCACTGGGGCATCACGACATAGTCCACGCCGTCGTTGATGCGCACAGCAGGCGTTTCACGGTCGTCCGGGCCGAAGGTATTGTCCACGATCTTGCCATAGACGAAGTATCCGCCCACCAGGATCGCAAGACAGAGCAGGAAACTAATCATACCAGAAACCTCCTTTTTGCCCCTGCCGGCCGCGGCCCCATTCTGCCGCATACCCGGGGCTCTTTTCTGGCCTCATGGTAGCACACTTTTTTCCAGCGGAGAAATATCTTTCCGGCATGGGGTCATATCGTTTCCGATATAGCTGCAAAGAATTTTTGCCGTTTTTCCGTTTATTTTTTGACCATTTATCAGCAAAAATAAAACCGGGCGCTTATTTTCGCCCGGTTTTGCATCCATTTATTGGTTTTTCTGTCAATTTCAAACGGAGCAACCTTTGCCGTGCCTTAGCCGGAAAGCCCCTTTATTTCACGGTGGAAGCTGCTTCCTTGTGGAGCAGATTCACAAAGGCCTGCTCCTCGGGGCGCAGGCGGCCCTTGTCCGGGTAGACCAGCACATCCCGCATCTGCTGGCGCTGGGCCGGGCACTTCTTCAGCACCAGATGGTACTGCTCCAGTGCCCTGCGGGGCATGGGCGATGCCCACATGTAGGCCGTGGGCAGCCGCTGCAGAATCGAGAACTGGCTGCACCGCTCATACACATGGATGCGGCGCTCCGGGTTGACATGCCAGCGCACACCGTCGCCGCCCTCCTCGCCGGGCAGCTGGAAATCATCGTGGAGGATCTCCATATACTTGTCCAGCTCAGACAGGTCGCGGATCGCCTTCCGGGCCAGCGGGCCGTCCCGGTTGGTCAGCAGACTGTATTCAAAATCCATAATGGGTTCCATTTTCAGGCCCCGCCGGGCGCAGTAATGGGTATAGTGCTCGTCATCCTCCACGGCGTACCGCAGCAGAGCCAGATGATACCCCTGCCGCAGGACATGATCCAGTGCCTCCATGGAGCCGCCCTCCCGGATGTGGATGTGGAGCCGCTCAATGGAGGCCGCCTGCTCCAGATAATCCACCGCCGCATAGGAGGCATAGGTGGCGTGGGGGATCATTACCCGCAGTTCGGCGCAGCGCTCCTGCTCCTCCTGCACGCTCCGGTCCAGCCTGTCCACCTCCCGCAGCACCCGCTCGGCCTGCTCGATGAAGTGCCGCCCCTGCTCCGTGGGGATCATGCCGGTGGATGACCGCTCAAAAATGCGGAGATGGTATTCTTCTTCCAGATTTTTCAGCGCCTTGCTCACGTTGGGCTGAGCGGCATACAGCCGCTTTGCCGCCGCACTCACAGATCCGCATTCCATGATGGCGACGAGATACCGCAGTTCTGTAATGTTCAACTTTTTCTCTCCTTTTGGCGTTTTTATCCCTTGCGCCTAGTTTATCAGGCGGCACACGGGGCTGTCAAGCGTTGACGGGGCCCCGCTGCCGTTTTATAATGTAAGAAACAATCTGCCCGAAAGAGGTCGAAGAGGATGGAAGAAAAAAACTACCGCGTTCTGCGCATTGAGGAGCAGCTTTATGGCTGCGAGGAGCTGCCCGAGGGCCAGCCCGTGCTCTGTGATGTCCTGCTGGAAGCTGCCGACGGCACGCAGCGGGTTCTCCCCTACCCGGATGCCGAGCTGACCCGGCTGGACATCAACGAGGGCAGCACTGTCACCCTGCGGGATCACAGGCTGGCCAAGGCGGCGCACAAGGTCTATTTCACCCGCCACGGCGAGACCGTGTGGAACGTGGAAAACAAGATCTGCGGCATGACCGACAGCCCACTGACCGAAAAAGGCCGCGCCCAGGCCCGGGAGCTGGGCGAAAAGCTCCGGACCAGCGGTCTCCGCATCGATGAGATCCTGTACTCTCCCCTGTCCCGCGCCGCCGACACCGCCCGGGCCATTGCGGAGGCCACCGGCATTCCTGCCCGGTGTGAGCCCCGGCTCCGGGAGCAGTGCTTTGGCCGCTACGAGGGCACGCCCCGGGACGGCGAGGAGTTCCGCATCTCCAAGACCCACTTTGCCGACCGCTACTCCGGCGGCGAGAGCATGATGCAGCTGGCCCAGCGCATCTACAACCTGCTGGACGAGCTCCGGGCCGACACCGACAAGACCTACCTGCTGGTGGCCCACAACGGCATTGCCCGGGTGGTGCAGTCCTATTTTTACGATATGACCAACGAGGAGTACGCGGCGGCAGGCATCAAAAACTGCGCGTTCGTGGAGTTTACATTCTGAACAAAGAAAGGACCCGCCGAGGGTCCTTTCTTTGTTTGCGGTTATTCCGCCTTGCGGTAATGGAACTGCTGGTCTCTGGTGATGAACATGCCGATGCTGACCAGCAAAGCGGCCAGCTCGGCGGCTGTCACGGCCAGCCAGATGCCATCAATGCCCAGCAGGAGCGGCAGCAGCAGAACCGCCGCCACCTGGAACAGCAGGGTGCGCAGGAACGAGATGAGTGCACTGGTCACACCGTCGCCCAGGGCCGTGAAGAAGGAGGACGCATAGACGTTGAACCCCATGATGAGGAAGCTCAGGCCATAGAGCCGGAAGGCCCGGGTGGTCAGAATGAGCAGGTTTTCATCATAGCCCACAAAGAAGCGGGCCACATGGGGGATGATGAACATGGAGCCGATGGTCATTACCACCGCAACCACGCCGATGAGCTTCAGGCTCTTGCGGTAGAGGTTGTTGACCTCTTTGCGGTTATTGGCACCATAGTGGTAGCTGACGATGGGCGCGCTGCCCACGGCGTAGCCCACAAACACCGCCACGAACAGGAAGGACGCGTACATGATCACACCATAGGCGGCCACGCCATCCTCGCCCGCAAAGCGGAGCAGCTGATAGTTGTACAGGATGTTCACCAGCGACATGGAAAGGTTGGTCATCAGCTCAGAGGAGCCGTTCACACAGGCTTTCAGCAGCACACCGCCCTCAAACTGCGTGCGGCAGAGGTGGAGCAGGCTGGTGTTTTTCCGGTTGAGGAAGTAGAACACCGGCAGCAGGCCGCCCACCACCTGGCTGAGCATGGTGGCAATGGCGGCACCCTCCACGCTCCAGTGCAGGATACCCACCAGCAGCACGTCCAGCACCATGTTGGTGCAGCCCGCGCCCACCGTGAAATAAAAGCCCAGATGCGGCTTTTCAGCGGTGACAAAAAAGCTCTGGAACATATTCTGCAGGATAAAGGTGGGCAGGCTGAGCATCAGCACCCGGCCATAGCGCAGGGCGTAGTCCAGCATCTCGCCTTCTGCACCCAGCATCAGGGCCACCGGCCGGAGCAGCAGCATCCCCAGCACGGACAGCACGATGCCGGCAATCAGCGCCGTTGACATGAACAGGCTGAAATAGCGGTCGGCACGGGCTTTATCGCCCTCACCCAGCGTGATGCCCACAATGGCGCTGCCGCCGGTGCCCAGCATAAAGCCCACTGTGCCCACCAGCATGGGCACGGGCATGATGAGGTTGACTGCCGCAAAGGCCGTTTTGCCCACAAAGTTTGAGACGCACAGGCCGTCCACAATGCCGTAAATGGAAGTAAACAGCATGGTGCCGATGCAGGGCAGCACAAAACGGATCAGCCGTGAATAATCAAAGTGATCCGAAAGTTGGATTTTCTGTTTTGACATAGATTCTCCTTTTTGCAGGGGTGGATCACATCATCCCGCCGGGCCGCCAGCCGGTGCAGTAGCGGGCGTAATCGCGGTCGGCCTGTTTGACGTAAAGGAGGAACTGTTCCCTGCCTTCCTTGTCCGTGACCTGACGGACTTTGGTGGGCAGGCTCTGGCGCTGGAGCAGCTCCAGTTCATCGTTGAGCTCCTCCTCGGTATCAAAGGCATCCAGCTTGGTCCAGTGGGTGGCAAAGAGCCAGATGTTTGCAAGGGTGTTATTCATATTCAGTCTCCTTTTCCGGGGCATCGGCAAGGGTGCCGGCCCGGTAGAACGGCGCAATGGCGTTGGCATCGCCGTGGCGCACGATGGAATAGGTAATGTCGCAGTAGGGTTGGATGGCCGTGCTCTTTTCCACGGTGGAGATGAGCAGCACCTGCAGCTGCAGGCGGCGGAACAGTTCCATCATGGGGCGGATGCGGTCACTGGTCATCTTGCTGAAGGCCTCGTCCAGCAGGACAAGGCGGATGCTGTTCTCGCTCTTCTGGTAGATCTGCAGCAGGCTGGCGCAGATGGCCACATAGAAGGGAGCCTGGTTCTCGCCGCCGGAGGAATCGCGGCTGACGCGGGAAAGATAGGCCTGCTGGCCCGAGACAGTGTTGGTCACCTTGATGTCATAGTCCAGATAGGTGCGGTAGTCCACATAATCCGAGAGGGTGGCACCGGAGGTGGTGCGGCCCTCCTGCCGGGCCCGGGTGTTCTCGTCCACATCAGCCATGATCTTTTCCATCAGCGCGTCCACCTGCCGCTCGTAGACGGGGTCGGCGGTGGCGGCAAGGTTGTCCAGCGAGTCGCCATCGGTCATCTGCTGGTTGCCCTTGTCCACAATGACCTGATAGAAGGCGGCCAGCTGGGGGTCACGGCTGGGCTCCAGCTCAAAGCGGTAGACTTCCTCGCCGTAGGTCAGCTGCTCCATCACCTTGTTCAGCTCCCGGAACTGGCGGCGGGCGTTGAAGATATCATCCTTCATCCGGAAGAGGATATCCTTGCGGAAGCGATCCTTGCAGTCCCGCTGTGCCTGCTCCAGCCGGGCGGCGTAGCGTTCCAGATCAATGCGGACAAGGCTGTCGTGCTGGGCGCGGTACTGCTCCACTCCGGCCAGACCCAGCGGATAATCGCAGACGTAGTGTTCGTTGTAATCCCTCTGGGCAGGTTCCAGCGTGGAAGTGAGATAAGCTCGCAGGGCATCGTCCAGCCTGGTCTGTGCCTTTTCGGCAGTCTGTGCGGCGGCACGGGCAGTGCGCCCGCCCGTCATCAGGCCCTTTTTGCGTTCCTGTGCCAGAGGCTCCAGCAGCGGGTGCTGTGCAAAGAATGCCTCTGCCGCCTCCCGGCTCTGTGCGGCGGTCTCCACCGCCTTACCCTGCTCTGCCTCGCAGGATGCGATCTGCTTTTCGCAGACGCGGATATCGCCGCCCACCTGCTCCACGGCCTTGCGGGCAGTCTCCCATGCGGCTTCCCGGGCTTCTTCCTCGCGGTAGAGCTGCTGCAGCATGGGGTTCTCGCGGCAGTCCGCCAGCTTCTGCTCCTGCGCGGCGTAGTCGGCACGGGCGGCATCCAGCGCGGCCCGGCTGGCCCAGAGTTCGGCCAGCTGTTCCAGCGCATGGCCCCGCAGGACGTTCTGGTACTGGTCGTAGGCAGATTTCAGGGTCTTTTCGGTCTGGGCGGCTTCGCGGCAGCGGTCAGCCTGGGCGGCAAGCTGTGCTTCCAGCGCGTCGGCACGCTCCCTGCGGGCATCCAGACCGATATAGCGCTGGGGCCTGCGCAGACGTTCCAGCCGGAAGGGATGGTGGCGCAGCAGGTCCCGGGTGGCGCTGTCGGGGAAATGTTCCAGCGTATCGGGGGTGTCGCAGCAGACGATGCGGCGCAGGATGGTGTCCGCATACTGTGCGGCCAGCGGGTTCTCGCTGGTGACCTGGGCGGCAAGGCTGTCGGCGGGGGCTGTCTCCGCATGGCGGTCCGCCTTGCGGATGCCCGGGGTATCCAGCAGGCTGATGGGCCCCACCCGGTCGCCCAGCGCCACAAAGGCGCTCTTGGCGGCGGCGTAGTGGGCAGGCGGCACAAGGATATCGAACCGGCGGTCACCCAGGCAGGCCTCCACACAATCCTGCCAGCTCTCATCGGCCACGGTCAGCAGCTCACAGAAGATCTTTGCATCCGCCGTCATGCCGCGGCTTTTCAGCTCGGCATTCACGGCATCCCGCACTTTGGTGGCGGCATCGCCGTGGGGGTAGACCCACTTGCCGCCGGACACGGCGTTCAGCTCGGCCCGCAGGGCCTCCTGCTCTTTTGCCAGATCCGCCGAAGCCTGTCGGGCAGCAAAATACTGCTCCTCCAGCGGCTTTTCGATGCGGGCCAGCGCCTCGGTCAGGGCGGGGAGATGTTCCGCCGTCAGGCGCTGGGGCCAGAGCTCCTTCTCCACCGCAAAGCCGCTGCGGTTCAGCTGGGTCAGCAGGCCGGTGATGGTATCTGCAGTCGCTTCCAGACCGTTCCTTGTCCGGGCTGCTGCATCCAGCGCGCTCTTTTTCCGGGCCAGCTCCTCGGTCAGGGCATCCAGCGCCCGGCCCGCGCCGCTGTCACCGGCCGCTCCGTGGGCCGCCAGATAGGCCCGGCGGGCTTCGGCTTCGGCGTTCTTGGCGGCCTCGTATTTTGCGTTCAGGTCGGCCAGCTGGCGGCGGCCTGCATCCAGATGGCTCTGCCAGGAGGCATCCTCACCGGCATCCGCTTCGGCGCGGGCCAGCAGGGCCGCACCCCGGTTGACAAGGGCATCCGTCTCTTTGGCAGCAGCTTCCCGGCCATACGCCACGATCTGTTCCAGTGCGGCGGCACGGGTCTGGGCCTCGGCCAGAACGGCGTGGAGGTTTTCCAGCTCCACCCGGTCGCCCTGCAGCGCTTCCAGATCCAGCTCAGGCTGGGGCAGGATGTACTGGTACAGGAACTCCCGGAAGTTGGGGATCTCGTCCATGCTGGTGCCCATCTGGAACACTTCGTTGAACTTTTTGCCCAGCGGGCTGGAGGCGCGGCCAATGCCCAGCGCGCGGCAGATGCGGTCCCGGGCCTCGCTGGGGCTGCGGGTGTAGGACAGGCGGCCCACGGCGGGCTTGAAGTCCTCCTTGGCGCTGGGGGCACCGGTGCGCGGATCAAGGAAGGGCAGCTTTTCCAGCGTGATGCCGTCCTCGGAGATGTACCAGGTCTGATCGCCGGGGTGGAGCTCCTGCATGGGGCCCTCGGATTCCACCCGGACAGCGATGACAAAGTTTGTTCGCTTGACGGTATCCCAGAACTCGGCTCCGATGTATGCCACCGTGCGGCCCGGGCGGCGGTAGGCGTTCTCGCCGCGCTGCTTGGCGTGGACAGAGCCCTGCAGGGTGCGGCCGCTCTTTTTATTGCCCAGGGCATTGAAATTGCGGTTGGTGGTCAGGCAGTAGCGGATGGCATCCAGAATGGTGGTCTTGCCCACCGCGTTGACACCGATCATATAAGTCAGACGGGCACAATCGAAGGTGACATTTTCAAAGTTGTGCCAGTTGATGAGCTTCAGGCGCTTTAATTCGATCATTCTTCTTCCTCCCCGCTGGCATCTCCGTCAGGCCGCTCGTAGAGGGCCAGTTCCTCCCGGGTGCGGCTGCTCTCGGCGGCGGCATCGGCAAGGTCTGCGTCCGGCAGAGCCAGCAGCACGGTGGGGAACACCTCGATGCGGCTGTCCAGACCGGTCAGCCGCCCCACCGGGCGGGCCAGATTATACCTGCGCAGGGTGCGCATCAGCTCCTCCAGCGTGCGCTGGTCCAGCCGCCGGGGCAGGTTCATCTTCTGCAGCTCTGTCTGCACCTCTTCCACCGTGACCAGCACCTGATCGGCGCTGGCGGCAAGGCTCTCCCGCTTTTGCAGATAGAGCAGGCGGAGCACCAGCAGCAGGATGCTCTCGTATTTCAGCAGCCGGGCCTGGCTGCCTTCATGCTCATTGACCAGCGCCGCAGCCTGCAGCGGAGCCGGGTAAAGCGTTACCGCATAGCCCAGCGGCGCGAACACGGCCCGCACCTCGGGCAGATGATCCTGCACATAGAGGTATTTTGCCCGCTGATCCTCCACGCCGCCCAGCACAAAGCAGTGGTTGAGCAGATAGTTTGCGGTCTCTTCCAGCATTTTATTCGGTTCGGCCATGGTCAGCGTCCTCCCTGCGGGGTGTCAGAATAAACTCTTCAAACCGGAAGCCGCCCCGTTCGACCCAGTTTCCGGTAAGGGTGATATCGTAAGCCCGGCGCGGCGACTGCGAATAGGTGTGCAGGCCGATGATGCGGGCAAAATCGCGGGGGTATTCCTCCGCCAGTGTGGAGGCGGCCACCGCACTGCGGGCGGCAAGGGCCTGTTTTGCCAGCAGGCCCACGTTCTCCTCGGTCACGGCCATCCGGGCGTAATCCAGCAGCAATTGCTGTTCTTTGCGCAGCTGCTCCTCATCCAGCCCGGCCTGCCGCACCGGGGCCAGCGGCGTTTCGCTGCGGGGCGCGGCAGGCGGGTAGAGGGGCTTTGCCCCGAACACCGCCGCCGGGTAAAGGTGCAGGCGCTTTGCCACCGGGCCGTCATCCGGCGCGAACAGCTGATCGGGCGTTTTGATCTCCTCGGCATAGCGGCGGAGCAGGGCGGTGACACTGCCCTGCGAGGAGCGGTCGCTCAACAGCAGGAACTGAGCCCGCTGCACGGCCCGCTTGCGGTAGCGGATGTGGCTCTGGTCGATCTGGCGCATCAGGGTGCTCATCTCTTCCAGCGAATCCCGCAGTTTCTGGATGAGAGCACGCACGGCAGGGGCTGCCTCGCCGGGGGCACAGCGCTCCACCCGAGCGTAATCCAGCGCCAGCCGGGGCAGATGGTTTGCCTCGCAGTCGTCCAGCTCCTCCTCCAGATAGGCGCGGTAATTGAACAGGTTATCGCTGGTCTTGAAGCGGTGGTAAGCGGCGGCCACCACCTTTTCCTCGTACTGGTCGAAGAGCTCCAGCACCTCCTGCGGGGTGCGGTTGCGGGTGAGCCGGTCGATATAATGCCCGATGGATGCGTTCAGCGCCCGCAGGGACTTGTTCAGTGCTTCCAGATCGGAGGCCACCTCCCGCAGAACATTCTCATAGGGGCTCTTTTCCTCCCCGATGTTCTGCAGCAGCTGCCAGGCCTTGTACAGCTTGCCGGTGTAGGTGACAACACGCGGGTTCAGGATCTCTTCCAGCGCTTCCAGCAGAGGAGCCACCTCGGGCACAAAGGCAAGGGCAGGCTCTTCCTCATAGCTGCCGGGCTGCTCTTCCAGCCAGCCGGTGCGACGCAGGCGGAGCAGAAAGCCCAGCGCAAGGGTATGGGGATCCCGGGTGGGCTGTTCGGCTTCGTCGCCCGCGTCATCGGCATCCAGTGCCAGCGGCTTTGCCAGTGCCGCAAAGTAATCCTCGGCCCGGCTCACCGCTTCTGCCCGGGAGATGGAGTAATCCGCCGTGTGGCGGCACTCCTCCCACAGCAGGAGCAGCAGCTCCGCATAAAACGCCCGGTTGGGCCCCGCCAGCGGGCGGAACAGCCGCGGGCTGACCAGTTCAAACAGCTGCATCCAAAGGTTCCTTTCTTTCGATAAAATCTATCTTTTATTGTACCACAATCAGAAGGATTTTGCCACAAATACAAAAAGCCCCGGAGGGCGGCCTTTCAGCCACGCTCCGGGGAGTGTATTACTGTATCCTTATGCGTTGGGATTAACCTGAACAACGACAGAAATGTACATGTTGCCCTTGATTGTCTTTGCGGCTACACCAACCTTGGTCCACTTGCCAACTGCGTTGATGTTCACATCCTTATCCTTGTTGTTTACCAGCTTAAAGAACTCTTCCAACAGTTTACCGGTATACTCATTCTTGACCACGACCTTGGCCGTATAAACACCATTGTCATCACGATGAACATCTATAGCATTGTAAATTTTCCATGCTCCGGTGTTGATGTCTACCGCCGAATCCAAGAACTTTTCAGCTTCCTGTTTGAGCTCGGTGTCATTGCACAGCTGTACTGCCGAACCACGCTTTGCATTGATCGTGCTCATCATCTGAGCTTCTGCCTGAGCCTCAGGGGTCGATGGGGTATCACCGCCGCAGGCGGTGAACAGAACAAGTACCTGTCTCTTATACACATCTCCGAGCCCACGAGACAGGCAGAAATC
>OJPH01001067.1_pt1 | contig 12506 bp, 10 predicted proteins | sample 1598481 | NCBI WGS metagenome assembly OJPH01 (sample SAMN03922482, study PRJEB24848) | human gut metagenome | isolation source: stool sample | host: Homo sapiens | place: Germany | collected 2011-05 | reverse complement strand
TTTTTTTCAAGCAGAAGACGGCATACGAGATTTCTGCCTGTCTCGTGGGCTCGGATATGTGTATAAGAGACAGGGCAGACCGCCGATGTGGTGGATATACCGCTGGATATACAGCTTCATCTCCAGGGCGCTGTGCCAGTTCTCGAAGGCGAACATGGTCCGCCAGTACAGCCAGAAGTTGGAGTTGAACACCTCATCGTCGAAGAAATCGGTGATGCGCTTGTCCTGCAGATCCTCATTGGGGGTGAAGAACAGCTTCATGATCTCCATGGCGCCCTTGTCGGAGATGTTGAACTTGCCATCGGTGTGGGCGTCCTGGCCGCGGTTCTCGGTGGCGCGGCACAGGGAGTAGTTGGGATCGGCCTTGTTCAGCCAATAGTACTCGTCCAGCACACTGACACCCTCGGTCTCGATAGAGGGGATAGAGCGGAACAGATCCCACATGACCTCGAAATGGTTGTCCATCTCGCGGCCGCCGCGCATGACGTAGCCGATGTTCTCGAACCTCCAGCCGTCGCAGGCACCGCCGGGCAGCGGGTCCTTCTCAAACACATGGATGTGGTCGCCCTGCATCTGGCCGTCACGGACCAGGTAGCAGGCGGCAGTCAGGGCCGCCAGACCGGAGCCGATGAGGTAAGCAGATTTATTGTCAACGCCCTCAGGCTTTTTGGGGTGTGCAAATGCTTCGTAGTTGCCACTGGAATAATACATACTGGGAACCTCCTGTAAATCGTATTGGGAAGACTGCGTTCATGGTTCTGTGTCGTCTTCCCTTTCGTTGTGCCTAGTATACCCCAGTGGTTTTTTCAGAACAACAAACAAATCCTGAACAGTGTATAAAATTTATACAAAACACAACCATTGTCGGAAATATGGCAAAACTGTGTATATCCCCCCAGTCACCTGCGGTGACAGCCCCCGCTAATAGGGGGGCCTTTGGCATTGCATAAAGCTTTGCAAGTCCCCCTTTCCGCACAGACTGCACCATTATGCCAAGGGCTCCCCTACTAGGGGAGCTGGCGCAAAGCGCCTGAGGGGTTTAGTCCAACAAAAAAAGCGCTCACCCTCCAGGGAAGGTGAACGCTTGCGTTTCTTTATCCGTTATTTTGTTTCGGGTGCCACCTCAAAATCGACCTTGCCAAGGTTGATATCGGCGCGGACGATGGTGATCATCATGCTGTCGCCCAGGCTCCAGGTCTTGCCGGAGGCGGGGTCAGAAAGGCGGATCCCCTCGGTGAGGGTGGTGCCGGTGGCGGTCAGGCTGGAAGCGGGCACAAAGCCCTCCACGCCGTTCTCCAGCTCCACGAAGATGCCGCGCTGGGTCACGCCGGAGATGATGCCCTCGTAGCACTCACCCAGATGGCGGCGGGCGTACTCGGCCTTGTAGTAATCCTCGGCCTTGCGCTCGATCTGAACGGCCAGCACTTCCCGCTCACTGGACTGCTTGGAGGCCTTCTCCGCGAAATCGGTGTAGCGGACGATCATGGTCTCCTTGTCGGTGCCGCTGAGCAGGTCGGTCATCATGCGGTGGATGGCCAGATCCGGGTAGCGGCGGATGGGGCTGGTGAAGTGGGCGTAATCCTTGAGCACCAGACCATAGTGACCCTTGGGCTTTTCCTCATAGCAGGCCTTGGACATACAGCGGAGCATTCCGGTGTTGACGATCTGCTCAAACGGGGTGCCGCGCACGCCTTCCAGAATGGCGCTCAGCTCCTTGGGGGTGGGCACCTCCTTGGCAAAGTGGTCGTTGATGCCGCAGGCCTGCAGCAGGCTGTGCAGGCGCTCCAGCTTCTCGCCGTTGGGCTCCTCGTGGACACGGTAGACAAAGGGGATCTGCTTGACCCGGGCAAAGTGGGCGGCGCACTGGTTGGCCAGCAGCATGAACTCCTCGATCATGGCCTCGCTCTCGCCGGAGGTGCGCTTTTTCACATCGATGCAGTGGCCGTTCTCATCCAGAATGAGCTTGACTTCCCCGCTCTCGAAATCGATGCAGCCGCGCTCCTTGCGCAGGCGGGCGCGGTGGGCGTACAGCTCCTTCATGGCGGGCAGCTGATCCAGCACCTCGGCGTACTTGGCCTGCGTCTCGGCATCGGCAGTGCCGGCCAGCAGGGCGTTGATCTCAGAATACACGCCCTTGACCCGGCTGCAGATGATGGATTTGACGAACTTGTAGTCGGTCAGATTGCCGTCCTGATCCAGACGCATCAGGCAGGAGAACGCCAGGCGCAGCTCCTTCTCGTTCAGGGAGCAGATGCCGTTGGAAAGGCTCTTGGGCAGCATGGGCACCACCTGATCCGCATAGTAGACCGAAGTGGCGCGGTTGAAGGCTTCCTCGTTCAGCTCACTGCCGGGCTTGACGTAGTGGGAGACATCGGCGATGTGAACGCCCAGCTCATAGCCGCCACCGGGGAGCCGGGTCAGGCTGACGGCATCGTCGATATCCTTGGTCTCGGCGCTGTCGATGGTGAAGATGGGCAGAGCGCGCAGATCCATGCGGCCCTTGCAGTCCTCCTCAGACACGGTCATGTCCTCGAACTTCTTGGCCTCGTCCCGCACCTTCTCGGGGAAGCGGGTGTGGATGTCCTTGGCATAGAGCAGGGCCTTGGCGCAGCGCTTGGCCTCCTCGCAGCTGCCAAAGCGCATGGAAACGCCCACGCGGTGATCCTCCTGCCGGGTTCCGCGCTGCAGGATCTCCACAGCCACCTTGTCGCCGTCCTTCGCGCCGCCCTCGCAGTCGCGCTGGATGGTCATGGAGATGGCCGGGCAGTCATCGGGCACGAACTTCAGGCGGCCCTCGATGCGGCGGACAGTGCCCACCATGTCGTTCTTCTGCTCGAGCACGGCAAGGATCTCGCCCTCATCGCTGCCCTCCACCCGGGGGTGGGCAAACTTTTCCACCAGAACGGAATCGCCGGGCATGGCACCGCGGGTGAAGCGGCCCGGGATGAAGATATCGCCGGATTCATCCTCCAGCATCACAAAGGCAAAGTTCTTGCCCAGCTTAACCACCTTGCAGGGCAGGGCCTTTTCGGCACGGCCGGAGCGGGCAGTGAAGAACACGCCGGACTTCTGGCAGACCACAGCGTCGTGCACCAGCTCGTCCAGAGCCTCCATCACCTTGCGGTCCGCGGCACGGTCGCCGCCGAACTTTGCCTTGAGGTCCTTGACCATGCAGGGCTGGTTCTGGATGGCATGTTCAATTTTATCGCGTAATGACATATTTTTCTCCTTAACACTTTTCCGGCATTCTCCAATGGAACCCGGACAACTTCTTTCCCACGAGAGGTTTAGACAGAAAAACAGCCCCGCCTTACACGGGGCTGTACACGGGTGCTCAGGCCAGACGGCTGGCGAACACACAGGCCAGGATAGCCACCACAAAGAACACGATGCCTGCAATGCGGGTCACCTTGGCCAGCATCTGATCCGCAGGGGTCAGGCGTGCATTGTTGGCACCGCCCACACCACCGTTGATGGCACCGGCCAGACCCTGACCGTGGGTGTGCTGCATCAGGGTGAGGAGGATAATGACGGCCGAGACGACCAGCAGGATGGCACCGCCGACGATTTCAATGACAGACATGGATGGAACGCTCCTTTTATCTTTAGTTTCATAGAGACTGCATACAAATACAAGTGTATGATAGCACAAAAGCCCGGGAAATGCAAGAAAAACCGTGGGCTACGGGGCCAGAATTTCCAGCCCTGCCGCCACCCGGGCAAAGATGGCCGCGCTGGAAAAGACAGGCTCAGCCTGCGTGTCCTGCAGCACCACGATGGTATAACGGGGCTGCTCTGCCGGGACAAAACCCGCAAACCAGTAATTTTTCAGCTCTGTACCGCCGGAAAACTGGCCGGTCTGGGCCGTGCCGGTCTTGCCTGCCGCGGTCTGGCCGGGCAGGGCGGCCTCACGGCCGGTGCCCCCGGCCACTACACCCGCCAACAGGGCCTGCAGGGCGGCGGCGGTGCGCTTTGTAAGCACCCGCCTGCTCCGGACATGGGAAAGCGCCGTGAGGGGTGTGCCGGTGGTCTCGTCCAGAGTGGTCTCCAGCAGCAGCGGGGTGCGGCAGATCCCCCCGCAGGCAATGGTGTTCATCATGGCGGCGACCTGGAGGGGGGATGCCAGCAGCTCCCCCTGCCCAAAGCAGAAATTGGCGTAGGCCCCGCTGGACGCAAGAGCCTCCCGCTCCGGCAGGACTCCAGCCGCCGTGTGCAGGGCATCGGTGAGCGGGATCACCTGCCCGAAACCCAGCTGCTCTGCCATAACGCGGACAGCATCGGCCCCCAGCGCCTGCCCCAGCCGGATGAAGTAGCCGTTGCAGCTCTTTTCCAGCGCGCCGGCCAGATCCACCTCGCCATGGGGAATGCCGCCCGCACAACGGAAGATCCGGCCATCCACCGCGCACCAGCCGGGGCAGGTGTAGACAAAGCCGCTCTCCCCTGCCTCCAGCGCCGCTGCCGCCACCACCGGCTTGAACACCGAGCCCACAGCATAGCACTGGAACGCCCGCTCCAGCAGGGGGCTGTCCGGGGCGTTCAGGCTGGCCGAAATGTTCTCCGGGTCATAGCCGGGGCGGCTGACGCAGGCCCGCACCTTGGCGTTGGCGGTGTCCAGCACCAGGATGCAGCCGCTCTCCATCGTCTCGTTGGCCACGGCTTCGGCGGTCTGCTGGATCTCCCGGGAAAGGGTCAGCTGCACCCCCACAGCCCCGCTGTCGGCGGGAGTGAGGACGGGCTCGGCCCGCAGCTTTCCCTGGGCGTTGACGGTGCAGAGCAGGGTATCCCCCGCCCCGCTGCCGGTGAGCAGTTCGTCAAAGGCGGCTTCCAGCCCGGCAGCACCATGGCCCTCGCCATCGAGATACCCCAGCAGCTGCACTGCCAGCGGGGCGGCAGAGCTTCGCCGCGCCGCTGGCCAGCAGGAAACGCCCAGCGCGGAAACATCCCGGTCCACCTCCAGCAAGAACGGGGACGCGGCGTTCCGCTTCTGGTAGAGCGCCGCCTGCCCGGCGGCATCGGTGTAGGCGAACAGGCGGGCATAGCTGCCCTCCCCGGGCACGCAGAGGGCCATCCAGCGGGTGGTCTGCCCCGTGAGGAGCTGGCCCCTGTAATCATAAAAATTGCCCCGCCGGGCGGGCAGGTGGAGGGTGACCACGCTCTGCGCCGCCGCCCGGGCCCCATAGGCCGTGTCGGAACAGAGCCAGTACAGGCGGCAGACCACCGCCGCAAAGCAGAACAGCAAGGCCCCATACAGGGCCAGCACCCGTTTGCCGGACATGAAAACGCCCCCTCTCCCGCTTAGGATGGGCAGGAAAGGGGGCATTGATGCGTTCAGGAGCAGATTTTTCGGACGAGCTCAGCAGCATGGGCGGCATCCTCGGTCGTGGCGGTGCCGTTGTAGCGAGCTTTGAGGTAGATCTGGCGCAGCTCGGCCTCGGCGGCAAAGTCCATACCGAAAGCGCGGCCGGTCAGGTCAAGGCTGGTATCGCCCCGCAGGATGGTCACGCCGTGGCGCTGGCAGTGGTCCAGATAGATGGCATACTCCCGCCGCACCTTGTCCACCGGGCTGAGGAAGAGCCCGGGCCAGCGGCGGGCACGCTTGTGGGTGCTACGCCGCACAGTGGTGTCCGTGCAGGCAGTGTCCGTGTGCCGGAACTTCTGGCGCAGGAAATGCCGCACCACCAGCACCGCACAGAGGACCGCCAGCAGGATACCGAGCACGGTCAGCATCGACATCCCGTTGATGAGCGGTTCTGCGTCCTCGGCGGCTTTTTGGGCGTTGGCGATGACCTCATCGGTAGAAACGATCTCAGTGCGCTCCAACGGTTTGGGCGGAAAGAGGGTGAAGAGCCAGTGGATGAACTGCAGGATGCCGTGGAACAGCCAAGTCACACCCTGCACCACAATGTTGTTCAAAAACAGCTGCAGCACCGGCACGATCCCGCCAAAGTAAACGGCAGATGCAGCCGCCTTTGCACCGGCAACCACAACACTGCGGCTGAGCAGGAACGGCCCTGCGCACACCGCCGCCAGCACGCCGCCGGAAAGCAGCAGATAGCCCGGCCGGGTGGAGATTTCCGGGTCATGCCGGGTGGTGCGGTTGAACCCCACCAGAAGCACCGCTGCCGCCGTTGCAAAGGGCAGGGCCGCCGAAAGCACCGCGTTGGCGTTCCACAGTAGCATTGCCACTGCAAAGAAGGGCCATACCCGGCAGAGCCAGCGCAGACGCTCGGCCTGCCGCACCGGCGAAAGGGCAAAATCGCCGGTGTAGGCCAGCAGCACCGGGTAGACTGCCGCCGGGAAGTAGCAGAGCTTGTCCGCCCCTGTAGGCAGGAAGAGCAGCGCCGCCGCGCTCAGGGCCGCAAGAGTGGTGCGGAGGGGGCGGCTGCCCTCAAAGCAGGAGGCCAGACCAAAGCAGAGGGCAGGCCAGACCAGCACCAGCGGCATGGGTGTCCCACCGAAGCTGGCGGCAAAAAAGCCCGCAAAGGCATAGTAAAAGCTCAGATCACCTGCCAGGCGCAGGGTATGTAAGAACATCATGCGCCCGCCTCCCCTGTCTGGGCCGTCTCTGCGGCCATTTCCGGAGTGAGCACCAGCAGCGGAATGCCAGGCAGGGGCTGCACGGCAGCACGCACAGCTTCTTCCGGCTCCGTTGTCACCACGATGCAGCCGACCTGCTCCTGCGGGTGGTAGTATTCGGCGCAGAACCGCGCACAGGAAAGGGCGGTCTGCCCGGTGGCGCGGCCCAGAATTTCCAACACCCTGCAGTAGTGTTCGGGGCCGTAGCCCTGCGGGGTTTCCAGCGGTTTTCTCCACTCCTCACCGGAGAGGGCCGCATTGAGCAGCAGGTCAAAGGCAGCGTTTGCCGCAAAGCGGTAGGACACCGCCTTTTCTTCCAGCCTCCGGCAGACTGTGCGGGCCATGGAGTAGCAGAGCTCCGCCGGTTCAGGATGGTCGTAATCCTTGGTATCCGCATGGACTAGCACCACTGCCCGGGGCTCAGTGGTGTAATCCCACTTTTTGACCATAAGCCCCTGCCCCCGGACGCTCTGCTTCCAGGCGATGGAGCGCATGGGGTCACCACTGGTGTAGGGGCGGTAACCCGCCGTGAGAATAGGATCCTCGTAGAGATAGCGGTTCACCGAAAGCTCGCCCAGAAAACCGCCCAGCATCTCTTCCAGTTCCGGCAGAGCGCACTCCCTGGGTGGAACAATGAGCTCGTGGAAGCCACGCTCGGTGCGGGACTGTTCCGCAAGACCCAGAAAGTCGCCGCCGATGATCTGCATCGGTTCCAGCACATAGCGGCCCCGGCGTTCCAGCCTGAGGGCGGTGGAGAAATCTGCCTCCTGCCCCGGGCGCAGCCAGGTGGTGAACCGCACCGTGTGACCCCAACCTGTCTGATCCTGCGTAATGTGGTGCTCCGCGCAGGGAAGAAACTCCTTGCTCAGGTGGAGCTTTGCCGCCAGGAACATCTTCCAACGGGGGCCGCTGTTCCGGACAACGAGGTGGATCACGGCGGGCTCCCCGGCTTCCACAAGATGATCCTCCACTTCCAGCCGCCCCTGCACATCGTCAAGGCTGTGGGCTGTGCTGTAACGCTCCAGCCCAAGGGCTGTGGCCACCAATAGCAGCGCGAAGATGACGGCGCTCATTCCGCACTCTCCAACGGCACAGTGATCTCGGCCAACAGCTTGCGCATCCGCAGAGCGGCGGCTTCGGCGTTCATGCTGCTGCCCAGAGAAATGCGGTGAGAAAGCACCGCCGGGGCCAGCCCTTTGATGTCCTCGGGGATGACGTATTCCCTGCCCTGCAAGGAGGCATACGCCTGCGCAGCCTGATAGAGCGCCAGCGCACCGCGGGTAGATACGCCGCTGACAAAGCCGCTCTGTGTGCGGGTGGCTTCCACGATGTCCATAAGGTAGTGCTTGACCTCCTCGGAGACCTTGACCTCCCGGTAAGCCGTGCGGACGTATGCGGTCTCCTCGGGAGTAACGACGGCCTGCAGCTCGTTCAGCACGGTCTGGGCCGAGGGGCGGGAGAGCACCTCCAGCTCCTGCTCCCGGGTCATATAGCCCAGCGACAGCCGCATGAAAAAACGGTCCATTTGGGCATCTGGCAACGGGAAGGTGCCAAAGGATTCCAGCGGATTCTGGGTGGCCAGCACCATAAAGGGCTCAGTCAGGCGGCTGGTCACGCCGTCCACGGTAATCTGCCTTTCCTCCATGGCTTCCAGCAGGGCCGACTGGGTACGGGGCGTGGCGCGGTTGATCTCGTCCGCCAGCACAAAGTTGGTGAAGAGCGGGCCGGGCCGGAACTCGAACTCACCGGACTTCTGGTTGTAGAAGTTGATGCCGGTCAGATCGGAGGGCAGCAGGTCGGGTGTGAACTGCACCCGTTTGAAGCCCCCGCCTACCGTGCGCGCAAATGCACGCAGGAGCATGGTTTTGCCGGTGCCGGGCTTATCCTCCAGCAATACATGGCCTCCGCAGAGGAAGCTGACCAGAATTTTCTCGGTAGCATCCTCCTTGCCCACAATGACGCGGGCACAGTTGGACACAACTTTTTCGCGGTAGGCGGTAAAAGCGGCAGTGTTCATTGGTGTTTCCTTTCCCAAAAACAATTTTTCTAAGTGTACTCTTGTTTGGAAAGGGTGTCAACAAAAAAGAAGGCAGAGCCTCCCGGGTGGGAAGTTCTGCCTTCTGCGGCGTATTGAATTGGTATGGGGAGCCGGTGCGGCTTAGTACATGCCGCCCTTCCAAACCACACTTTTGGAGCCGAATCACGAATATCGGGAAACGTAGACTTTTGTAGAATTATCAAGGCCACAAGCCGATTTTTCCAGATTCTCCGTTTTTGCACGATCCACGCTTTTCTACGCAAATCTACGCCACTTACCGGGTGATTGGCGTAAGTTTTGGCGTAAGTTTTGGCGTAAGTTTCGGCGTAAGTTTCGGCGTAAGCAATTCCGCTTCATGCGTCGAAAATCACAGGTTGCCGGCAATCTGTTCAAAGGCTCTTTCAACCGATTCAAAGCTGCTGTGCGTGTAGACATCCAACGTCACACTGGCATTGGAGTGTCCCATCAGGTATTGCAGGCTTTTTACATCCAGCCCGGCCTGCTGAACATTGGTGCAGAAGGTGTGTCGCAGCACATGAGGTGTAATGCGCGGAACAGGTTTGCCGTACACCTTCTCAAACTTTCCCTGTACGCCACGCATATAGTTTTCCAAGTGCATTGCCACCTTTGGCATCCCGGACTTGTCCAGAAAGAGAAATCCGTTGCAACCATCTACCAGCGCTTCCACTTTCGTGGACGCTCTGGCTTTTACTACACGCCGCAACGCTGCACAAACGGTATCTGTCATGGGAACATTGCGGATACCGCTTTTTGTTTTCGGCGGTGTGACAAAGTAGGACTTTTCAGCCGTCCGGCAAAGCTGCCGCCGGACATGGATACAGTGCCGTTCAAAGTCGATATCTGCTCGTGTCAGGCCATACAACTCACTCACACGCAAGCCGGTTCCCATAAGAATGACGATATCATCATAATAGTTGCCGCCATAGTCTTGAACGAATTGCAGATATTTCTCCTGCTGTTCTCTGGTCAGGGCATTGCGCACATAAGCGTCCTTCGGCACAACGTCCGACAGCTTGAATTTAAATGGATTCTTGCGGATAATGTCATCCTCCACCGCCATCTCAAACGCCGGTCTGACAACGCTTTGCAGGATTCCTATGGTGTTTTGCTTGAAACCGCTGTCATGCAGAAACACGAACCAGCCTTTCGCATCGGACAATTTTACCGTTTTAATGGCTTTTTGCCCGAAAGGGTCAGCATGAATCCGCTTGACCGCTGTGTTGTACGACCGAAGTGAATTGGGTTTCAACCCACGTTTCAGGTTCATATAGCGGTCAACCAGATCAGCCACTGTCATCTCTCCGGCAGCATAGTCGATGCCGTCTGCCAGATCGCGCCACAGTTCTTCCTCTTTTTTCCGCAGCTCTGTCAGGGATTTAGCGTAAATACAACGCCGTTTCTTGTGGATATCGGTATAACGATAGTCGTAGGTGCCGTTTGCTCTCTGGCTTTCGCCATCCTTCAAAACACGGCCCTTGCTATCCTTGCGCTTTTCAGGCATTTAGAAGCTCCTTTCTGTGAAAAGCGCATCTATAAGGTCAGTGTCAGTATAACACATCAACCATGCGATTTCCACCCGCAGCGAATGAGAAAAGGACGGTTTCACATTTGCAGCCTTTGGCAGCCCCTCAAATAGAATATGCTTGCTCGACAAAGCAATCGAACAGGCGACGTTTGATCAGACGCTTGTTTCCCACCCAAAGGACGAATTTGCATTTATCTTCATTCGTAATTTCACGCAGTTTGTTGATGCCAATGCCGGAGTAAGCCGCAGCTTCTTCCAGCGTCAGGTTGCTCTTTTCCCAGATCGGAACTTGTCGAGACTTGGCCCCTCCATCTTGCTGATGCAAGACCGTTCCGTCGCTTAAAGTCCCCACCGGGGACTTTATTGCTTCGCAAACGCGAACTTCTTTCATAGGCAAAACCTCCGTATTTTTGTTTGTAACCAGTAGCCTGTAACCACGGTAGAAAACTTTTTGTGCGGCGATGTACTGGCAACTTTCCGTATTTGTTTTTTCTTATCAGTTACAGGTTACATAGTTACAAATAGAAAAAACATTTGGAACGATGCAGTTTTTGACAGATGAAGGATGTAACCACACCTGTAACCAACGATGTAAAGCAGCCCTTCAAAACGGAAATCCCATCTGCTGAGCTTCTTCGTCTGTAAGTTCTACAAAACCGTCTGCCTCCACTTTTGCAGCGGTTACACGTTCCCATCCTTTCTGCACGCCATACTTCGGGTAGCGTTTGGCTGCTTTATGGGCTGTCCACCCCTTGATTTCGCCATTCACAATTCCTGCAGTCATGATCTCACAGATAGCACGGGTTTCCCACTCCGCAGGAAGATTCAGATTGCCCAGTGCCTCAGCGTAGAGCTGTTTGGAACATACCCGGTCACCCGTGTAATCCTCCAGAAACGCATAAATCATGCCCGCCTGTGTATCTTCCTGCATAAAATCTTTCTGGCAAATCTGCAAGGCTTCCTGCATGGCAGGGCTGAATGTCAGCTTATAATCACCGCTGTTGTAAATCGTCATGGCTTCTGCCCAAAGCTGGTCAATATAGGCACGGGATTCCGCTTCGTTATCCAGAATATGTACTTCGGCCTGTGCTGCATCCACCGGGATGGGGATAAAGCGGCGGTTTCCCGTGCGGTCACGGGGCAGGAAGTCCTGTCGATTGGTCGTTCCTGCAAAGACACATTGCCGCAAACGATCTGCCGGGTGTGTTTCATACGGGATTTTGTAGGTTTCTTTCTGCTTGCTGAGAAAGCTCTTGATTTCCTCGATGCTTTTGGCATTGGCAGTCGCAATCATTTCCGACATTTCCATAATCCAGTGGCCTTGCAGCTTGCGGAACACGTTATCATCATCCAGTCGCCGCAAATCATCCGAGAACCATTCATCTTTGATAGCAAGCAGCCTGAAAAAAGAGGATTTTCCTGCACCCTGCCCACCAACCAAGCAAAGCATCATTTCAAACTTGCAGCCGGGATGAAACACCCGTTTGATCGCTCCAAGCAGAAAAATCTTCAAGGCTTCTGCGGTAAGCTCATCTTCTGCCGCAGCGAGAAAGCGATGCAACGCGTGGCTTATCCGCTCTACGCCATCCCACTTCAAGTCATTCAAGTAGTCCCGGATAGGGTGATAATGATTTTCGTTGGCAACAATGCGAATTGCTGCAGACATCCGTTTTTCGCTGTACAGGCCGTATTTTTCCATTCGGCGCAGAATGTACATCATATCGGTGTCGGTCAGTGTAGGGCCAGAACGCTGCCAGTCCATCGGCTTTACAATATCAATGCGTTCACTCAGCAGATTCAGCCGGATGGAATCTGCAAGAATCGGGTCGTTCTGCAAAACGGTCACACAGTTTTGAATCGTGTTCTGAACACCACCTTTTTCAGCCTGCGAGAGCATTTTGCGGATGTTGAAAATGGTCGATCTCGTATTTTCGGATTCGTTGGGCAATCTGTTGAACCTCCTTCCGATGTTCGGTGAAAAAATGTCGATTCTCTATCAGATATTGGATGTAATCAGTATAATGCAGGCTGGCAACAAAACAGGGATGCAGTTCTTCCTCTGCTGACTTCGGCGCAAATCGTTTGCGCCAGTCATCCAGAATCGCGCTGCACTCGTACAATGTTTGGATTGGGTTTTGACTTTTATATTCCACAATTTTCGGATACTGTAGTGGAAAAACAGGATTCATCGAAAGTCCAAAATCTGCGACCAGCTTTTCCGCCGCCCGTCGCAGGGACAGTTGAAACAACTTTGCGGTAAAGTCAATAACATCACCATCCGCTCCACAGCCAAAACAGTGAAACCGGGAATCTACTTTCATGCTGGGGTTACGGTCTGTATGGAAT
>OJPH01001065.1_pt1 | contig 12521 bp, 7 predicted proteins | sample 1598481 | NCBI WGS metagenome assembly OJPH01 (sample SAMN03922482, study PRJEB24848) | human gut metagenome | isolation source: stool sample | host: Homo sapiens | place: Germany | collected 2011-05 | reverse complement strand
AGTATAAGCGTTATCCGAAGGATGAGAAGCCTACAAAGGACAATACCACAATCGGAGTATCGTGGGAGCATGGCATTTATCTCGGTTCCACACTCTCAACCACGAATTTCAAGGCATACAAGAGGGAGTATGGCACACCGGAAAAGATAGAGGATATCTATGATTACAGGGCAAAGCTAAAGCAGAAGTTCTATTTTTATCAGGATATGTCAAAGGATGATGATGTACCAAAGAAGCTGCAGAATGACTTCCTTCACCAGATGTATGAGGATTTTGGAACGATTGAAGAGGACTGTTTTTACGACAGGCTGGAAGATGGAAAGTACGATGAAGGCTTTAAGGAAAGACAGGTAAAGGAAGAAAAGAGCCGGTGATGAGATTTTTACAGGAGGCGATATCATATGGAACAGGAATTTGATGTTGAGATAAAAGAAGTGCTTTCACGAGTACAGAAAGTAAAGGCAGAGTCGCTTGACGATGCCATCAATAAGGCAATGGATATGTATTATGCAGAGCAGATAGTCCTTGGAGCAGAGGACATGAAGGGAGTTGATTTTGCGCCTATCAGCGAAGGTCAGCTCCCTTCTTCATTAAAAGAAAACGGAGGAAAAGCAAGATGAAAAGTGATTCAACAACAGTAATTAAGAACATGGAGTTTTTAGTAAAGGAACTTCATAAGGAGTGGGACAAATCGGGTGCTTCTAAGGCATCCGTTATTATTTCCCTTGAGGAAGTAGATGGTATCAATGATAAGTTAAAAGAGATTATCTGTCAGACACAGAAGTCGGTCGATGAGGATGAGCTGACCTTTAAACAGAGCATTGCAAAATCCAAGGAGTGCTATGTGCTTCTTCGTGTGGTGCGTAAGATTGCAAAGAAAAAGGATAAATGCGAAAAACAGGCAATCGATAATGAATTTGCAATCGAGCTGGATAAGGATGAGTTAAAGCTATTTAAAGGATTGTTTGCAGAGATGTTTAAGTAGAGGAGGACAAAGGTATGGGCGTTGATATGAAGGTCAAAGCGATATACGATTCTGAGATTGGTAACATCACCAGATCAGAAAAGAACTGGAAGGATGTGTTAAAGGTCGCAGGTCAGTTATACCGCTATGAATTTGACAATATCGTTATGGTAACAGCTCAGAGACCTCCGGAAAAAAGCACACTCATGGCAGATTATGATACCTGGAAAAAGGTGGGAAGATATGTGAAGCGTGGTGCGAAAGGCTGCGCTATCTTCCCGTCAAGGGCACTGAATCCACGCATGAGATATATCTTTGATATCAGTGATACCGGAGGGAAGAATGTTAAGCTGACATGGGACCTTGAGGGAGAAAATCTTAAGGATTATGTGGATTTTCTTGTGTCAGAAGGTCAGATTGAGCAGTACGATAACAGCGACAGGGAGTCTCTAAAAAATATATTAAAACAGTTTACAGGAACAGATGTTTGGCTTATAATAAAAGAAGAGTTCGGAGACCGAATGACCGAGCTTATGCAGCTATCAGGTAGTGTGATAAAGGAAGAAAGTAAGAAACGCAATGGCTTACAGCAGGAAATGGACATGGAGCAGCTTGTATATGCAAGTGTCATGTTTGCTGTAGGGACGAGATGCGGATTTGACTTATCTGTGCAAGAACAGGATTTCAGTCAGATCGTAAATATCAAAGACGAAGAGATCATTTACCGTCTTGGTTCCATTGTATGCGATGTCTCCTGTAGTGTTCTTAGAGAATTTAGTCGTAACTTAAAGGCAATCGAGAGCGAAAGGAGAATTGGATATGTTAGAAGAAATGACTTACAAGGAAGTGGACGGACTGCTTTATCCGCAGATAGAGATGCCGGACGAGACGGAGGATCTCACGAAGCTGGGCAAATACGGAAGGATGGCGATGAACTATCTAAAGGAGAACGAGCCGGCAAGATACAAGACGCTGATGAGATTCGGGAAGATGTACGAGAAGATGTCAGCGGTAGAGGAGGAAGCGAATCAGCTGTACGACCAGCTAGAGATGCAGTATCTGGCGAAGCACAAGCCACAGGATCCGTCATCGACAATGGAGATGTGGAAGATAAGAGAGCAGGCGAAGATGCAGGCAGAGGAAGTGGTACTGAATCAGATAGTGATGCGATTCCACTAGAATCAGATGATACAGAACTGAATAGGGAACTTGATGAAATCAATTCATTGGGTGTCAGTAAGGAAGCCGAATATACACAGGCTTCCTTTTTTTTCGACCAGAACGGGCAGGCAAGCATTGGCACCATTCATACTGAGGATGAAAACAATAATCAGTTTATGCGTCAGTTCGAGCAGGACAGAAAAGCTGCATTAGCAGGTAAATACAATTACCTGAATCCCAAAAAGTCTGCAACAGTACCAAGTGAGTATATCAAACAGGTGCTTATGAGAGGTACAGGTTTTATCGGTGGTAAGGGCAGGGTATGCAAGATTTTTGAAACAGAGATTGATGCAGGAACCAGAGCAAAGCGTATCAAAGCAGAATATGGTCAGGGAGGTGCAGGCTGGCCGGTTGACGGACTGGGACTGCACGGATATGACACATTTCATGGGAATGGACTGCGTTTTCAGTGGCGAGATGAGTATGGAGAGGTTGAAGGATATGTTTCGTGGAAAGATATCGAAAAAGAGCTTGGTGTCCTTATTCTTACAGGGGAATACCAGCCTGAGACACCTCGTATTGATGAGCTTGCGATGGACGGACTCCGTGAGGATGATGAGGTCATTGATGCCGAATACCAGGAAGTGGAACCGGAGGAGGCAGAATCAGAGATTGATGATTATGCAATACCGGATGAGCCGGAGAGCTATGCTTCTAACAGAGATTATGTTAGTGCAAAAGGCATGACACCACAGGAAGCTGCCGATGAAGACCGCATGGTAACACAGGCAGAATATGGTGCCGAGATAGAAGCTGAAACATCTGAAAAAGATCCATCAGAGCTTAAGTATATTACACCGATTGATTATGCCAAGCGTATTGAGGAGCTTGATGAAGACCTGCGTGATGCGGCGGAGATTCTTGTAACAGATTGCAGCTGCTACACTCCGTTTAGGGCATTCCTTATGGATGTGGTGCAGTCTGATTTTGCATTTATGCCCAATAAACTTGACCTTATCAGGGATATTGCATTAGGGACAGATAATGCAGAAAGAAAAGCATATTCCAACAATAAGTATGGTCTTGTGGAGTACTCAATCAGAAGCGGATATGTGAAGATCAGCTATAAGAACAGGAATGGTGTGCGTAAGGAAGGTGCACTCGACTGGCGTGAGTTATATGAAATCTTATCCTATATGGTAAAACAGCCATTTTACTGTGGAGAAGACCAGAAAAAGTATTATCAGGAGACAAAGCAGAAAGCTGACAGGGATAAGATGAATCCGGTCTATAAGAGATTCTTTGATATCGAGGATAGTGTAAGAGCCAATCGTCTTGAAACCAGGGAAAGAGCAATAGCGAATGGCTGGGATACCAAGATTGATGAGAATGGACATGTGGTTTCAGATGATGCAGTACAGAAAAAGCACAACTTCCATTACAATCTCTGGGAGTTGGAAAAAGGCGGTGCCAAGACCAGATACAAGTGGAACATTGACGCAATCCGCACTTTAAAGCAGATTGAGTCAGAGAACCGCCTTGCCACACCAGATGAGCAGAAAATCCTGTCGAAGTTTGTCGGCTGGGGCGGACTGTCACAGGCATTTGACGAGGAAAACGCAGGCTGGAGCAAAGAATATGCAGAGCTGAAAGAACTTTTATCCGATGAGGAATACAGTGCTGCAAGGGCAACAGTAAACAATGCCTTTTATACTTCACCGGAGATTGCCATGTGCATGAACTCGGCACTTGTCCAGTTTGGTTTCAGAGGCGGTAATGTATTAGAGCCATCTATGGGTATCGGTAACTTCTTTGGAAGTATGCCGGCACCTATGCAGAGAAGTAAACTGTATGGGGTGGAGCTTGACAGCATTTCAGGAAGAATTGCAAAGCAGCTTTATCAGAATGCCAATATCAGCATCACAGGATTTGAAAATACCACATATCCGGATAACTTTTTTGATGTGGTTGTCGGAAATGTGCCATTTGGTGATTACAAGGTATTTGATCCAAAGTACAACAAGTATAACTTCCGTATCCACGATTATTTCCTTGCAAAAGCACTTGATCAGGTAAGACCGGGAGGCATGGTTGCAGTAATTACCACAAAGGGAACTCTTGATAAGGCAAATCCTACTATCCGAAAGTATCTGGCTGAAAGGGCAGAGCTTGTGGGAGCGATAAGACTTCCGAATACTGCATTTAAAGATAATGCAGGAACCGAAGTGACAGCAGATATCCTGTTTTTGCAGAAGAGGGAGAGAAAGATTGATATTGAACCTGACTGGGTACACCTTGGTGTAACTGAGAATGGCATTGCAGTCAACTCTTATTTTGCAGAGCATCCGGAGATGATGCTTGGATCTATGGAATATGACACAAGGATTTACGGACAGGACAGCAGATATACAGTCTGTGTGAATAATGATGAGAACTTCAATATGTATGAGACTCTCAATAAGGCTATCGGTAATATCAAAGCCCAGATGACAGATTTTGAGAGAGTGGCAGATGAGTCGGAGCAGACGGAGGAAGTTATCCCGGCTGATCCGGATGTGAGAAACTACACTTACACATTTTTTGAAGGAAAACTCTATTACAGGGAAAATTCCGAGATGGTAAAAAAAGAAGTATCACAGACTGCCGAGGAGCGAATCCGAAGCCTTGATGAAATCAGACAGATAACAAGAGAGCTGATTGATATCCAGATGGATGGCTGCAGCGAGGAGGAGCTTTCTGATAAGCAGAGACTTCTTAATGTAAAATATGATGCCTTCGTAAAGCAGTATGGAGCCATTACTTCAAAAGCAAACAGAATAGCATTCAGGGATGACAGCGATTATCCACTTCTTTGCAGTCTTGAGGAAGTAAACGAAGATGGGGAGGTGAAAAAAGCGGATATGTTTTATAAGCAGACGATTAAGGCAAAGACAGTCATAGACAGAGTGGAGACCGCTGTGGAAGCATTAAATGTATCCGTCAATGAATTTGGATATGTAAATCTTGCCTATATGCTTTCTATCTATGAGCCGGATATTACAAATGCAAAGGAAGAACTTGCAGAAAAGTCCGGACAGACAGTGGATGAGATAACGCTAAGTGATGATGCATTAGCAGAGCTTAGAAGGGCAGTCCTTGTGGAAGAGCTGGACGGACTGGTTTTCCTAAATCCAGACCGCTACAACGAGAACAATCCCGACATCGGCTGGGAGACAGCAGACGAGTATCTTTCGGGAAATGTGAGAGACAAACTTCGTGTAGCAAAGGCTATGGCGGCTGATACAGACAATCCGCAGGCAGAAAGATTTGCAGGAAATGTGGCAGCACTTGAAAAGGTGCAGCCGGAATGGATTGAAGCCTCGGATATTGATGTAAAGATTGGTACGACATGGATTGAGTCGCTTGATTATGAGCAGTTTATCTATGAGCTTCTCAATACACCAAGAAGAGCAAGGGCAGTCAGAAGCCAGTTTTACAATACAGGCATTCAGGTACACTTAAATAAGATGAGCATGGAATGGTTCATCGAGAATAAGAGCATGGATAAGCATTCAGTGGCAGCTACTAAGACTTATGGTACAAGCCGCATGGATGCTTATTCTATTTTTGAGGATACGCTGAATCTTAAAACTGTAACAGTAAGGGACAGGATTGATGACGGTGATGGCAAATATCATTACGAAGTCAATAAGAACGAGACAATGCTTGCAAGGGAAAAGCAGAACATGATCAAGGAGAAGTTCAAGGAATGGCTGTTTGCAGAGCCGGAGCGAAGACAGAAATATGTGGAGTATTACAACGAGACATTCAATAACATCCGTCTGCGTGAGTATGACGGAAGTCACTTACAGTTTCCGGGAATGAATCCGGCGATTGAGTTAAAGCCACATCAGAAGAATGCGGTGGCAAGAATCCTTCTTGGAGGAAACACCCTGTTGGCACACTGCGTTGGTGCCGGAAAGTCCTTTGAGATGATGGCTGCCTGCATGGAGCAGAAGAGACTCGGACTTGCCAATAAGACGATCATGGTTGTTCCAAAGCCACTTATCGGTCAGACGGCATCAGAGTTTTTAAGGCTTTATCCGTCAGCAAATATCCTGGTTGCCACAGAGCGTGATTTTGAAAAGAGCCGCAGGAAGCAGTTCGTATCAAGGATTGCAACAGGTGACTATGACTGTATCATCATGTCGCACTCGCAGTTTGAAAAAATCCCGATCTCAGCAGAGAGAAAGGAAAGAATGCTCAATGAGCAGATTGATGAAATCAGCTATGCGATTGATGAGATGAAGGAGCGTAACGGGGAGCGTTGGACTGTAAAACAGATGGAAAGCCAGAAGAAAAAGCTGGAGGAGCAGCTGAAATCCTTATCAGATGAGAGCAGGAAGGATGACCTTATAACCTTTGAGGAACTTGGTGTGGACTCTATCATGGTTGACGAAGCGCACAATTTTAAGAACCTTGCGATTTTTTCCAAGATGAATAATGTGTCAGGTATCAGCAGCAGTGGAGCGAAGAAGTCAACGGATATGCAGCTTAAATGCCAGTATTTGTCTGAGATAAATGATGGCAGAGGCATTGTGTTTGCGACAGGTACGCCAATATCCAATACCATGTGTGAGATGTATGTCATGCAGCTTTACTTACAGAAAGCGGCACTTGAAGAGATGGGGATTTATCACTTTGATTCCTGGGCAGCGAACTTTGGTGAAGTGACAACAGCACTGGAGCTTACTGTAGAGGGAAGCGGTTTCCGTTTTAAAAGCAGATTCAATAAGTTTACGAATCTGCCGGAGCTTATGAATATCTTTCGTGAAGTAGCAGATGTGCAGACCGCAGACATGCTTGACCTTGATGTGCCGGCTCTTCGTGGCGGCAAGCCTATCATAGTGGAGTCAGAGCCTGACTGGTATGTAAAGCAGGTTATGGAAGACTTTGTTGTGAGGGCAGAGCGTATCAGAGGTGGTGGAGTTGATCCAAGTGTGGACAACTTCCTAAAGATTACTCATGAGGCAAGATTACTCGGAACAGATGCAAGGCTGATTGATAAGGACGCACCAAATAATCCAGATGGAAAGCTCAATAAGGTAGCGGAGAATGTATGGAAAGAATATGAGAAAGGAAATGCCAACGGTCATATAGGCTGCCAGCTTATTTTTTCGGATATCGGCACACCGGGACCGGATAAGGATTTTACCATCTACGATTATCTGAAGGAAACACTGATACAGTATGGTATTCCGGCAGAGGAGATAGCATTTATCCATGATGCAAAGACCGACGCACAGAGGGATGCACTATTTAAGGAAATGAGAACAGGTAAGAAAAAAGTGCTTATAGGTTCTACAGATAAATGTGGTACTGGCGTTAATGTTCAGACACATCTGGTTGCAATGCATCATGTGGACTGTCCTTGGAAGCCAAGCTCCATTGAACAGAGGGAAGGACGAGGCATCAGGCAGGGCAACGAAAATGAAGAGGTGGCAATCTATAGATATGTCACCAAAGGAACTTTTGATGCATACAACTGGTCGCTTGTTGAAAATAAGCAGCGATTCATCAGTCAGGTCATGACAAGCAAGGCTGTAAGCCGAAGCTGTGAGGATATCGATGAGGCAACACTTTCCTATGCAGAGATTAAAGCGGTTGCCACAGGCAATCCTTTAATCAAGGAAAAGATGGAGATTGACAATGATGTCCAGAGATTAAAGCTCTTAAAGGCATCCTATGACAATCAGAGATATGGATTGCAGGATAACTTTATGATTAAGTACCCGAAGCTTATTAAGACAGCAACAGAAAAGCTTGCCAATGTAAGAGAGGATGTAAAGGCAAGGGATAAAGAGCTGATTGATAATCCGGAATTTGCCATTACCATAGGCAAAGCGACTTACACAGAGCGTGTGGATGGCGGAACGATGATGCTTGAAGCAATCAGTAAATGTAAGACCGGAGAGACAACTGCAATCGGCAAGTTCCATGGATTTGAGCTGCTTGTGGAAAAGAACTTCCTTGGCATCAATTATATGGTGCTTCGTGGAAAGACTGAGTACAAGGCAGAACTTTCCACAAGTCCTGTCGGCAGCATGGTAAAGCTGGAAAACCTGTTCAATGGACTCCATGAGAACATTGATTTCTTGGAAAAGAAGATTGAGCAGTACCAGAATGACCTTGAAGCATCAAAGGCAGAGTATGACAAGCCATTTGCGTACAATGAGGAACTGAATGAGAAGCTGGCTAGGCAGTGTGAACTGAATGCCCAGCTTGACCTTGAGAACGCAAAGGCTGTGGATGCAGACCTGAGCGGACCGGAGGAAGAAAGAGAAGCTGATGACAGAATGGAATCTGCAGCAATTGTTGCAGAGGATAAAGGTGCTTATCAAGCGGACAGAGAGGGCAGAACACGATAGGAGAGTGAATAATATGAGCATAAGAAAAGTGGTCGCAGGACTACTGATTACAGCGGGGATTGCCATTATGGCAGTCCCTTTTTTCTGGCGGGCAACCGGAGAAAAACAGACAGAACAGCTCATAAGTGAATTTGAGCAGACATTGGAGGATGATTACGATGAAGAAACAGATGTGGAGGAAGAGCAAACCTCCATTAGTAAAGAGGATGAAGCCATTCTTAAAGAAGGCGGTGTTATCGGCATCATTGAGATATCGGGCTTAGATATCAGGTATCCGGTAATGGAAGGAACCACAAGTAAAGTACTTAATGCCGGGATTGGTCATATAGAAGAAACAGCAGGAATCGGTGAGAGTGGCAACTGTGTATTGTGCGGTCACAACGGCAGCAGATATGGCACATTTTTTACACCACTAAGTCAGATATCCATAGGCGATGAAGTGATGATAACCGACAAAAATGGGCTGAAGCATATCTATGAGGTAACAGAGACAGAGGTAGTAAATCCGTATGATAACAGCATCAAGACACAGGGCAATGAAAAAGAACTAACTCTTTTTACCTGTTCCCAGAAAGGAAGCATGCGTTTTGTGGTCAGATGCATTTATAAGGAGGTGGTGATGGATGAATAAGAGATATCGGCTAGGTGATATAGAAGAGGCAGTATCGGAGATGGAAGATCTAATCGACATAGAGGATGATATTGCAGAGATTGATGATGACTTTCAGATAGTCGTAAGCGGCTGGTCTGTGTATGTCGAAAGCCTGAATCTGACACTCAGACAGGGGATAGCCTGTGTATGGGATGATGAGGAAGGATTATTTATGCCTGATTTTGATGTGACTATTGTATATGAGGGGAACATCGAAACACAGGAGTGGCTCTATTACGAGCAGGACGGAATGGTTGTTACACTTGGCAACTGGCTTAATGGCAGATTGTCTTGTGAACAGATAGAACAGCTTTGGTGTGAGCTTATCATACCGGAGCAAAACAAAGAACAAAAAGAAAGCGAGGAATAGCATATGAAGTATTCAATTAAAGTAAACGAAGTAAGAGCAAAAGAGGGCAGCAACATCAAAGGATTTGCAACAGTAGTATTCGGTGATTCATTTAAGATTACCAATATTGCAATCCTTGAGAATAAGGACAAGGGAGAGCTTTTCGTATCAATGCCAAGATACCGCTCCAATGAGCGTGATGAAAGCAACGGTGTGATCTATAAGGATGTGTGCAATCCTATCACAGCAGAGTTTCGAGAGGAACTCTATACCAATATCCTTGATACCTATGCAAGAATTAAGGAACCGGAGAAAGAGGAGACACAGAAGCAGGAGCGTACACAGGAAATGCCGGAGTTTTCCGTAACTGTGACACCTTATGAGAGGGAAGGCAGTAACATCAAGGGACTTGCACGCATTTATTTTGAAAACAGTTTCATCGTAAATAATATCAATATCGTGCAGGGTAAAGAGAAAATCTTTGTATCAATGCCTTCTTATAAGACAAAGCAGGTGGATGAGCAGGGTAAGCCAATCTATCAGGATGTCTGCTATCCGGTCACAAAGGATTTCAGGGAAAAACTCTACAATGAGATTATCTCTGAATATGAGAAAGCAAAGGATAAGAGCAACGAAAAGGCGAGGGAGAGTGCCGAGAAACATCATGGCAATCCCGATAAAGAGAAGGACAAAGAGGCAACGCCCTTTCGATAATTAGTAATCATGTTACAGGGGCGGCCAAGGCTGCCCCATTTACAGAATGGAGGAAACAGAATGGATATAGAAGCAGGAAAAACACTTACCAATGAGGAGGTTATAAGGGAACTTCTCGACTTATTAAAGAAGAATGCCATGAAAGAGCAGGCAAATGATGTATTTGAGATATGCAGCTATGTGGATGGACTGGAGAAAAAGATTGATTCCATGACGGAAGAACTCACCAATATGCAGAATCAGATCAAAGAAATGCAGGAGGATACCCTTGTCAATAATACTAAAAAGGCATTGTCGGAAGCACAGGAGCGACTTAATGCCAGATGTGAGCAGATAAAATCACAGGTGTTTCAGGTGAAAGTGCAGGTGAAATATACTGCAAAAAGCATTGTAGATGAAGCAAAGGTAAAAGGCAGAGAAGCATTATACAGAGTATCAGAGTTCTTAGAAATAAAGAATAAACTTCTTAATATCCGGGAGAATGTACGAGGAGCAATCAGAACTACGGATAAGGATATAGCTAAAACTGCATTTCTTGGAAAAGGACTTCGTGAGGCAGGACAGACAGCAGCCAATGTATTCCGTACTTTTGCGGATAAGCCGGAAGTGGATTATTCTCAGAAAGAGCAGAAGCATATGATAACAAAAGCGGTGCTTGCTCCGATGAAAGCGGTAAAGCATACGCTTTTATCAATGGAGCTTCATCTGGATGCTTCGATTGATAAGCTGGATAATCTGGCTATGAATGTGCAGATTGATAAGGAAAAGCATATGGAGAATGCTAAGGTGCAGGAACAGACGGAACCGGAGAGGGCAGAAGCTGAGCGAGTGGAAGCAGAGATTGTATATTCACCGATGGTCGCTGAACCGCAGGAGTATCAGTATAATGCAGATGCATTTGAAAATTATTTGAGAGATAATGCTGCAAATGATAATAAGAACAAAGAAATAATAATGCAAAAGGATAAAAATGTACGATGAGTAGGCATAATTCGTAAATTAATTGCCACTACGTTTTTGAAATAGCATTGAAGTGGTATCTACGATGTTTTGATGTGAAATGGATTCTGCGGTATACACAAGGAATACAAATTGACTTTTCCAGGTTGGTGTTGTAAACTATGATTAGCATTGACTAACCATAAGGAGGGCGCTCATACATGACAAATCAATACATGAATAATCTTTATCGTGATCTGCTCTCTAATTCACCGCAGACGATCACCATAGATATTCCGGCAGACATGGGAACCGGTCAGATTTCGCAGATCGTCACGAAACAGGGAGCAGTTGTTTCAGACTGGAGAATGAATTACTTTTCGGATATGAACGTGCAGGGAGTGAGCAGTGAAGAATACATACAAATGCTGTTCTGCTTCAATGACGGTGTTTCCTGGAATATTGCAGACAACCGGCAAAGTGCCAGCATACAAAAGGGTGAATCCTGTATTTATCGCGGCCACGGGAAAATGGAATATATGTGCTATTCTAAAAAGAGCGATTTCCTTTTCAAAAATGTGAAAATACCTCTATCCTATTTCTATAAGATTCTGAATGACTACTTTGAGGCTGGTGAGATCGAGGTCTATCGGAAAAAATTATTGGACGGCATATCAAAGGTGAATATCACGCCCTATATGGAACACATTTTTGCGGAGCTGCAAGACTTCACGCAATATCGTGGCGGGTTGGGATACCTGTTTCTGGAAAGCAAGGTCTTTGAGCTGCTATCGGTATATTTGAGCGAGGTCCTGGAGCTGAGTATTCTCGCGTCAACCTACGTTGCAATTTCCAGAAGTGACCGAGATTCCATCATAGAGGCAAAGCGAATTATTGACAGCCAGCTTGCCCTGGCTCCGAGCTGCGAGGAATTGGCGCGGCAGGTCAATATCAGCACTTCAAAATTGACGAAGGGCTTTTCCTCCCTGTTCGGAACATCGGTTCATGCGTATGTCATCGACCAGCGGTTAGAAAAGGCGGCAAGCCTGCTGTTAGAAAGTAATTTGAATGTCAGCCAGGTGGCTATACTGGTGGGATATTCAAAAGCGAGCAATTTCGCAGCGGCGTTCAAAAGGAAATACGGAGTGAATCCGAAAAACTATAAAGCAGAAGCTACGATTGGATAAACGCAAAAATACTGATTTTGGGTAGAATAAAATTGGTTTTGGGTTGGAATCGTGGGTGCAAATTGTTATTATATGTGGTGTGGTTAGAAGAAGCTAACCACACCACATTTTCATTTTCTCAGAGATAAGGAGGATACTGGTATGAGTT
>OJPH01001059.1_pt1 | contig 12585 bp, 12 predicted proteins | sample 1598481 | NCBI WGS metagenome assembly OJPH01 (sample SAMN03922482, study PRJEB24848) | human gut metagenome | isolation source: stool sample | host: Homo sapiens | place: Germany | collected 2011-05 | reverse complement strand
TACGTACGTGTAGCTCGATACGTATATACGTGTGACCTGATGCGTATATACGTGTGGCCTGATGCCACCGTATGTGTAGTCCGATGCGTACGTACACACTTTACAAACAGGGGGATGTGTCAAAATGTGGATAATGCTGTCGTTTCGTTCCTAGGGGCAGGGTTCGCCTGCCCGAAGACACAAAGCAAACTGTTTTCGGGCGAGCGAACCTCGCCCCTGCGAACGAAACGACAGCATTATCCACGTTTTGACACAATCCTAAAACAGTTTGCCTTGTACATTTATTACTCCCAAGACTGTAACCGTTGGAATTATTTTTCCTTACCTTCCGTCTTCTCTTCTTTCTTTTCTTCCGGATTAATGATTCCCTTTACAGTCTCTCCAATAGGCAATTTATCAAGTACCCCAAGACTCGGAGCTACTGTCTTTACCAACGTATTCAAGAAATTACTTGTTCCACCGTTGCCTCCGTCAAACACTGTGATATTACCTAAATTGATATGTTCGAATGCTTTCACCTGTTCACCGGCAATTTCCTTCCACTGGTCTACCATCTTATACTGAATGGCGATTGCCGGATTCGATTCGGCAGCCTTCACCATAGCCTCGAAACCTTCGGCCTCGGCAAGCAATGATTTCTTCTTACCATCCGCTTCTGCTTCCAATTTCATCTTGATAGCCTGGGCTTCAGCCTGTGCCTGAGCCAGCAAAGCCTTCGCCCGTGCCTCTGCCTCGCGGGTAATCTTTTCTGCAACGGCATCTGCCTGCAAAACAGCTTCCTGCTTGGCTATTTCGGCAGGAACAATTTTATCAGCTTTCAATGAAGATTCTACTTTACGCGCCTTTGCTTCTTCCACTTCTTTTTGAGCGATTTCCCGGGCAGTCTGCACGGCAGCTTCCGAACGGGCAGCCGCTTCACCTGCCTGTTTATCGGCATTAGCTTGCGTCACTGCCAGTTCAGCATCAGATTGTGCAATGGCCTTTTGTGCTTCATTTCGTCCGATAGCCGCTTTTTTGGCAGCTTCCGCCTGTTTAATTTCCATATCCGAATTCAACTCGGCAATGCGACTTTCCTTTTCAGTATTGGCCTGTTCGATACGAATATTCTTTTCGGCTTCAGCTTTTGCCACCTGAGACTCTTTTTCAGCATTGGCAATGGCTACCTGAGAGATACGGTCTTTATCAGCATTGGCAACCGATATTTCCTGCTGCTTTTTAGTTTCGGCAATCGCAATATCTTGATCTTTACGAGTCTCGGCAACCTTTGTTTCACGTTCCTTAATCTGATTGGCTATTTTGATTGCACCCAGTTTCTCCTGTTCCTCAATATTTGCCTGCGCTTCATTCTGCGCTTTGCTCTCGGCTTCCTTACCTAAATTGACAATATAATTGGCGGCATCACGAATATCGCTGATATTGATATTCATCAGATAAAGTCCGAACTTACGAAGTTCCGTATCGATATTATCCTTTACCTTTGAAAGAAATTTATCACGATCCGAGTTCAGCTCCTCAATAGTCATATCGGCAATAACCAAACGCATCTGCCCGTAAACGACATCGGTAATCAGGTTTTGTTTGTCATCCATTGTCAATCCCAACATACGTTCGGCTGCATTTTGCATCACTTCGGGGTCTGTACTGATGGCTACGGTGATGGTGGTGGGTACATCCACACGAATATTCTGTGCAGACAAGGCACCGGTCAACTTACAGTCTATCTGCATCGGCTTCATAGACAGGAATTCATAGCCCTGTATAATAGGCCAAACAAAAGCAGCGCCACCATGATACAGTTTCGCCGACTTCTTATCATTGCCGGTCTTACCATATACAACGAGTACTTCGTCACTTTTACACTTACGGTAACGAGAAAGAATACCGATAAAAGTAAGCAAAATGACTGCTACCAATATAGCAGCCATAATCATCATTTCTTGTGTCATAGATTATTTCTTTAAAGTTTCAACTATTGAATATATAATATGCCATCTTTGTAAGCCGTAATGATGGTCCTGTCTCCGGTTTGATAAGTCTTTCCACTTTCCGAAACCACATCTATCTCACGAATAGCGCCATCGCGTTTTATCTGGACGGTATATTTTCCATCACCGTGTTTAAAATAAATGGTACTTTCCCTTCCTACCAATTGGTCTGTTTTTTCGCTGCGGTTTACTTGTTGTAACCGATAAGCTTTCTTATAAAGAAACCAAACAGCCAACACAAAGAAAAGACCTATTAATATTCCTATGATGTAATTGGCTACATCCGTATGTCCTGCCAGATACATGTACCAGCCAAAGCCAATACCAAAATGGGTAAGTCCTTTAAAAGACACTACACTACTGATATCAGCGTCTACGTCTATCTCCGTATCAATGTCCCCGAAAAAAATAGAAAGAATAAATTGTATCACAAAGATTCCGGTTGTGATAAGAGCGATAATTAAGAAGATATTACTACTCATAATTGTTTGTGTTTAGTTTTTCAATCGATAGATCAGATATATAGGATTCAAATATACAAATTTGTCGGACACAGGCAATATTGCATCTTTAGTTTAACAAATTTTTCTTATCGATTATAAAAAAGGGAAGTAATTACTTCCCTTTTTTATAATCGGTCACTATACCTTCTGCTATCCATTTAGCCAGTGCCTGACGGTTATTCTGCAACACCAGTCTTTGTTGGTCACGCTTGTTTTGGATATTTCCAAGTTCCAAAAACACCGCCACCGGCTGCGTGTTGCGTAATACATAAAGGTTACGTCCGCTTACCGTCCCGGTAAATCCCCGGTTCGGCTGGTGCTTGTCGTATTTCTTATCAAAGGTGCGATGCAAATTATTCGCCAAACGTTTGCCTTTACTGCTACCCGGTGCATGATAAAAGAATACATCCGTTTGCTTTCCTTTGCTTCTGCTATCCACATGAATAAAGATTGCCCGCTTGTAATTACTCTTATCTTTCTTAAACAGCTTGTCAACCCACTTGCAACGTTGTTTCAACCGTTCCACCTGATTCAAAGGAATGGGATCTCCCATACAAGTTTCCCGCTTACTGTTCGACAAAATGTGACCGTCACGGATACCATCCTTCTTATCTCGGATAATAATGTGCACTTTTGCCCCCCGTGTCAGCAGTTCACGTGCCAAACGAAGAATGATATCATACGCATATTCATCCTCATGCAACTGACGTCCCTGATAAATACCTATTGCTCCCGGGTCGGGACCTCCATGCCCACTCACCAAATAAAAACAAGCCCCGCTAAGTTCGTTAGAAGTAATTTGATAAGTGGCCAGTTTCTTGCCAAAAAGAGATTCCTTACCGGTACGGGGCTTTTTATTCTGTGCAAACGATGAAAGGGATAAAACAAATAATGAAGTAATCAGTACTATTATAAATCTCATTCTTTATTACTTTTCAGCCAACATTTCATCTATCTTTTTACATAGCGAAGCAAACTCTTCTGTATTATAAAGACGAGTCAACATCACAATCTTCCCGGCCTTATCAATCAACACATTACGAGTAATACCGGCTTTACGGTCTGCATATTTTGCAAAAATATCCGCTCCCGGATCAAGCCCCAAAGGATAGGTCACGCCCGTCTGCTTGGCAAAAGCCACTACTTTATCAAGCGGCTCATCGCGATCTACCCCATAAAGAGCAAACGCTTCATTATCTTTGTGCTTTTGCCAAATATCCTTTTCGATAAAAGGCATTTCCTTACGACAAACACCACACCAACTTGCCGTAAACTGAAGCATAACCACTTTACCCCGTAAATCGGATAATTTCACCTTTTGCCCGTTGGTCAGCTCCATTTCGAAATCAGGGGCCATATCACCTACTTTTACTATATAACCGGCATCATCAGGAGTTACCTCCTTCTTCTGTGCCTGCATCGGTTGGCTGAGCAGACATGCGCAAACCAACATCATTAAACTCATCAGCTTTTTCATTGTATTCTCCATTTATAATTTGCCACAAAGATAGACTATTCAATCGTTTTTTTTGTAATTTTGCCGCCCGAATTTAACCAATAACCACATACGAGATGAATATTTTTTGGGAAACAATCGCTCAATACAATGCCGGAACATGGATTTACCAACTAATTATCACCCTTGTCGGCTTATGGCTTACCTATTCATTATTCCACCATCCCACCCCTGCAAAGAAAAAGGGGATGAAACTCTATCTTATTTTTATCAATGCATGGGTAGCCGTAGTTTATTATCATATTTATTGCGATCCGCGCAGCTACAGCAATGCATTAGCTCTTTTTTGGGGAATAATGTGCGTCTTCTGGATTTACGATTTAATAGTAGATTACACTCCCTTCGAGTTGAATCACAAACATAAGAAACTAGCTGTTCTATTATGTTTCCTCCCTTTAGCTTACCCCTTGTTTTCTGTAGCCCGCGGCATGGATTTCCCCATGATGACTTCTCCTGTCATGCCATGTTCGGTAGCAGTATTCACCATCGGACTGTTATTGGCTTTTTCACAACGAGTCAATCTTTTCCTCATCTTATTCTTGTGCCATTGGGCGCTTATCGGTTTTACCAAAACTTATTTCTTCCAGATTCCCGAAGATTTCTTGCTGGCAAGTTCAGCTGTACCCGGATTATACCTTTTCTTTAAAGAATACATAGCAGCCAATCTGCACACTGCAACCCATTTAAAAGCACGCCTAGTCAACATTACTCTCCTTGTTGTTTGTGGAGCCATCAGTCTGTTATTTATGATTTCCATGGTATGCGAGCTGGCACAAGATGGAAGCTTATCGAAATAAAAATAAGTCTAAATGAGGTACTTTGCAAAATCTTTCGTATTTTTGCCTCCAAATTGAGTTAATGTTTTAACAGGATGAACGTATTAGAACTAAGTGAACAGGAGATTATCAGACGGAACAGTCTGAATGAAATGCGCGCTATGGGCATTGATCCATATCCCGCAGCTGAGTATGTAACCAACGCATTTTCTACAGATATAAAAGCCGAGTTCAAAGAAGATGAAACAGAGCCCCGCAAAGTATCGGTAGCCGGACGTATGATGAGCCGCCGTGTGATGGGTAAAGCATCATTTATCGAATTACAAGACTCAAAAGGCCGTATTCAGATATATATCACCCGCGATGATATCTGCCCGGATGAAAATAAGGATTTATACAATATAGTATTCAAACGTCTGCTGGACCTTGGTGACTTCATAGGTATCGAAGGATATGTCTTCAAAACACAAATGGGTGAAATCAGTATCCATGCCAAAAAGCTGACCGTACTATCTAAGTCCCTGAAACCGTTGCCTATCGTAAAATATAAGGATGGTGTAGCATACGACAAGTTCGAAGACCCGGAATTGCGTTATCGTCAACGTTATGTTGACCTGATTGTCAACGAAGGTGTAAAAGAAACCTTTGAAAAACGTGCCATTGTGGTTAAAACACTGCGTGCAGCTTTAGACGAAGCCGGCTACACAGAAGTGGAAACTCCTATCCTCCAATCCATTCCCGGTGGAGCAAGTGCACGTCCGTTTATTACGCACCATAATTCATTGGATATGGATCTCTATCTGCGTATTGCAACAGAGCTTTATCTGAAACGACTCATCGTAGGTGGTTTTGAAGGTGTATACGAAATCGGTAAGAACTTCCGTAATGAAGGTATGGACAAGAACCATAATCCTGAGTTTACCTGCATGGAACTTTATGTTCAGTACAAGGATTACAATTGGATGATGAGTTTCACAGAAAAATTATTGGAACGCATCTGTATTGCTGTAAACGGAAGCACAGATAGTATTATTGACGGAAAAACAATCAGTTTTAAAGCTCCTTACCGCCGTTTGCCTATCTTGGAGGCTATTAAGGAAAAGACCGGCTATGACCTCAATGATAAGACCGAAGAGGAAATACGTCAGGTTTGTAAAGAGCTGAAAATGGAAGAGATAGATGAAACAATGGGTAAAGGAAAACTGATAGATGAGATCTTCGGAGAGTTTTGCGAAGGTACCTATATCCAACCCACTTTCATCACTGACTATCCGGTGGAAATGTCACCGCTGACTAAAATGCATCGTTCTAAACCGGGACTGACAGAACGTTTCGAATTGATGGTAAACGGTAAAGAATTGGCGAATGCCTATTCTGAGCTGAACGACCCGATTGACCAGGAAGAACGTTTCAAAGAACAAATGAAGCTGGCCGACAAGGGTGATGACGAAGCAATGATTATTGATCAGGATTTCTTGCGTGCATTACAATATGGTATGCCTCCCACTTCAGGTATCGGTATCGGTATCGACCGATTGGTGATGCTGATGACAGGTAAGCCTTATATTCAGGAAGTATTATTCTTCCCGCAAATGCGTCCTGAAAAGATTACTCCGAAAGACTCGGCAGCCAAGTTCATGGAACTGGGTATTGCAGAAGAGTGGGTTCCCGCTATTCAAAAAGCCGGTTACAATTTAGTGAGTGATATGAAAGATGTAAACCCACAGAAGTTACACCAAGACATTTGTGGCATAAATAAAAAATATAAATTGGAATTGACCAATCCTACGGTAGATGAAGTAGCCGGATGGATTAGCAAAATCTAATTGACAAAACATGAAATTGCCCGGTAAAATAGCAATAATGGGTGGTGGCAGCTGGGCCACGGCTATTGCAAAGATAGTCTTGGCTCAGTCTGAATCAATCAACTGGTATATGCGTCGTGACGACCGAATTGAAGAGTTTAAACGTCTCGGCCATAATCCGGCTTATCTGACTAGTGTGCGTTTTGATATCAAGCGCATTAACTTTTCGTCGGATATAAACAAGATAGTCAAGGAATCGGATACCCTGATATTTGTGACTCCTTCTCCTTATCTGAAAAGCCACCTCAAAAAGCTGAAAACCAAAATAAAGGACAAGTTCATCGTCACAGCTATTAAAGGTATCGTCCCTGATGAAAACCTGATTGTTTCCGACTATTTTAACAAAGTATATGGTGTTCCCGAAGATAATATTGCCGTTATCGCAGGGCCTTGCCATGCAGAAGAAGTCGCTTTGGAGCGTCTTTCTTACCTGACTATCGGTTGTAAGGATATTGACAAAGCCAAAATTTTTGCCCGCCAATTGGCCGGACATTATATCAAGACTTCAGTAAGCCCCGATGTGGCAGGTATCGAATACGCCTCTGTCTTGAAGAATATTTATGCTATCGCTGCCGGTATTTGCAGTGGTTTGAAATATGGCGATAACTTTCAGGCAGTATTGATTTCGAATGCCATACAGGAAATGAATCGCTTCCTTAACACCGTACATCCCGTAGAACGTTCTATCGATGATTCTGCTTATTTGGGAGACTTGCTTGTTACTTCTTATTCCAATTTCAGCCGAAACCGTGTGTTCGGTACAATGATTGGTAAGGGATATTCTGTAAAAAGCGCACAAATAGAGATGGAAATGATAGCGGAAGGGTACTACGGTACAAAATGTATTAAGGAGCTAAATAAACATTTGCACGTGAACATGCCCATCGTAGATGCCGTTTATAATATATTGTATGAGCGCATCTCGCCCATGATTGAGATAAAATTATTAACTGATTCATTCAGATAAAATTCATATACAATGAAGAATATTAGTTTAAACATCGACAAAGTAGCCGGATTTGTTTCAAAAGAAACGATCGCTGCTTATGCACCTCAGGTAAAAGCCTGTATTGAAACTCTGGAAAACGGTACAGGTAAAGGTAATGATTTCTTAGGCTGGCTACACTTGCCTTCATCAATTACTGCTGAACACTTGACTGATTTGCAAGAGACTGCTCAGGTACTTCGCGAAAACTGTGAAGTAGTCATCGTTGCCGGCATCGGTGGTAGTTATCTTGGTGCACGCGCCATTATTGAAGCTTTATCCAACAGCTTCCAATGGTTGCAGGAAAAGAAAAATGCTCCGACTATCATTTACGCAGGACATAATATCGGTGAAGATTACTTGTTTGAACTGACAGAGTTCTTGAAAGACAAGAAATTCGGTGTAATTAATATCTCCAAATCAGGTACTACTACAGAAACAGCTTTGGCTTTCCGTCTGCTGAAAAAGCAATGCGAAGACCAACGCGGTAAAGAAATGGCAAAGAAAGTAATTGTAGCCATTACCGATGCCAAGAAAGGAGCTGCACGCGTAACTGCCGACAAAGAAGGTTATAAATCATTCATTATTCCGGATAATGTAGGCGGTCGTTTCTCAGTATTGACTCCCGTAGGTTTATTACCTATCGCAGTAGCCGGATATGACATTATTAAATTAGTGGAAGGCGCACGTACAATGGAAGCTCTTTGCAGCAATCCCGACACACCTTTTGCAGAAAATCCTGCTGCTGTTTATGCAGCAACTCGTAACGCTTTATACCAAGACGGCAAGAAGATTGAAATTCTAGTGAATTTCCAACCTAAATTGCATTATGTATCAGAATGGTGGAAACAATTGTATGGAGAATCTGAAGGTAAGGAAAACAAAGGTATCTTCCCCGCTTCTGTAGATTTCTCAACAGACCTCCACTCCATGGGACAATGGATTCAGGAAGGCGAACGCACCATCTTCGAAACAGTAATCTCTGTTGAGAAGCCGAATCATAAACTTGAAGTTCCTTCGGATGAGGCAAACCTTGACGGACTAAACTTCCTGGCCGGAAAACGTGTAGATGAAGTAAACAAGATGGCAGAGCTGGGTACGCAATTGGCACACGTAGACGGTGGCGTGCCTAATATGCGTCTGATTGTTCCTGAACTGAACGAATTCTATTTGGGAGAAATTATTTACTTCTTTGAAATCGGTTGCGGTATCAGTGGCTATATTCTTGGCGTTAATCCTTTCAACCAACCGGGTGTGGAAGCATACAAAAAGAATATGTTCGCTCTATTAAACAAACCGGGATACGAAGAAGAATCTAAAGCAATCCAAGCTAGATTATAATCTATAAGATTTTTTATTCAGGCACGGATTTCACGGATACATGCAGTTTCATTAAAACTGTGAATCTGTGTAATCCGTGCTTCATTATGATACTATAAAATAATGTTTCAAGAAGCAATAAACAATTACCTCCAATCTCACGGATATAATACCATCAATCTGAAAGCCGTATTATTTGATATGGACGGCGTATTATTCAACTCCATGCCCAACCATGCCGAATCATGGCACAAAGTGATGCTCCGCTTCGGTTTCGGACTCAGCCGCGATGAAGCCTACATGCACGAAGGTCGCACAGGAGCCTCAACGATAAACATTGTAAGCCGTCGTGAACGCGGACATGACGCAACAGAAGAAGAAATAAAAGCAATCTATCAGGCAAAAACTGAAGAGTTTAATAAATGCCCTATGGCAGAAAGAATGCCCGGAGCTTATGAAGTTCTGACAAAAATCAAAGAAGAAGGTCTCATTCCGATGGTAGTAACCGGTTCGGGACAAACTTCTCTATTAGACAGATTAAACCATAATTTCCCCGGCATATTTAAAAAGGAACTGATGGTCACTGCTTTCGATGTAAAATATGGTAAGCCCAACCCCGAGCCCTACTTAATGGCTTTAAAGAAAGCTCACCTTCAACCCAATGAAGCACTCGTTATAGAAAATGCACCATTAGGAGTACAAGCCGGAGTAGCTGCGGGCATCTTTACGATTGCGGTAAACACCGGTCCTCTGCCCGACCAAGTGCTATGGGATGAAGGAGCAAACCTACTATTTCCTTCCATGCCTGCATTCAATGAGAATTGGGAAATATTGAAACAAGAGTTGAAAAATAAATAGAAAGAGGCAATCTCTCATTATCGCCATGTATGTGTCAAGGCTAAAATAACCTATCACTTTGTCATCCCAAACAAATTGAAGAATCTGTTTACATCTACTTTATGTTTACAGATTCTTCGCAAAATTCAGAATGACAAAACAAAATAATTACATTATTAATGTTTCGACATCAAAACAATAATTTGCCCGAAAAAGGCTAAGATTCAAACAATTTACTTCTGGAAAGCATACATGCACCGATAATACCGGCTCTCTCTTTCAATTTAGATTCCACAATCACAGAATCACGGTTCATCAAATTGAGCGTATACTTACGGATAGCCGTTGTAATAGGCTGTATCAGATAATCTCCTGTACGAGAAAGATCACCACCGATAATCACCAATTCAGGATTAAATATATTAATCAATCCGGCAACATGCCTTCCCAGCTTCACACCAATTTCTTCTACCAACTCAATACAAAGCAAATCTTCTTTATTCACAGCAGCAATAATATCATCAAGCGTTATTTCTTCAATATTCTTCCTGCTATTTGAAATAATAGAAGTCTCTCCATTCTTAATATGCTCCAATAAAATCCGCTGCAAGGCAGAACCCGAAACTTCAGTCTCTATACATCCTTTCTTGCCACAATGACAGATAATCTCATTTTCATATCCGTAATTATGTCCGAATTCACCGGAGAAACCGGATTTTCCTTTATAAAGCTTTCCATCAATGATAATACCCATACCCAATCCCCAACTAACGTTAATGAGGATGATATTCTTTTCACCTTTCACCGCACCCTGCATATACTCACCATATATCATTGCACGCGTATCATTATCAATCGACACCCGGAAACCGCCCAATTTTTCAGAAATAATATCCGAAAGTGGACGCTCATCAAAATTAAAGATACTATAGCTGTACCCCAAATCAGGATTTACACGTCCCGAAAGGTTTACATTAATATTCAAAACTTTATCCTGCTCTATCGGAAGTTTCTGAAGGAATTGTTTGATTATCTTGCACAACTCATCCAAACACTCAGGAGTATTCTTTGCCCTAAAAGGTACATTCATCTTTAATTGCATCACGTCACCTTTAAAGTTTATTAACCCCAAATGAATAGAAAACTGCCGCACCTCTACTCCGACAAAATAGCCGGACTCTGCATTCAATCCATACAGACTAGGATGTCTGCCTCCACTGGTTTCCAACTTTCCATAGTCATTAATGTACCCATCCTCACACATTTCATCAATGAACTTTGTGACAGTAGGCACACTCAAATCCATTTCTTTTGCCAAATCAGTAATGGTAGAACTACCATTATAAATATAATGTGTGATGATACGTTTCTTCATCACAGCCAACTTAGAGCCTTTCTCTATCTCTTTCAACAACTTATCACCCATACTAAAATATTCCGTTAATGCTCACAAATATAGTTATTTTTTTATGAAATCATATTTCATAAAGAGAGAATTTTGCAAAAAGTTTTTATAGAACCTAATATATTATATCTTTCTGTCAATTATTTCTAATTCATAAGAATTATTCGTCAACACCGTTTACGTACCCATAAATTAGGAGATTATTAAATAAGCTTTATTTAATAAATAAATTCACTTATCAAACTCTATTACTAAATGATTTATATATCAATACCGGCTACAACCTACATAACTCTTTATTTCTTTCCTATAAATAAAAAAGGCACTCCTCCTACCCTCATCTCTTTTTCATTTTAGACGAACCATTTTTTTATGTTATTTTTTATAAAAATACACGCAAGGGTCGGGGGCATTGGCTGTGCAAAACGAAACTTGCCTCAGATAAACACCCACCCTATTATACAACTTTGCACCGTGGTTGTACAGTTCAAATTGTTGGATTTACTGCTTTTTGCGCTCTTTTTGCATGGTTTTTGTAAAGAAAAAAGAGCAAATTCCTTCGACAGCCCTCGCGCCGCTTTGCGCAGCGGGCGTGGTATGCTGAAGGCAGGCTGTGCGGAACCCATCAAAACGGAAAGTATGACAAATAAAGAAAAACAATCTGTGAATAAATTATAAAAGCTTCCTTGTCTGGCTTTCTTTGCCTATGGAAAAGTGCTAAAATATAAATGAAAAGGAAAAGGGGCGGTCAGCCCCCTTTTTCCATGATACTTCCCGGAATACGCCGGACGCACGGCACATTACATAGCGCAGGCAGACCGTTCCAACGGGCATTGCCTGCAAAAAATGCGATAGGAGCTGTTGGCATGAACATTCTCTTTTTTCTTTCCCCAAAGCAGGATCTGATGTACGTTTACGATGACTTCACCCTCCGGCAGACACTGGAAAAGTGGGAAAACAACCGCTACGCCTCCATTCCGGTGCTGAACCGCAAGGGCGAATATGTGGGCACCCTGACTGAGGGCGATATCCTGTGGGGACTGAAAAAATACCATGGTCTGGATCTGGAAGCCGCCGAGGACATTCCCATCTCAGAGTTTGCGCATAAGCGGGACTACAAGGCCGTCACGGTGACCACCAGCATGGATGAACTGGTAGAAGCTGCCATGAGCCAGAACTTCGTCCCGGTGGTGGATGACCGGGGCATTTTCATCGGCATTGTGCGGCGGCAGGCCATCATCCGTTACTGCTACGATAAATCCCGCAAGATTGAAATGACCCGCACCGGCCGCCCTATAAAGGAGCTGGCTGGCGTACATTAAAAATACAAAACGAGGGCGCTGCACCTGTCTCTTATACACATCTGACGCTGCCGACGATATGCAGTGTGTAG
>OJPH01001048.1_pt1 | contig 12794 bp, 10 predicted proteins | sample 1598481 | NCBI WGS metagenome assembly OJPH01 (sample SAMN03922482, study PRJEB24848) | human gut metagenome | isolation source: stool sample | host: Homo sapiens | place: Germany | collected 2011-05 | reverse complement strand
CGTCGGCAGCGTCAGATGTGTATAAGAGACAGATTTGGAATTGATGTTGATAGCAAAAGTTATCAAGAAATCATAGAACTACAACGAAGAGGATTGATAAAAGTCAAATGTGTTCATTGTCATATTTCTTATGCTCGTGGACTGTCGTATTTCAAGAAGCGTGCCGAAATGATGGCTCGATATGCAAAAGAACTTAGAGCCAATATAGTTGATATTGGCGGCAACATGTTCGGTCGCATGGATGACAGTTTAAAAGCTCAATATGGAGAATATATACCATTGTATGAGGAGTATGCCAAAACTATTGGTGAAGTCTTTGCAAGAGAGTTCCCTGATGGAGAAGTGCAGCTTATCACCGAGAATGGCACACCGATAGTTTCCACTTCCATGTCTCTACTTACAACCATTATCGGCAAGAAAGTTATCAGAGGAAAAACAATGCTCGTTGTGGATTGCAAGCGTGATGATGTCGGTTTTGTCTGCCATACGAAAAATCCACCTTGCAATGTGCTTTCAAACGATAGCGATTACGTCGAACACGCTACCATTTACGGATGTACCTGTATTGAGAATGATATTATCCATCGTGATTATTCCGGTCCAACTAATATTGGTGATAAGATTCTTATTTCTAATGTTGGAGCTTATGGTTGTAATGTTGCCAATGACTTTATAACACATAAACCAAAATGTATTTGCATTGATGATATATAAGCCGTTAATCATTGTTTAACTCATTGTTAATCAGATATTTAAATTTTAATATCTCACTATAAATCAGTATCTTAGCATTATAAAAGAAAAGCAAAGTAATAATTTAAAATAAGAGATAGACAATGAAAGCAACAAAGTACATTAATTCAAAAGGTTTGCCAAAAGGTGCATTTATTTACAAAATAAAGAAAGATGGAACGAAATCTGCTCGCCCTACATTTCATCAGTTTTGTGGAACTGAAAAAACGGCAGAGGAAATGATAGCAAGATTGATTAAATTGAATCCAAATTCAAAATTTGAAATCGCATAATAGATTGAGATATGGCAAATGCACTATACACAAAAAACGGTCACAATATGTTTGAGGTTTCATCCCTCATTCAGAAGGCAATACGCAGGAGCAACAAAGACTATGCCTGCTATGCTGCTAACGAGTTGGCACCACGATTTAGAAAATATCTGTGGAAGCGATTACTCTGTGTTTCAGCAGAGGATTGTTATGACCTTGTTACGAATAAGATTGTAGCACTCAAACAGGCTGATGACGCACAAAGCTGGCAGGACAAATCACCTCTATTCATTGAAAAGGCTCTCGGCATTCTTCTTGCCACAAGAAAGAATCGTGATGCTGATTATTTCGCCTGTAACCTGCTTAATTCAAGAGACAGGATAGAATTGCCAAAGGATGAATATGTCGGAAGTAATGCCGGATGTTACACCAAAAATGGGCATGACATGTTTTTAGTTGCCGGATTATTGGAACGTGCCATAATCGGCAAAGACGATATCAGAGCCGGTTATCTGGCCAATGAGTTAATGGTAAGGTATCGGGAGTTCCTTTGGAAACGGCTTATTATGATAGCAGGTAATCTCAACTATCAGGCTATTACCACTGAAATTGTCGCATTGAAGAAAGCAGACGATATGCAACCCGGTAGTTCACCTAAATCATCCATTTTCGTAGCAAAGGCTGTTACCGTACTTCTGAAAGTTGTAAAATACGGATATTGCGGTTTCTATGCAAATGATTTCCCTTATCCTGTCACATGTTTGAAAGACTATGACAACAGATACATGTCAATACCTGATTATGTATTTGACTGCCATACCCATAAAGGGAAGCAAAGAGGAAAGACCAAAAAAGAATTTATCAATGCCGAACAATCCGCATTAACCCCTTACAAAGAAGGTGAATACGACCAATGTGGTTGGGACAGATTTTTCTATCTGGAGAAGAACGGATTCTATGACAAGGATCATATAACTCCGAGGCCGGATGAGAAAAAAATGAAAGAGATTGAGGACGGATGCGTACAGCAGTCCTTGTTTGATTGAATGTTTTAATTGATAACTAGTGTATATCCGATGCGTCTTTGGTGAAAAGCCGAAGACGTATCGGCATGTAAAGTTATAAAATTATGGGAAAGAAGGAAAGACAAGAATTATTTTTGAAACATTTCCGTGAAAGTCATGGAATTGTTTCGTATGCCTGCCAGAAAGTAGGTATAACGAGAGCCTGTTATTACAAATGGCGGGACAGTGACCTTAAGTTCAAGGAACGTGCTGAGGAAGTAGAAGAAGAAACCATTGATGTAGTCGAATCTAAATTGCTTTCCGCAATCAATAATGATGATTTAACTGCGATTATCTTTTATTTGAAAACAAAAGGGAAAAAACGTGGTTATGTTGAGCGTGTCGAACAGGATGTAAATGTCAATCCATTCGAAAGTTTGATAAAAGAATTGCCGGACAAAATAGAAGAATAATGGATCTGAGCGATAAGGCAGCCTTGTATATGCAGGCGTGGAGAGACGATTGGTGCAAGTTCTGTTCCGATGTGCTGAAAGCGCGTTTGGATAAAGAACAGCAGGATATTATTCACTCGGTTCAATACAACCGAATGACCGCTGTAGCCTCCGGAACTGCCCGTGGCAAGGATTTCTGTGCCGCTTGTGCCGCTATGTGCTTTATGTATCTTACTCCACGCTGGGTTAACGGAAGATTGGTAAAGAATACCAAAATTGCAATGACAGCTCCGTCCGGTCGCCAAGTAAAAGATATTATGATACCGGAAGTTTCCAGGCTATTCCGGAATGCTGGTTTCCTGCCTGGACGTTTATTGTCTTCAGGAATCAGAACCAACTACGAAGAATGGTTTCTAACGGGGTTCAAGAGTTCTGACGACAATATGGAAGCATGGTCTGGATTCCATGCCGTAAACACATTGTTTGTTGTTACGGAAGCCTCCGGTATATCAGAAGTTATCTACAATGCCATTGAAGGTAATTTGCAGGGAAATTCCCGTTTGCTAATAGTGTTCAACCCTAACGTGACCACAGGATATGCTGCACGTGCCATGAAGTCTGACCGTTTTGCCAAATTCAGGTTAAGTTCCCTTAATGCTGAGAATGTTGTAAGCAAGAAAATAGTTATTCCTGGTCAAGTTGATTATGAATGGGTGAAAGACAAAGTGGAAAACTGGTGCTCACCTATCCAGCAAGCTGACTTCAACAAAGGTGAAGGGGACTTCAAATGGGAAGACGGTCTATATCGGCCGAATGACTTGTTCCGTGTGAAAGTGCTCGGTATGTTCCCTAAAGTGGCGGAAGATGTGCTTATCCCCTACGAATGGATTGAAATCGCCAACGAGAATTGGAGGAAACTGCAAGAAAATGATTTTGTTCCAAAGAAAAGCTGCAAGCTTGGTGTCGATGTTGCCGGCATGGGACGTGATGACAGTGTGCTGTGTCTAAGATATGGCAACTATGTCAGTGAGTTTGAAGCGCACCAGTCTGCTGGAACGGCAGACCACATGCACGTAGCCGGAATGATAACCAGATATCTTGACAAGAAGGGTGCGAAAGCATTTATTGATACTATCGGCGAAGGAGCAGGAGTGTTATCTCGGTTGCAGGAACTTGGGTACCAAAATGTGTATTCTTGTAAGTTCTCCGAGAGCGCACGTGGGCTGCATGATATAACAGGCGAATACACCTTCGCCAACATGAGGGCTTATCTGTTTTGGGCGGTACGTGACTGGCTTAATCCCAAAAATGGGTTTGGTGCCGCTCTCCCACCCTGTGACAAACTAATGGAAGAAGCAACGGAAACACATTGGGGATTTATGAGTAATGGAAATATTTATATAGAAAAGAAAGAGGAAATTAAAAAACGTATCAAACGTTCTCCCGACTGGTTCGACTCGCTCGCCAATACATTCTATTGCAATTATTATGCAACATTAAATGAAGAAGAAATTTTTCGCAATCTTTTATAGTTTGCAGTGCGATACTGCTTGAGAAAGGGCAGATCAAGAAACAAACTTAAAACTGTTTTCTGCTTTTAAGCATAATGAACACAGTGAGCTACTGCCAAACCAAACGTTCAGCAGTAGCTCATATGCTAAATTATTGCACATCGCGCACACAAAGGCAACCGCCCATACCCGTTGTTCCCTGTCCTAAATCAGTACCTTGATCTCTCGTCCAAAGCATCTGCATTTGCTTTCCCTTGGTATTATACATAAATCCATATTGAGTCCACTTCGTTGAAGAGAAAGAGGTACGGCAATGGAGAATTTCATATTTATCGCCACTATACCCCCAATTATGTCCAAACAAACCACCACTACATCCATAATTTGCATAGTGATATATCTCATTATCCATATCATAATCCATATAATTTGGCATGGCGACCACCATCAGCGCCAATTCCCGTTGATTCGGAAGACGCCATACAGCATTGCTTATGGACGCTTCCCCATCTCCCGGGTACTGTGAGGCAATAGTGGTTACAGCTTCTTTTGCTTCGGTTGCACTCATTGTCTGTAGTTGACTGTATTCTTGTGTTTCACTCCCCTCCATTAAGTGTCCTCCACAAGAAGCTGTTTGTGTTTTTACATACGGATGCTTTGCCACTTGGAATTTCTTGTAAGGGCGGTTGATTACACTTCGTTCGTGATGAGGAGCCAATTCACGATAACTGAAGGAGCGCAGTGCGTTATCGGTCAGAAATACTTCGATGGTACGGGTACTTTTATCATACTGATAATATGGCTGGGCAGGTGTTTCATAACTTGTGTTAGAAGGTGTTGCTCCTAAGTTTCGTACAGCACGGACATAGCCACCATTCTGAGCAGCGTAGTCACTACCAAAAGTACAACCTTCCTCTGCCCAAATCACTCTGTCAATTCCATTATCCCCATATGTGCTGGTAAAAATAGGATAAAGACTCTGACTATTATTACTTGGACGCTCCATCCCCTCTGTTGAATATGGATACAACGCTGCCTTGGCAGGCAAAGCCGGTTCACCAATCCATAACCCTAACATCTGGTCACGTGCCGGAGTGTACCAACGGAGTTCATCGTCTGTAATTGTACCGTCTCCGTTAAAATCCCGATTACGGGTCAGGCAAGCCAAGCAAGCCCACCCTGTAGTTAAACGTTCCTTTCCGGCTTCAAGTTTGGAATCTGTGTCGTCTAATAGAAAGCCATTCTTAGCCCAATTTACAGCACCTGTATTGTTTCCTATTTCAGTTATAGTATTCCCTCTTCCGTTTTTTGCATCAGAACTTTCTCCTGCAGGCGATCCATAAGGCAATCCTCCAATCTCATCGGTAAGCTCTACGCCATATTTTGCTACAGTCTGATTTTCCAAGTCATAGAAGCAGGCAATGGAGTGCTGTTGCAGTACATACACGGCAGTGGCGACGGCACTCTGTTTGTCTGCGCTGTATTGGAGGTCACTACCTAAACTGAAAGTACGGTCTTCCGCATTGATAAAGTCGCTTAATGCAATCGATGAACCATCAACCGGATTAGTTATATAATAGTATTCATCCACAAAGCAGGTATAATAATCATTTCCCGTTTGATTCTCGCAGGCATTATCCAAGGCGGCAAATACATCCATTCTGCCATTTCCACCATAGCGTGCCAAAGAACCTTTACCATCCTGTTTTTTAAACTCTATCCATTGAAGAAGTTTTTTGGCTTCTTCGATAGAGGCTGGTTGATTCTTATGGTTTGAATCTAACTTTTGAGTGGATGGCAGGTACTTGCAGCTGACATTGCCAAATGGTGTCTTGGCATAGATATAGACACCTTCGCTGATCTTGTTCTTCATCAGTTTCATCTCCACCTGCTCATAGTGCGCATCTAACTGTACACGTGCACCACCTTCAAAGACAATACCTTCTACGGCAGGATTCTTTTCCTGAGGATTACTTGTACCATCTTCCCCCTTCACCTCTACCACAATATCATTCACGCCATTTACAGTGACCGTATATTGATAATGGTAATCGCGGCGTAGGCTGAACTCTTTGAATTTATTATTACTGAAATCACCCAAATGCAGAATATACTTGGTCTCGGCAGAGATATTATTCCCCTCGAACTTACCTGTGATCTCCACGTAGGTAGACTTTTCCGGGGCATTTTCAAATTGATAATGTCCCTCATGTCCCTCTTGAGAAGGGGTGTTTTCATATAGGTTCTCTCCATTATCATCCTTTCTCACCCGGTCACGGTCAGCAAATTCCCACTCTGTCTTATCACCGGTGTACTCCCGAATATTTTCGGGTAGATAGACCGTAAAGCTGCTCGGTGTCTGTGCATCGAAAGTCACCGTTTCCGTATCTATCATATTTAAATTATCATATCCTGCCCAACTGTCTTCAGCAGGTGAAACATACTCCGCACAATGACAGAACTTATAGCTTATAGGGGTAAAAGTTACATTCGTTCCACTCTTGAACTCCATCGACACTTTACACATCAAGCGTTTCAAGACGAAAGAGTTATCTTGATTTACAGCAGGATGTTCACCCGTCTGTTGCGAAATGAAATACTCGTTTTCATCATTTTCTTTCTTATAGGTAATAATTCCTTTTCCGGAGTTACTCTCATCTTCTTTGATTGTACACGCACCGGTACGGTTGTTTACTGAACCGACAAGTGGAAGATAACCGTCCACAGTAAACATATTACCGTTCCATTTCGGAGTCACCTTTTCCAAGAAATCCTGACGGTTTGCCAACTTACTTTCACCTATTTCAGGAAAGAAATCGATAAAGGAACCTTGGGCATTCCCGATCAGGTAAATATATACGTCACCGACAGGCATATAGAACTTGAAGTGTCCGCAAGTTGCATCATTTGCATCCGGTATCCACCCCCCTGTACTTCCTTCCAATGAAGTAAGCGGTGATTCAAAAAACTGGTACGCCAGTCGCTTGTCATTGCTCGGATCTCCACCGTTATTCTCATAAACGAAAACCATGATACCCGACAGTTGGGAATCCTTACCCTGCTGATCGGTCGCTCTAGCGGAACGGGTTACCACATGAGATGTGATTCCCTTACTCAGACTGAAGGGGATCTCCACCTCCACCATATGGTTCATGTCTACACCGTTTGCACCCTGCCCTTCCATCAACATATCGTCGGAACAGGCACTAAACACCCATAGGAGGGCGAAACAGACAGCTATACTTGCTATTTTTGAAATCTTATCCATAGTGCGTTGTTATATTCAATTAAACTCAATAGAACCTCCGCCCTCTTGCCATTCCTGAATCATCCAATGCGGAGTGAGGGTAATATGCCCATCCAATGTAACGACCGAATAGATGCTGAGACAGTCGTTGGCTTTCACTGCGGGCAGGGGCAAATAGAATCTCTCACCCTTGTGCAGCTCTACACCCGTTTGATCGACTCCATGCTGGTGAACCAAGATCTTTAGATAATAGCCTTTACCGACCGGTTTTGTCGCAGAAACAACCACATCCTCTCTAAGCTGACCGGTAGATATATTGGGGTTGGCAAAGAGATAGAATGACTTTTGAGGCAAATGCTCATATAGAGGGTTCGTCGGATCGTTTATATCTGCTTCAATCAAGTTGATATCCAGTTGTTGCATTTGCTCTTCGTATTCAGACTCCGTATAACTTTCCGGCTCACCCGGCCAGCCGCAATTTAAGATGATTCGCCCGTTCAGCTGGTTGATATAAGAATCCTTATAGAAGGGATCGTTTTGATAATCATCTGGGCGGGTATCTATACGATCTTCTTGACGAATTATCCCTCCACTGTATGTATCGCGTGGAAACAGATAGCCATATTCCGGCTCGTTATATAAGTAAAGCCCACGCCCCATATAGCATTCTCCTACGCCTGTCGTTGTAAAATAGAACTTCATCTTCGCCACGGAACGGGTCAGGGAGATACTTACAGAGCCGTTTGGGGTCACCTGTTGAGTATCCTCACTTACCATTGGCAGCAGTGGGCTGGTGTATTTTTTACCGGTTTCGTCTTTGCTGTTTGTATCTCCTCCCGATAAATAGGTTGCTGCCGGCAGTGTGGAGAAGGTCAAAGACTCCAAATCATCAGGAGTTACGGTAAGAGTCTCCAAATCAACTTCTGTCGCATCGGTTGATCCGGGAAGGTTATAGGCAGTATCCCCTGTATTGTTTATTTTCAGCCCTCCTGCTGCATTTTCGTTCGCAATGGTATAAAAGGTATGAGTTCCTGTCGGAAGCTTCATGGTGAATGTTACTGTTTGTTGATCTCCCGTAGTATTATCCACATAATGATAACCTAACAACTTCTCATCATCACTGAATACATACATACGGAGAGTTTGAATCTTGTATTCATTCTCTTCCAATTCAAGAATGTTCTCACCGTTCGCCCGGGTCTGTATCGTGATACGAACCGTTTCCATCGTTCCGTCCGGCTTTTGCTCCGGCGAATCGTCGGAGCAGGCAAAAAGAAGTGCTGTCCACCCGATAAACTGTACGTATCGGAGATAATATCTAAATAGTTTTTTTCTTTTCATCATGCGTCTTTCCCTTTAGAAATTATAAATCGGCATCTATGCGCTGGTCGTTCCAATCGGTTATCGTTACGGTAAATGTAATATTCGTGGTAGGTGAAGGAATCGTCGCTTGATAGTGATAGCTCTTTCCCTTCTCCCATAGGGCTGGACCTGCCTGTGGCAGTGGTACGTTGACAGTTTTCCTTGTACCATTATCATAAATCCAAGTCATAGAGAAAATCACTGATTCATCAATGCTTTGCGGAATAAACAGCAAGTCGCCGTAATTATTATTTGTGTCAGGTGTGCCTGCCAACAGATGTCGTTTGCCATTTGCCTCCAGTTCAAAATCGTCAGGTTGTGAAAACGGAGTATCGTCTTGACTTGCCTTTGTCAGATTGCTCCAAGGAGTAGCTGAGTTTGAGGTGAAATCCCCTTTATAGGCAACGCCCCACAGCTTTACGCCCGTAATGGTCACCTTTGCATCGGTACTGATCGTAAAGCGTACGCGTGACAGTTCGTGGCTAAAGGTGAGATCAACGGGAGATGGAGGATTTTCTACTTTATATGAGATGCCCGTTTGTCTTGCTGTCATCAGGTCGATGGCTTCCGTTCCTCGCTTTTGGGATGTATCGAAGTCAGTTACGGTGATAACACCGTCATCAGCGCAACTTGCTTTATCCTTCAAGCTTGCCGGATGGAGCGTATAGAAGTTATGTGCCGCGCCCGGTACCCAATAGCGGGTACCTTGATAGTGTCCGGCCGGCGTGACGGTCTCGGCATTAAAGAGGTTGTTCGCATTATTGAAGCCTCCCCAGACTAAGAAGCTTTCCATACCATCCTTATTGGCATCCACCGCTGCACGGGTCATGGTGGTAGCAAACGAGATGGGGGCAGCATCTGCTACCGGTTCATCGACCGTAGAAACACAACCGCCCGTCAGCAGGCTTCCCAGTAGAAGGGTCAAAGAGAATATGTTTTGTTTCATCATCATCTCATACGTTTTAATCTGAATATGTGTGACTATAAGGGGACATTCAACCCCTTATAGCCTATATCTCCACTTTCCTATCTCCCCCTATCGTATAGATTCCCTAAATGGAAACAGGTGAAAGCGGGGTTGTATGAATTAGGGTACTACAGAAATTTGAGGCCCAACAGGTGTGTCTGTTGCATCTTGCCAAGGCTCTACAGTCGGAGTGAACTTGATCTTTTGATTTTCAAGATTAGGATCAATATTATCTCCATTGATAGTCGCTGTATAGTTGTAACAATATCCTGGCATCCAAGTGTTTGCGTCGCTTATTCCTGCAATATTCTCATTAACTTCTAAAGTAGCTTCAAAATTAGCATTTTTATTCAGACCTGCACCAGTGATGGTTGCAGTGAAAGTTACTTTCAATTGTTCTGTTGTAGCTTGCGGAATCACCAACTTAGATTGTGCTTCATAAGAGGTATCAGACACATCTACTACATCATTATATATGTATTTGTTTTCGTTGTCGTTAATAGAAGGTGTATAATTACTAATCCTCCATGTTGCACCACTAGTTGAATAAGTACCTGTACCTGTCTTTGCAGCATGAAGTGTAAGATTTGTAATATTAAGTGTATAGCTCTCAGCATCTGTAGTATTAAAAGTAAACTTCACCTGTGAAAGCATGTGGTGGAAGGTCAAACTCACTTTATTGTCATTAGTTGTAGGATTATCCCCTGATTCCACTTCGTCGGAAATAGCAGCAACTAGGTCTTTAGTATCGTCAGGAGAATAATTTGTAAAAACAAGTTGTTTCTTTGCACTGTCAAAAGTGACATCTTCAATCTTACCGTTATTTCCATCAGCATACGCACCGAAAATATAAAACTTGTTTGCTACCCAATAATAAGGAGTATCCTGCGACTCATTATTGAAAATCTGAGTAGTATATGAGTTAGAAATTTCTCCAAACTTACCAAACACATAGAAGCTACTCAGCGATTCCACTTCCTGAACCTCCCTTGTATTATTTTCCACAAACTGATTAAACTTGATGGCTCTGTTCTGAGCTACATCCGTCACTTCTTCATTTGTACAGCTAGAAAATGCCGCTACGGCCATTCCTAACAAAAAAAGATTCGTTTTCATTTCGCTTTGATTTTTAATATGAATATTAATTGTTAACTAGTTTCATTAAATAGGTAGTGGAATATCGATAAAATCGCCCCAGCCTTCGACTGTGGGATCGAACGCTCCACTGCCTTCTAACCCCTCTTTGTCCGAGATCTCGATTCCATCTACCACAATAACACCGCCACGAGGTTGCCCCACCACTTGGTCGGTCACATCAAACTCGAAATTCTTGAACTTGCCGTTATAGAGCTTTACCTCCAAGTTCAGCGTGAAACGCCGCTCCGCCCTGATGTAATGATCGCCCGGATAGTTGGGCACACCGAAAGTATTCACCCGGACTTCCGCCCCGTAATCCTCCTTCGTACAGTCGAAGAGGATTGTTGCAGTCTCATCCCCCGTATGTCCATCCTTCAGGTAGACGCTCTCTGCCATACCAGCCAATGCGCCTCGTGCCAAGGCCACGTACTGCAATCCTTTCTTAAACTCGTAGCGTATCAGGTAAGTATACACCAACGGTTTCATCCTGACTGGCAATTTCACCGACTCCAAGGTGCGCTCTGTTTCGTAGTTCTCCTCGTAATTTCCATAGAGCATATCCGGCTGGTTCATGGTACGCTCGGAAGCGTGCGGCTTCTGGAAGTTGCCCCTGCTCACGGTACGGGTAGTTGCTGAAGCTGTGGCTACAGCTGTTAGGTCGTTGAACACGATATATTCTGTATCATTATTATAAAAGAGCAACGAAGCCATTCCCTCCGGCAGGGGAAGACGTCCGCCCGTTGCGGGAATATTGCCTTCGCCAGAACGCGCTGCTTCCTGATACGTCACCAGACGTACACCTCCGGCAACTTCTGGACGCAGTTCATCGTAGCTGCCCTTCCACTCCGACTTCCACTCCTGTTTCCAGTTGTGATCGTAGGGACGTTCCCACTCCTGCTCCCAACTGAATTGCGCATCCACCTTGACACTGGTCCCGTGCTGATCGTGGTCATAGCACAGGTCCTTCCGACAACCTGTACACAGCAAAAGACACAGTATCCCCATATGCCCCCATTGTATTCTCATCTGACACCTCCTTTCTTTCTGTCACCGTTCCACAGCCGCCACACCAGGGAAAACTTTAGCTTTAGTGGGCCAAAATAGTTCATCCGGCTGCTCTGCTGATAGACATAATGCCCGTCGATCGGCAGATACTCTTCGTACCAGGCATGCATGAACCCCACGCCAATCCCCGCTTCGAACGAAAACCTGTGGCTGACGGGGAACATATAGCCATAACTTAGACCGGCCATCACAGCCTCGCCCTTATAACCATCCTTGCCATTTTCCAAATCGTACCAAGAGAATCCGCCAAAAAGCCCCACGTAATGACCGTGCCACGGACGCTTCGCCTTGAACCAATACCGCCCTTCTGGGCTTATGGTAGCCAACTGATAATATTTATGCTTATGATTGTTCTTCCACCAAGCCATCTCCCCTTCCAAATTGACAGACCATCGGTCGTTGATAAGATACTCCACCTCCAGCGAAGGCATGAGAGCAGCATCATACAGAAGATTGGTCTTTAGAACCAGTTGGTGCGACATTTCCATGTCGGTACGTGCTCCTTTGGACACTTCATCACCATGAAGGTCATGTTTGCCCTCTGCCAACTCTGACTTATGACATACCCCGCCCTCGGAGTTATTTTCACATGAACACACCCGAACGGCGCCGGCCGCCTGTGCCAGACAGACACATCCACCACTGAGAAAGGCGGACAGTAATATCAAAACTCCAAGTTTCATATCCGTACATATTTGAATTTTAAGAATCACCAAAGTTCCATTCATTTCTCCCTCGCAAGAATCATCGTTGCAAATATAGTATATTAATATAAAATAACAAATAGATAAATAAAAAAATATAAGCTAAAATTATAAATAGTATAAATTATTTTCTTGATTTTTCCATAAAATAGTATATAAAATATTAACATACAATGATATAGATATTTTGCCAAGAAAACTATTTTTACCTAATATCTATGTATTTTTTGCCAACATTTGTTTCAATATTAAGATGGCAGATAAAATAAAAAAATATGTCTGTACTGCATTATCACAATATGGGATCTGTCTCTTATACACATCTGACGCTGCCGACGATA
>OJPH01001044.1_pt1 | contig 12836 bp, 29 predicted proteins | sample 1598481 | NCBI WGS metagenome assembly OJPH01 (sample SAMN03922482, study PRJEB24848) | human gut metagenome | isolation source: stool sample | host: Homo sapiens | place: Germany | collected 2011-05 | reverse complement strand
TCTACACACTGCATATCGTCGGCAGCGTCAGATGTGTATAAGAGACAGTCTTTGGATTGCTTAGGTAAAACTATTTTAGAATAATCTACTCCTGATACATCTTTCATTCCACTATACAATTCCTTGTCATATTTTTGTTTAAAAACTTCAATTTCTTGTTCAAGAGTATCTAATTCTAATTTTAATTTTAAATATCTTTTGTAAAAATCTTCTTTTATTTCTTGCAATCCTTTGTCTTGCATTTTTTTGTTCCTCCTCTAAATAAACACATTCTTTTATTTTTCTTTTGCAAAACCCATTATAGTAGCAATTTCCACAAATTTTACGAATTGGTTCGGTAGGAACAGGTTTTAAAATTTTTTTATTTTTATACATTTTTCCAAAATTATATTAACCCCTCTAAATTGGTTCTTATTTCTAAATACACTATCTGATGTTCTTTTGTTGCTTTTTCTAAAAATGCTTTTGTTTCTTCCCAAGAATCATAACTTCCTATTGTTAAGTAGGAATTATTTTCATAATTATACTTTTTAATAATATATTTTTTGCTCATTTTTCTTTTACCTCTTTAGAATCATTGCGAATTTTTTTCCTTTGATTTTAAAATTCTACAAACATTTAAATTATAATAAATTTTATTTCCACATCTAGGGCAATAATCTGTGTATGATTTGTAACCACAATTTGGACATGTTCCATCTTGTAATTGATTATTATCATTAATTTTAAAATTTGGATACGAACTAGATGATTTAGGTTTTAATTTTTCAATAATTTTCATTCTTCAATCTCCACTATTTCTTGTAAATCGTTTTCTAATTCTTTTATTTTCTCTTCACAAAATGCTTTTGTTCCGTCAACATCGTTTATATTTTCTTCTTTAAGATATTTTAATGTGGCTTTTGTTCCATCTAATACTTCTTTTGTCATACAAAATCTATATTGGTTTTCTTTTTTACGATATAAAGGACATTCCTTACTACATTCAAAAAATTTATCACATATTTTTTCTATTTCTTTTTCTGTTAAATCAGCTACTTTCTTTTTCATTCTTTACCACACTTCTTTTGTTTAATATATCTACAAACTTTCACATCATCTCCATCATTTCTAGCATATGATTTTTGTATGTCTTCAAAATTCATTTTTTCAGCTTTATCCAATAAATCGCAATTGCTAGGGCAATACCAATCGTTTGCTGTGCAACGAGTGCAACACCAATTTTTGAATGCTTTAAAATTAGGTATTTCTTGTTTTGCTTCTTCTAGTGTCATTCTTTCACCTCCACATACTGCCAACTTTGAGGTGGTCTTTTTATTCTAAAAACATTTAAATATGAATTATAGTTATTTCTTGAACCCTTATGTCCGTTATAAATACCATATAACCAATCATCATAACTTAATGCTCTACTATTCACAAACTCACTTAACTCTTTTGGCTTATCAAATATTTCTAAATTGTCTATGTACCAAGCATAACCAACCTTTTCAGGACGATCTTTATAACCTAGATAATTATATAGTTCGTTTTCTGAAATATTTGCTTCTTCAACAATACTTGTTCCGTATTCAAGCTCATAATAATAATCATATCCAACACCATTATTTAGTCTTTCACAATATACTTCTTTAAGTGTATTCAAAGTAAATTTAGCAACTACTTTACCGTTTAAAAATCCTTTTGGAACTAAACTATATTTATTATGTTGAGTTACCGCATATAACGTATCACCTTTATTAACGTAAGTTAGGTCATATAAATGATGATATTTAGGAGTATTTGTACAATACAAATACACATCTATAGGTAATTCACATTTAGGCATTGTCTTTCGTATTTCAATAACTTTTTCTCTATTTAATATTTTTTCAAGCCATTGCGGTTGAATACTCATTAATATTGCTCGTTTCATAATTCCTCCAATTTATCAATTAATCCTTGTAAATGATTAAAAGGATTATCAGCCTGTGGATCTTCAAAATCTTCTTTGTAATAGCAGTCATAACAATCGTGTATCCAATTTAAAGCGTTTTCTACTAAATCATCTTGAAAAATATCTTTAAGTTCAAATAACTTTTGAAAATCTTCTTTTAAATCGCAATCAAAATTTTTACCATACCTATTGCCTAAATAATAAGCATCATATTCATTTTTAATTTTATTTAACGCTTCTTGATAATTTTTTTTACTCATTATTTCAATTAATCCTCCCATACATAATAATAATTAGAACTATTACACCTACCACCAAAACATAAATTTCCTTCGTCAAAAATTAATAACAATTCATTTTCAGTTATATTTTGAGGTGCTTTATAAAGCATATATTCACCATGCAAATAACAAGCTTTTCTTGAATAGACAATATCATTTTGCTCTAATTCTTCCTGTATAGGATATCTAAAATCCCAATCACAAGTTTTTAATATCTTATATTTTTTCTTCAATTCTTTATAGATTTCTCTATTTATTTTACCTTTTTCCTTTTCATTTTCGGTAAAAGCCCAACCGTTATATACTTTTTTTTCAATCATTATTTTTCTCCTCCTCACATAATCTTTTTATTATATTTCCACCATACGAATCTTTAGTTATTTCTATAAATTCATCTACAGTATAAAGTTTTTTCAAATCTAAATTATTTTCTCTAACAAAGTTATCTCTTCCAGCTGTGCAACTACCTGTTAATATATGATGCCACTTATAAAATTCTTCACCATTGTATTTGTCAACTCTATTAAATTGCTTATTAAACATCTCTATTTTTTCTTCGATGTCTAAATCATCAAAAATCTTTTCTTGTAAATCTGCCACTGCTTCTTTTAAATTTTTTCCGTGAGCAAATTTATTGTTACCCTTTGCGATAAAAGTTTTTTCTAAAGTTAAATCTTTATTTAGAATAAAACCTTTTGCTACATTTCCATGAATGCTTGTTATAATTGTTGAAATGTTATCAATTATAAATACATAATGATTGTTATATTTAGAAATACCATTGCCATAGCCAGAGCCATAGCCATTGCCATAGCCATAGCCATTGCCATTGCCATAGCCAGAGCCATCGCCAGAGCCATAGCTAGAGCCAGAGCCAGAGGCATCGCCAAAGCCATAGCTAGAGCCAGAGCCAGAGGCATTGCCATAGCCATAGCTAGAGCCAGAGGCATCGCCAAAGCCATAGCTAGAGCCATTATCTACCTTTAACCATTCTTCTATCAACTTCTTTTCCATTCTCTAACTTCCTCAATTGTTTTAGTTGCTTTTTCTGTGCAAGGTATAATTTCGATACAATCTAATATTGTAAGTTCTTTAACTGTCACAGTAAAATTGCAATTATCAGGCTTAGTTGTTCCGATTTTAGCGATTTCACTTAAAGAACAAGCTCCGTCCCAGTACCACAATCTGCGGCATTCACCTATTTTAACCTCTTGGCCATTTCTTTCTAAAAGTGTGCCAAAAAAGACTCCACTTCTGTCTCCTCTAAAAATATATTTTGGATTTTTCATTTTCTTATTTTCCTTTCTTTTTATTTTTATTTAAAATTTTATGTACTGCTTTACTAATCTTGGCATTTTCTTCTACATCTTCATAGCTAATTATCATTGTTTTTATAGGGCTTACAATAAAGTGTTTTGCTCCACTAGGAATATCTTGGCAACTTCTTATTATTTCAATAGAAGCATTTTCTCTTTTATTTCCATTTTCATCAAAAAGAGAATACAAACCTAATATATAATTTATGTTTTCTTTAGTTGAAATAACAATACTTATCCCAAACATTTTACTATCATCTTCAAATTGAAAGAATACAACATCTCCAACTTTTAATTCATTCCCTAAATCATCTTTTAATGGAGTTGCTTTACCAACTATTCCCAACTCTGTTTTCCCCTCAAAAGTATATTCAATTATTTTTTTCATATTTATTTTCCTTTCAAACTAAATTATTAAATATTGCCATCAATACATTGACAACAATGCTATTGCCTGCTTGTTTATATAATTGTGTTTTAGAATTAACTTTAGCAGCTTTTTCAAAATCTTCATCATTAAAACCCATAAGTCTCCAACATTCTTTAGGTGTTAATTTTCTTATTTTATACGCTAAAATTAAGGAAACTAAATAATTTGGATTATAAAAATCATTTGTTGCTATTGTACAAGCAATACCATCACTGCTATAAATTCTATCTTTTCTTGATGGTTGTAATCCATCTATTCCGTTTCTACCACTTTTAGAGTTCAAACAAATAGTCCTATTTGTATCACCTTCTAATATTGCTGTAACTGTCCCGTGATTTTCTATCACAGTTGATACTAGTCCTTCTATATCAACTATTCTTGCAATTTGTTCACCACTCAAATAATACTTTTCATCAACTTCATCTTCTAGCAAATCCTTAAGTTTTAATTTAAATTCTTGCTTTGGTGGAAATGTGAATAACTTGTTGATATCTTTTCTAATAGATACTGTAAATACACGTTCTCTATTTTGTGGAATGCCATAATCTTTAGCATTTAAAACTTGATAATATGAGTAATATCCTAGTTCTTCCATCGCTTCTAAATATGCATTGAAATTATGAATGTGCTTTTTAGATAATAGATTTTTAACATTTTCCAAAATAACATATTTAGGTTTTAGTTTTTCTATTATTCTAATATTTTCATACATTAAGGATGATCTTGTGCCACTTCCTTTGTCTCCACCTTTACCAAGCCCAGCAAGCGAAAAATCTTGGCAGGGACTTCCCGACATTATCAAATCAACTTCAATGTCTTTATCCCATTTTGTTATATCTTGTGGTTCAAAATTAGTTTTGTTAATAGCATTATAACTTGCAACTGCATATTTATCAATTTCAACATAGTCTGCTACTTCAAAATCAATACCTAACCTTTTTAAAGTTGCAGTACATGCTCCAATGCCACCAAACAATTCTAAAACTTTTAATTTTGTCGATATAAAGTCAAAAATTGTTGTTTGAATTATCATACTTCATTCCCCCAACAATCCCAACCATTAACTGTTTGTCTTGCAAAGAGTTCTATTCTTGGTATATCACCAAACAAATCAACAATTCGATTTCTTACTTCATTTGGTTTTTTGCTATGTTCTTCGATTTTAGATAATATAACTTGTTGAACAGATCTACTTACTCTTTTTAAAGGGTTTCCTTTAACAGCTAACAAACAAATTTCATTATTTGCTCTTGTGTAATAGCCCATTCCAATAAAGGGTTTAGAATTCCTTTTATTTGTTTTAACCCAAGAAAACCCACAAGTTTTATATGTAAATCCCCATTTCTTAATCAATTCTAATCCTTCTTCTAAACATGGATAAGTTACCCATAAGAAGAGAACACAATTATTTTCACACAATTTAGGAATGGGCAAATTTTGTATATCTGTTTTAGTCATTGTCGGATAATGACTTTCTGCACTTCTACCATGTCCTTTATTTGACCATACTTTATACTGCCATGGCGGATCAGCATAAATGATTGAATATTTTTTGTTTGTGTTAAAAATATCAACCTTCATGTTTTCCTCTATGTTTTGCAAAATAAATATCTAAACTACTTGCTAAAAGTGGTTTTAAATGTTTTTCTCTGCAGAAGTTAATATAGTCTAACCATTCAAATTTTTTGTTCATATCATAATCCTAGCCTTTGCTCAATTGTTAAATCACCGATCAGTGATCTTAATTTTTGATTTTCTTCATACAAATTATTAATTTTGTTTCTTGCTTTTGCAAGTTCATCTAATAAATCTTCGTTATAATCCGTAAATCCTAGCAGTATGTTTGGATTAGTTTCTAATTCTATACATAATTTTTCAAGATCATCAGTTCTTGGAAAATTTAAACCAAGTTCCCAACTTGACAAAGTTGATTGCGATACTCCTAATTTTTTTGCTAGAGCATCTTGTGAAAATTTTTTATTTTCTCTTAATTCTTTTAATAATTCTTTTTTCATTGTTCCTCCTCAAAACCAAATAATTTGTTTAAATTTTTTTCCTTTGGCTTTTCTAAATTTTCTAATCTTTCTAATCCATTTAAAATAGATTTTTTAAAGTAAGCAAATTTATCATCTATGTTATCTTGCCTTTTTTTAATTTCTGCAATTGTATATTTAATTGCAGATAATATTTTTCTATAATTAAAATGTGTAGCAAGTTCTCCTAAAAAATAGTTATATTCTGCAATATCCAAATCATATAATGAAATGAAATTGTTATCTATTAAAACAGTTGTATAATAATTTAAAATAGGAGATCCTACTTTTTTTTCTTTAATTGTTTGGTTATCTTTTATCCTATATTTATCTTTTTTATCTATCTTATTTTCTTTTTTATTTTGTGTATTATTGTCAACATTAACTAGATTATTGTCAACATTAACTAGATTATTGTCAACATTAATAAATTTAGACATAATTCGGGCAGATTCTGACATTGACGATTTTGTGCATTTTAATGCCTCTTGTTCTTCTTCTTGCGTTAAAAGCCAATATTTAGATTTGTCAATGTTCCTACGTCTGGCAGTTGATATCAACCATTGTTTTTCGATGCTGCTTGATGTAATAATGCCTTTTTCGACGAGGTTACTATCAATTAATTCGCACTCCGCTATTCGGTAAATTACTTCAATGACTCTATCTACTTTAGTAAGGTTTTGTCCCCTTATATCTCGAAAAATAAGCCTAGCAAGAGACTGTACGCTTATTTCAAGATAGTAACCTTCTTGGTACACTAAAGTCAGAATTCGCAGGTATACAACTATTCCTAGATAACCCACTTCCATTATTAATTCTTGGATTTTTGGGTCATCAAAAAATTTTACATCTAAAGGAAAATACGATAGACCCTTTTTAAATGGTCTAGCCATAACAACTCCTACAAATAATTTTTACCAAAGATTTTTATAAAATCATTTGTTGTTTTATTGTTTTTCTCAAGCCACACATTTTCAGCTAAATTTTTAAGTTCATTATCTAATTTTTTATTAAAATGAACTCCATTTTTTGTTCCAACATGATGATGAAAACATAACCATATTTTAAGTCCATGTTCTTCACTTAATTGTCGACAACCTTTGCCAAAAAAAATATGATGACATTGTAATTTTTTTTTAGTTTTGCAAATAAAACATTCTTTTTCGTTTTGTATAATACTATTCATATTTTGTTTGCCCCAATTCTCTTTGTATTTGATTTTCTAAAATTCTAATTTGTAATTTTAGACTATTTATATTCTCTTGATTAGCATTGTAAACAACTTCTGCGACATCTCTTTTAAAACGTAAATTAGCAACTTCTTTAATTCCATAAATGACTGTAGAAATCATAGATACAGGCATTTTAGAATCCCTTAATTTTAAAGCTTCTTGGGAAAGCAGAATTTTATAATTATATTCTGCTTCCGCAAGATTAGTTCCATTGCTTCTCAATAATAAAACAGATGCATTCAATTCTCGAATTTTAGTTTGTAATTCATTATATAATTCCATTCTTACCTCCTAAAAAGGAAGATCCAAATCTGAAATTTCAAATTTTTTTAAATCTGCCTGTTCCCTTTGCTGAACATTTTGTGGTTGTTGTTCTTTTTTAACTGTTTCTAACAATGTAATAGATTCCACAAGTAATTCGCTAACATAATGCTTATTTCCTAAATTATCATTATATGTTCTTGTTTGCCAACATCCTTGTAAAGCAATCTTTGTTCCTTTACAACAAAATCTATTTAATAATTCTGCTTGTGCTCCAAAAGCAACAATATTAACAAAATCACTTTCATATTCACCATCTTTGTTTTTAAATTTTCTTTTTACTGCAATAGTATTGTTATAAACACTACTTCCTGTTATTTCTATTTTTTTGTAATCTCCGTTTTTACAAAAATTACCTATTAAAATAACTAAATTCATTTTATCTTCCTTTCATGATATTCTTTTATCAAATCAAGCCCAAATTTGGCATTTATTGGAATTTCTACATATTTCCTTACATCATTTCGCAAGTATATTGCACGCAGGAATTTGGGCTCTTTTTCGTATGAATAAATAAAACCTAATCTGTATAAATTTAATTGATAGGTTAGATATTCTTTGTCAAGAACTGCTGTTCTTTTAATGTCTCCGATTCCTAGTTCTTCATTTTCTTCTAGAACTAAATCTAGTCGCCCGCAAATAAACAAATCTTCATAAGGTACAATAACTGGTAGTTCGTTTTCTAATGCTTTAAATTTATACTTATCTTTCAAAAAAAGATAATTTCTAAATTCTTTTAAATATTCACTTTCAAGTCCATATTTTTCAAAAACTTCAATTGCATTATGAAGTTCATTACCTTTTTTTGCAGCAGCTTTTAATACATTTTCATCGACATCTTTATACTTATTTGGAAATTTAAGTTTTATTAATTGCGTTACAGAAATACACTTTTTCCCATCGCAAAAATAAGAGTGAGTTTTATCATCATAAGTTAACTCATGATCTTTTATTACCCATTTTTCCATTATTTAATTTTTATCTTAATTGATGGCTTTACAAGATTTATATTTATATATTTGTTGTATAAATCTTCATAATCTTTTTTAAAATTTTTACTATCAAAAGATTCTCTTGTTGTTGCTCCAACATAAGTAATAGATAGCAAATCGTTTTCTAATTTTAAAATGCCATTATCTTCCATTGATTTTAAAATAGCCTCTTTTAAGGCTTTTTCTTGTTCTTCGATCTTCTTTACTTGCTTTTCAAATTTAACAAGTTTCTTGACGATTTCTTCCGATAAATTTCCATCTTTTATAATTGATAATTCCATTATTTTATTACTCCTTTTTCACGCATTTTGTCTAAAATTACATTTGCTTGTTCTTCAGTCAATTCGTTTAGAGCATTGACTTTGCACAAATTGATTGCCCAATTTCTTATTGTTTCATTTTGGGCAAGTAATATTTGCAATTGATGCTCATTAATCTTTTTTGGTACAGGTTTAAAATTTGGCAAATTGTATGGATTATTTGTATCATCAATATTTTTTGGTTCTTGTTTGATTTGAACCTTTTTTGTATTCATATTTTCATCAGGTGTTTCTTTTTCCGGATCATCTCCTGTAGCTACCATAAATGTGTTCGCCAAATAATACTTTAAAGCACCTGTATAAGCTTTATAACCTGCTTTATCTCCTTTATCTATCCCCTCTCCTGTTATACAAGTTTTTTCGTAAAAACCTGTTTCGCAATCAAATAAAGTAAATTCTAGTCTTGGCATTCTGCCATTAGACTGTTTCGCACTTCCTTCAAATGTGTCATATGCTAACTCTGTAAATTTAAGTTCTAACCTTACTTTGCTAAAAAGTTCGGTAAAAAGTTTCTTGTACTGAGCTTCACTAAAGTATTTATAATTATCATATGTATTAATTGAGTCTTTTTGTAAAACACCTTTTTCGGCAAGCATTTGTCTTAAAGCGTTTTTTTTATTTTGTAATTTGGCATTTAATCCTAGCCATTCTTTTATTTCTAATTTTTCTAGCATTTAAATCACCTTTAAACACATCGCATGACGTATTTCCCCATCAATTTCTATAGTTTTTATGAATGGAGCAATTGTCATTTTCATGCCATAAAACCGATTTGCAAAAGCAATAGCTTTAATTGCTTGATTTACTGCAGATGCTCCAACTACCAATATCTCAATCGGCTCTTTCTTGTAATTTTTGTGAATTACAAAACCTAAACTGGTTGGTTTTGTTTCTTTTGAACATTTAAGTTCCATTTTTTCTTTCCTCCTTTAATTTTAAAATTTTGCCTTCTTTTACTTCAATTACTCCTTCTTTGATTTTTTTCTCTAAAAATTCGTAAAAGAAATATCCCATACGATTTAAGGATTCTTCTTTAGAAATTTTGTATAATATTTCAATACCATTATAATTTTCTATTTCCATTTTTTCTTTCCTCCTTTTCATCATATGAGATTGATTTTTTTTATATGTAGCAAAGAGTTGAACTGTGTTCAATTAAGTTTAGCCAAAATACATACTTTTGGGAGAGGGAGCTTGGATAAACACTCTTTGCCAAGACCATTGAGCTAATATGCTCTAGGTTTCGTCTTAATTTACAAAGACTCATCAGTTGGCTTATTTGTTCTATGCCAATTCCATATAATAAATAACATTTGTGCATTTATTGATATTCCTTTTTTCTTAGCTTCTTTTACAATTTCATCTTTTAAATCTTTCGGGATTCTTACTAATATTTTTTCCATTTTATCCTCCTGCATGCTATCAAATGGTATACCATAAATATACACTATATGATAGCATATTGTCAACCATTTAACACTTTAATTTATGTTTACACTATGATATAATAATGTATACACATTTTTAATAGGAGGTATTTATGGCAAAAAATAGAAGCAATAGACCATGTAGAATTGAAGATGAATTGTATCTAAAATTAAAGTTTTTAGCACAGCAAGAAAATAGATCATTTAACAATTACATTGAAAATTTGTTTATTGAAATCGTTAAAAATTACGAAGATAAACACGGCGAAATCAAAGTTAATACTGACGAGCTTTATGAATAAGAATTAAAATATATTCATTAAAACTGTATCCGTATTTATATGCTTCTTTCATTAATTCTTCTTTTAATTGAGCAGGTAATCTTAAACTTATCTGCTCTTTTTCTTTTGAATCCATATTTACTCCTTTCATTTAAAACAGACGCTAGGAATCTGTTTGAGGTGATAAAAAAGAAAGATATTCCTTTCATTTGTTTTTATTTTCTGCCTAGCACAGTTTGTTTCTTGTTTTAATTTTTTTATATTTTTTGTGTATAATTTAGAAACATTTATTTTAAAAAAATATTTATATCAACTTTATAATGTTGAGATAAAATTTTAACTTCATCAAATTTAAACCTATTAGGTTGTTTCATTTTCTTTGCAAACGCTGTGGCTGTTATACCTAATAATTTTGCAATGTCTTGTTGTGTTTCTCCATGTTCAGCCATTAAACCTTTTAATTTAAATACATTCATTTTATTCCTCCTTAATTTACTTCTTCATAATTTTTGCTTATAAGTATGCACTTATAATTGCCATTTTTTTTGCTAATTTTTAAGCATTCCCCATCATTCTTTTTAACAACAATACAATCATAACTGTTAAAATGTTTAATTTTATTTATTTTTAAATACTCTTCTACTTTTTCCATTATTTAACACCTCCTAATTTTTAAACCAATAACTACGCAACAACTACATTAAAAAAGTGTGCTAAAAACCTAATGCTTTTTAACACACTAAAATTTAAATTATTCAAATATTCCTTATGAGTTTTCGACAATTCCATAAGGCATTAGGCTATCTGGTCGCCACCCCTTTTTTCTAAAAGTGCAATTCACAAAAGCTTTAGTCGTGATGCTTTTGCTACGATAGATTTCTTCATTTACTGATACTGACCTATCTTTATCGGTTGTGTTTCGGTAGGTGGTGCGAACCGATCCGCAAGTGTTTCCACCCTTTACTACCAACTCTATAATTCTTTCGGCTGGGCTTTCAAGAGTTCTATTTCCAGCGACTAGGTATCAACTAGTCATTTATTGTTTCTCAAAAAGAAACATCAACAAGATTATATAACAATAAATTTAATTTGTCAACAGTTTTGTTTCGTTTTTTTAAACAAATGTTTACTTTTTTTAATTTTTGTTTATAATTGTGCTATAGTTTGTTTTAAAATATGAAACAAGGAGAGACTATTATGAATAAATTAAAAATGTTAAGAAAAGAAAAAGGATTAACGGTTAGAGAATTAGGAAAAGCAATTAATATAAGTTATGCTGCGATTTCAAAAATGGAAAACAATCATCAAAATATAAATAACGATTATTTGCAAATATTATCTGATTATTTTAATGTATCAACAGACTATCTTTTAGGATTGTCTGATATACGAAATCCAGAAAAAGAATTAAATAAAAAACAAGAATCAGATCCTATCTTCTTTTCTTTATATGAAGAAGTAAAGGAATTAACAGATGAACAAAAAAAAGAAATATTAGAAATAGTAAAAAAGATTAATAATATGAGGAAATAATAATGACTTACAATATAGATTTTATTTATAAAGAAACTAACCTTCCAACTAGATATACTTTAGAAAAATGTTTAAATTCTTTACCTGAAAATTTTAGAATAATTATGAACGAGAATATTAAACATGATGTTTATGAAAGAAATCCTATTACAAAAAAATTATTTGTAAATTATAAAAAACAATATATAGAAAAATTGTATGATTTCATAAATAATAATGAAATAGATTTATTTTTACAAATTATCCCATATATGATAGGTTGCTTTGATGAAACATCTTTGCATTTTATGCTTTTAAAATTAAATGATATTTATTATAAAAAACGAGATGATATTTATTTTTATAATAAAACTAAAGAAATATGTAAACAAGATATTATATTAATTGAAAAATTAGATATTAGAAATTTTTCTTGTCCTACAGTAAATAGACTAATAACAATATATGAAAAAGAAAAGAAAATTTTTGAAGCTGTTCAAATTTGTAAACTAGCAATTGAAAGAAATCTTCAAAGTCATTTGAAAAATGGCTTTGAAGGAAAATATGAAAAATTATCAAATAAGTTAATAGAAATTTCTACAAATGTAATTGTATAAAAAGGAGGATGTATTAAATGTTATAACTATATTTTCTAAAAACATAAAAAATAAAAATAATTAATTTCTAATTTTAAATTTTTAGTAAGGGGGGAAGAAAATGAAAATTATTGAATTAGAATTGCAACAAGTTAAAGG
>OJPH01001011.1_pt1 | contig 13395 bp, 12 predicted proteins | sample 1598481 | NCBI WGS metagenome assembly OJPH01 (sample SAMN03922482, study PRJEB24848) | human gut metagenome | isolation source: stool sample | host: Homo sapiens | place: Germany | collected 2011-05 | reverse complement strand
CAAGCCAAAAAATTATATCAGCCGTGCCACCTCCCCTTTTTCGAGGGGAGGCAAGATATGGTGCTTGGCTAAGGCAGTACCGCTATCAAAACGATAGCGATAAAGCATAACATGACAAAATGGGTTTAAACTATGCAGAAAGTAACGCAAATTCCCATCCTACTTGCCCGCCCTCGAAAAAGGTGAGGTTCTGTTGCTCGTTCAAGCCGAGCCAACTATGGTGGGGATTGAAATTGATAGCACTTCTATCACTAAAACCTCTAAGCAATCACAATCCTCTCCATTTACAATTCACCTTTAACAAGCATATCAATATATTCACAGATATTGCGGAAATCTGTATGAATCTGATTATTAGCAATATGTATTACTCTTATCCCGTGTTCTTCAAGAAATCTGTTTCTTTCTTCATCATAGGCTAAGCCCTTTTCTTCGTAATGCTGACTGCCGTCAAGCTCTATAACTAAATTTGCCGTCGGGCAATAAAAATCCGCTATATATTTATACATCACTTTTTGTCGAAAAAATCTTACCGGGTAATTTCTGAGAAAGCAGTACCACAGCTTACGTTCTTCGTCCGTCATTCTTTTCCTCAGAATTTTTGCGTTTTTAATTAAATCTTTGTTGTATTTTGTATTCATATTTCAATTTTTCATCAGATATATAAAATCCGCCCCCGTTTTCACGGGGGCGAACTCATCAAGTCATTAATTTATAAATATTAAGCCCTGAAACTCACGCTGTTCTCAGATTACTGGAGTAACTGGAGAATAGCCTGAGGCTGCTGGTTAGCCTGAGCGAGCATAGCCTGAGATGCCTGCTGAAGAATGTTATTCTTAGTGTAGTTGATCATCTCTGTAGCCATATCTGTATCTCTGATCTGAGATTCAGCTGCTGTCAGGTTCTCGTTTGTTGTTGTCAGGTTGTTAACTGTGTACTCAAGTCTGTTCTGAAGTGCACCAAGACCTGCTCTCTGCATAGATACTGTCTTAACAGCAGCGTCTACCATGTCGATAGCCTTGTTTGCAGCGTCCTGAGTAGAAACGTCAGCACTTGCAACACCTATAGCAGAAGATGACATATCGTCAACGTTCAGAGTAACTCTCTGATCCTCAACGCCGTTAGCACCGATCTGGAATGTAAGACCCTTGCCTGTTGTAGCAACGTCTTCCTTACCGATACCGGCACCGTTTGCGAGCGTGAATGTCTGACCACCTGTTACAGCACCTGTATCAGCAGCAATAGTAACAGCTTCCTTTGTATCAAACTTCAGCTTATAGTCGCCATCGGGAGCATCGGCGTCAGTAATCTTGATTGAATAATCAAGACCTTCAGCCTTTAACAGATCTTCAATATCCTGAGCTGAGTAGTCCTTACCTGTTGAGAGGTGAAGTACAAACGAACCGTCCTTAGCACCAACTGCATCAGCCTTAGCTGTTTCAACTCTTTCCTTACCTGCATCAGCGTCTGTAGCGATTGTAATCTTACGAGTATCAGCACCATAGCTGTTTGATGTGATTGTAATGCTATCGCCGTAACCTGTTATAGCAGAAGAAAGTAATTTTGTGCTTACCTTAGTTTCAGCAACACTTGCTCTTACACCTGCAACAGTTGCAGTAGTAGCCTTGCCCTTAGAAGCTGTAGCTGCTGTTAAAACGCCATTCTTAAGCTTAACATCTAAGTCAGCTACAATGCCGTCAGCCTTGCGTGTGTCAGCATTTTCAATCAGCTTGTTGATTTCATCCTGAGTATATGTCTTGTTTTCAACAAGGTTAAGTGTAAGGTTCTTACCGTCCTGATCCCATGTAGCAGCTTCGCCACCCTTAGTAGCACCTAAAGCAACAGTGATTGTTGCACCTGCAACATTAGAAGTGATTGTTGAACCTAAGAAAGCAGAACCTGCTGTAGCGTCTACTGCACCATACTTAGCGCCGAATTCTGTAACAGCCTTTGAGCCGCCGAGTGAACCATCGAGAAGCTTCATGCCGTTGTACTCTGTAGAAGAAGCGATTCTGTCGATTTCGCTCTTGAGTGCGTCAACTTCGAGCTGGATAGCTTCACGGTCTGTATCATCCTGGTATGTACCGTTAGCTGACTGAACTGCAAGCTCTCTCATTCTCTGAAGAATTGAGTGAGTTTCGTTTAAGCCGCCTTCAGCTGTCTGGATAAGAGAGATACCGTCGTTGGCATTCTTTGTAGCCTGTGAAAGACCACGGATCTGTGAACGCATCTTTTCAGATATAGCCAGACCTGCAGCGTTATCGCCTGCACGGTTGATCTGATAACCTGAAGATAACTTCTCAGTTGCCTTCTTTGTACCTGAAACGTTGATGTTCATCTTGTTGTTAGCATTGATCGCATTTAAGTTATGCTGTACTACCATACCTGCCATTTTGTTTTCCTCCTTGAATGTACTCCCGAAATCCTTTTCGGAAGTCGTTGCCCTTATAGGGACTTGTTTTTGTTAGTGTGACCTTGCTTTGCGCTAAGCTAAAGTCATTTGGTGTTTGTTTTGCAAAACACTGCAGAAGTTATCTCCGCCTCCGCACAGGGCTCTGTGACCCTTACATTTATTATATCGGCACTTGTTTTTCTAAACTTTAGCCTTTTTTAAAATTTTTTTATAATTTTTCTGATAAATTTTATAGTGCATTTGTGTAAAATTTACAATATGAACTGTCGGCTTTGCGTAATAGCAAAAACCGCCCTGCATCACAGAGCGGTTTTGCTTGAATAATAGAGAGGTATATATGAAAACTTTCGTTGTACTTAGGCGGAGCGTGTATAGGGCGGCTGTTGCCGTCTTGCCGGCTCCTGTTATGTTAACCGTGCTTGTCGGCACGATATTTTTCAAGCCGAAACCTATCGGCTGATTTCGGTCGTCGGATTCCTTTCCTCTGACTGTGCCTATAGTATACCCCCTTTTTATGAATCGTATAATAACGGGCGATGAAAGAAATGTGAAAAATCTTGAAACGAAGGTGTTTATATCGTGGGGAATGTTCTTCAAGGACGGGCTAATTTCATTGCAAAAGCAAATCCGAAGCATACATTGCTATCCGCCGGTAACGGAGGCTACGCAAAGCACATACAATCAGAACGGCGAATTTGAAGCGGCACATTGCCGCCGCCCGCCAAAGGGCAGAATTAAACGTTGCTGTATAAATCAGCTATATATTTATCTGACGTTAATCACAATCGCCTTTTCCTATTTCTGTTCAGAAGAAACGTCAAAAGGGTGTGCCGTAAGGCACTCGCCGGTAACGCAACCTCCGTAAATTACAAACATACAGAACGGCGAATTGTCCATGCCGACTCGGCATGGAAAAGCCCCTTGTACCTTAGGGGGTGGTACAAGGGGCTTTCCTTTGGGTTATAATTCAGAGGCTATATAAATAGATGAAATCAAATTTAACAGCTACGATTTCAGAAATATCAGAAATCAACTTCTGTATCGTAGTAGCAGCACTTAAGCAGCTTCTCCATCTCTTCCTGTGTAGGAATACGAGGGTTAGAACCTGTGCAAGCGTCTGCAATAGCGTTCTTAGCGATCTCAGGTAATCTCTCCAGGAATACGTTTTCGGGAACGAAACCGTTTTCTGTAGGATAGCTGTCTGCGCCGTAGTTCTTGATGCAGTGAGGAATCTTCAGATCATCATTCATCTTACGCAGATAAGCGATGAGGAGCTTTACCTTTTCGTCATCATTTGCACCGCCAAGACCCATAAAGTCAGCGATTACGCCGTAACGCTTCTTAGCTGTTTCGTCCTTTGCGTTGAATGCGATAACCTTAGGAAGATACATAGCGTTTGCGGCACCGTGTATGATGTGTGCACCGTAATCAGCGAATGCGGCACCTGTCTTGTGAGCCATTGAGTGAACGATACCGAGCAGAGCATTTGAGAATGCCATACCTGCGAGGCACTGTGCGTTGTGCATTGCATCACGCTTAGCCATATCGCCGTTGTAAGAATCAACGAGGTCGTTCTGAATCATCTTGATTGCGTGAAGCGCAAGAGGATCTGTAAAGTCGCAGTTAGCTGTTGAAACGTATGCTTCGATAGCGTGTGTCATAGCGTCCATACCTGTATGTGCTACAAGCTTCTGAGGCATTGTTTCTGCGAGGTCGGGATCAACGATAGCAACATCGGGAGTGATCTCGAAGTCAGCGATAGGATACTTGATACCCTTGTGGTAGTCAGTGATGATTGAGAATGCGGTAACTTCAGTAGCTGTACCCGATGTGGAAGAAATAGCGCAGAAGTGAGCTTTCTTTCTGAGTTCGGGGATACCGAATACCTTACACATATCTTCAAATGTGCAGTCGGGGTACTCGTACTTTATCCACATAGCCTTAGCTGCGTCGATAGGAGAACCGCCGCCCATTGCTACGATCCAGTCGGGCTGGAACTTGAGCATTGCGTCTGCACCCTTCATAACTGTTTCAACAGAAGGATCGGGTTCTACATTCTCAAAGAGCTCAACCTCCATGCCTGCTTCCTTAAGATAAGCCTCAGCCTTCTGTAAGAAGCCGAAACGCTTCATCGAACCGCCGCCAACGACGATCATTGCCTTCTTGCCCTTAAAGCTCTTTAATGCCTCAAGTGCGCCCTTGCCGTGATAAACATCTCTTGGTAATGTAAATCTCATGTGAAATTCCTCCTGTTCGGCTTATAGCCGTTATTAATCTATATTTAGTTGTTATCGTCGTGCGCCCTGCGTTATGTATTTGTGTTGCAGGACTTCTTTCTTTTGTTCGTTATTATTTTAACACACTGAGTCGGAATTGTAAAATATATTTTAGGAATATCGGTATATAATTATCTATATAACAGTATCGAATAAAATCCGCACAAATCCGCTCTGTATCGCCATTTGCCGTAGTAAAGCCGTTTGTGAGCCTTTTGTAACAAGATTGTGAAAAGTGCGTAAAAAGCTAAATGTCAATATATGGCTGATTTTTTAATGGATAAATATTGCATTACTGGAACTTGCCAAAGTGTCTGCCGCCCCTGTCTGCCGCAGATAACCGCTTTGAAAATCAAAGAACGCAGAGCATACACCCTGCGTCCCTGCTTTTTGAAAAAGTCTGTTTTTTATAAAATAGAGCAAATTCTCTATCCCTAACCCCAAACCCCTTCCCCTCGGGAAGGGGCTGAGTGTGGGGCTGCTGCCCTCACCCCGCTTGGGGCTACGCCCCAAACCCCGTTTTCAAAAAATATAGGTTTTTCGATAGACTGGAACGCAGAGCATACACCCTGCGTCCGCCGTTTATTCTTCTTCCTTTGTGTTCTGATACGTCTTTAATATATCCTCCGCAACGGCTCTTTGTGTCTTTCTGAGATCCATTGCCTGCTTTTGAATATGCCTGTGCGCCTGTTCCTCCGTCAGATTCAGATACTGCATAAGCATTGACTTTGCACGGTTTACTATTTTCATATCCGATAACTGCTGTGACAGCTGGCGGTTTTCCTCCTCCAGCTTTGCCATTCCGATATGAGCCACCTCGGCAAGCTTTATTGTCTGTATAAGCATAGCCTTGTTGAAGGGCCTTGGGAGAACGAATGCACCGGTAAACCGTATCTTTTTCTGCACCTCGTCGGCAATCTCGTGCTTGGCAAGCACCACTACGCCGTTTTTTGCGTCTTTTGCAATATCAGCGACAAGATCAAGCCCGAACTCGTCCGAAAGGGGAGTGGAGATGATAACGCTGTCAAACCTTGATATATCAACGCCTCTTACGATAGAACCGCTTGTGAAAGTCGAGATGTTGTCGCAGTCAAGTTCAATCAGAAGTCCCGCTATGCTGTCGCAGATTTCGCTTGTTTTGCCTGCTATAAGTACATTCATTCCGACACCCTCTTTCGTGGTATTGAACGTCCTGCCGATGCACCCTTAAAACCGGCAGGGCGTTTACATTTATATATCTATTCCGTTTCTTATCAGTTATGCGTGTAAAGCTGCTTGTACGGGCTTGCCGTATTCGGTGACAGCTTGTAGAATCTGCCCTTTAACAGCTCGTTTGTGCTATATCCGAAATTCTTTGCGAATTCATCAACATATTCTCTTATATCGGCCTTGTCACTGTCGTCTGCGACCTCGCACGAAACCTGTACGGGAAGACCTTTAGGCGCTTCGTCGCTTCTTATATACATATGACCGCCGTGCATTCCCGTTCCGCAGAACGAGCCTATCGGCGCTTTGCCGTCACAGCCTATGCCGAGAACGATTATTATTCCACCTGCCTGATATTCGCCCAGAAAATCTCCGACCTTGCCGCCGATGATTATTTTCGGATAGAATTCGTGATATTCCTTCATATGTATTCCTACACGGTAGCCTGCGTTGCCCTTTACGAATATCTTGCCTGAACGCATCGCATATCCTGTCGTATCACCGCAGTTTCCGTGGATGAATATCTCGCCGTTGTTCATTGTGTCGCCGATAGCGTCCTGACCGTTGCCGTGTACTATGATAGTGCTTCCGTCAAGATATGCGCCCAGAGCGTTTCCGGGAGTTCCCTCAACCGTTATCGTCTTGCCCGCAACACCGCAGCCGATATAACGCTGTCCCATAGCGTCGGTTATCGTTATATCGTTGTCGTCACATTCGACTATCTTTTTATTTAGGTCATAATAACCTATTTCGTTAGCGTTTAATACTGTCATGGCTTATCCTCCGTTATTGCAGACATTAAGGGCATCATCAGTGCTTTTTGCCTGCGAGCTTTTCTTCACGTCTTGCCTTGCCGAACATCATCATCTGCGGCTTATCCCTGAGAAGATCGAGATCTACCTCGGTAAGCGGTATCTGCTCCTTTATCATAGAGGTATAGATACCTGCTCTTGCTACATCGCCCATAAGGATGAAGCCCTTCAGCAGACCGTCCTTGAATACCAGCTTCTTGTAGATTTCCTTGTCTGCGTCCTCGGTAATGTCCTCATCGCCGTCATAGCTTCCGGCAGTTATGATATGCAGACCGTAGAAGCCTATGGCATTCATCGGTATAGCGTTCAGATAAAGCGTTTCCTCGCCTGCCATATTTTTACCTGCGACCTCGCCCTGCATAAATGCGTTAGGCAGAAGTGCGAGTATCCTGTCGGTATTTGACGAACAATCGTGGCTTACTGTGCAGTCGCCTGCGGCATAAACGTTGTCAATCGTTGTCTGCTGGTGAAGGTCGGTTATTATACCCTTTTCCACCTTGCCGCCCGCATCGCTTACAAGCTCTGTGTTAGGCCTTACGCCGACAGCTATTACAAGAATATCAAAATCCACCGTTTCGCCGTTTGTCAGCTTCGCACTGTTTTTCGAGAACTGCTCAACGCTTGTGCCGAGGATGAATTTCGTTCCCTTATCCTCAATGTGCTTTTGCATTATCTCGCCTGCACGGACATCAAGAATACTCGGGAGTATCCTGTCTGCAAGGTCAACTACAGTAATATCGGCATTCAGATGATGAAGAGCCTCCGCACATTTAAGACCGATAAGACCTGCACCTATTATAAGTACCTTTGTGCCGGCTGTGACTTTTTCACGGATAGCCTTTGCACTGTCCCACGTCATGAATGTGAACTTGTCCTCGACTTTATCAATGTCCTTCATCGGAGGAACAAACGGTTTTGAACCCGTTGCTACCAATAACTTATCATACTGTACTTTCTCTCCGTTGTCAAGTACCACACAGCCGTTTTCGATTTTCTCGGCACGCACTGAGAAGATGGTCTTTACATTGTTCTTCTCGTAGAAGTCAGGCTCTCTGTAGTATATCTTGTCATCGGCAACCTTGCCCTCAAGCCAGTAGCTTATAAGCGGTCTTGAATATGTGTGATATGCCTCGTCCGTGATTATCGTTATACTGCCGTCCCTGTCGACTGAGCGTATTCCCTGTACCGCACCTATTGCGGCGGCGGAGTTTCCTATGATAACATACTTTTTCATTTCGCTCCTCCTTATCTTTCTTCAAGGACAATAGCCTTGTTCGGACAGCCCTTTACACAGGCAGGCTCGCCGTTGTTGTTCTTCATACAAAGGTCGCATTTCTGTATGACCTTTGAATCCTCGCTTGTTACGATACAGCCGTAGGGACAGGCAAGCACGCAGGTGTAGCAGCCTACACAACGGCTCTCGTCACACGAAATAACGCCGTCCTTCTGCGATAAAGCGCCTGTTATACAGCTCTTTACGCAAAGAGGAGTTTCACAGTGACGGCACTGTACGGCAAAATTTATTCCGCTGCCTTCCTCGACCTTTATTCTCGGTATCGGCTTTTTGCCGTTTGCAAAAGCCTTTATCATATTTTCGACTCCGCTGTTTGCGGCGGCACAGTAATATTCGCACAGATGGCACGCAAGGCACCAGTCCTCGTTAACGTAAACTCTTTTCATTTTACTTCTCCTTTATCACTGACCTGCGTGCTGTATGCCGAGTATCTCAAGCTCTTTTTCGTTAAGGCCGATACCTCTGAGCATAAGTCTGTTGCCCTTGAGAGCCTCTACGGAGTTGATACCCATACCGCCCATCATTTCCTTGATCTCGTGATCCCACGCATGAACAAGATTTACAAGACGCTGATAACCGATGTTGGGGTTAAGACGCTTTACAAGGTCGGGGCGCTGTGTTGCGATACCCCAGTTGCACTTGCCTGTCTGACAGCTTCTGCAAAGGTGACAGCCGAGCGCCAGCAGAGCGGCTGTGCCGATATAACAAGCGTCCGCACCGAGTGCGATAGCCTTTACCACGTCCGAGCTTGAACGGATTGAGCCTGCGACTACTACAGAAACCTCGTTTCTGATACCCTCGTCACGCAGACGCTGGTCAACGCTTGCGAGTGCAAGTTCGATCGGGATACCGACATTATCTCTTATTCTTGTGGGAGCCGCACCCGTACCGCCTCTGTAACCGTCTATTGCGATAATATCCGCACCCGAGCGGGCAATACCGGAAGCGATAGCGGCAACGTTATGAACTGCGGCGATCTTTACGATTACGGGCTTTTTGTATTCTGTAGCTTCCTTCAGCGAAAGAACAAGCTGACGTAAGTCCTCTATCGAATATATATCGTGGTGGGGAGCAGGGGAGATAGCGTCCGTTCCCATGGGTATCATTCTTGTTCTTGAAACGTCCTCAAGAATTTTTGCGCCGGGGAGATGTCCGCCGATACCGGGCTTTGCACCCTGACCCATCTTTATTTCTATTGCCGCACCCGTTTCAAGATAATCCTTGAATACGCCGAAACGTCCCGATGCGACCTGTACTATAGTATTGGGGCCGTACTGATAGAAGTCCTTGTGCAGACCGCCTTCGCCCGTGTTGTAGAATATGCCAAGTTCCGTAGCCGCTCTTGCGAGGCTTTCGTGAGCGTTACGGCTGATAGAGCCGTATGACATAGCCGAGAACATGATAGGTGTCGAAAGTTCAAGCGTAGGTGTCGTTTCCGTCTTTACACTGCCGTCCTCGTTGAAAGAAACGTTCTTCGGCTTCTTTCCGAGGAATACCTTTGTTTCCATAGGCTCACGCAGAGGGTCGATAGGGGGATTCGTTACCTGAGAAGCGTTGAGCAGTATCTTGTCCCAGTAAACAGGATATTCCTTCGGGTTACCCATTGCCGAAAGAAGAACGCCGCCCGTTTCCGCCTGCTTGTAGACCTCCGTCATTATCTGCTGGCTCCAGTTGGAGTTGTTTCTGAACTTGTTGGGGTTATCTACTATCTTCAATGCACCCGTAGGACAGATACATACGCATCTCTGGCAGTCAACGCACTGCTGGCTGTCCGAGATCATCATATCAAGATCTGCGTCATATCTGTGTACCTCGTTTGAACACTGCCTTGCACACGCCTGACATTTTATGCAACGGTCCTTATCTCTTATAACATCAAATAAAGGCTGAAAATAATTAAGTGCCACTGTTACCGCTCCCTTTCTTACTTCTTTTCGTTCAGCTTGACGATGATAGGCTCTCCGCCTCTCGGTGACCAGATACGGTCTACAACGGGACAGATGGCTCTTATCGCACATTCCTCGCTCGCAAGGTAAACCATATCGCCCTTTTCTGCGGCAACCATTGAACGCAGCTTAAGTCTGTCGTTGAGCGCCATAAGGCCTCCGTCAAAGCCGAGGATTATCGAGAACGGGCCTGTTATCAGCAGGCTTGAGAATACGTTTCTGAAGTATTTCAGCTTCTGTCTTTCGCTCTCGCTGTACTTATCCGAGTCTATCTCGCTCCAGAAAGGAGCGGCGATTATCTTCGCTATATCTTCAAGACACAGCTTCTGTTTTCTGTTGAGGAAGTCAATTATATATGTGATTACCTCTGTATCTGTAAGCAGGTTGCATTTGTAACCGTACATTTCAATATATCTTCTGTTTGCGTCGTAGGAAGAAATCTCACCGTTATGTACTATAGTATAATCAAGCAGTGCAAACGGATGAGCGCCGCCCCACCAGCCCGGAGTGTTCGTAGGGTATCTGCCGTGCGCTGTCCAGGCATATCCTGCGTATTCCTCAAGTCTGTAGAACTTTCCGACATCCTCCGGATATCCTACCGCCTTGAATACGCCCATATTCTTACCGCTTGAGAAAACGTAAGAACCGTTTATCTTGTCGTTTATGTTGATAACGCACTGAGCGACAAACTCTCTTTCGTCAAGCTGACTTTCTGTGAGCTTTGTCGGCAGGGGATTCACGAAATATCTCCATATCAGCGGCTCGTTTGTAATATTCGGGTGCTTTCTCGTGGGGATACGGGAAAGGTTCACCACGTCAAAATGCTTGTCAAGAAAACGCTCGGTTTCCACCCTTGCCTCGTTTGAATCGTAGAAAATATGGAATGCGTACTGATCCTTGTACTCCGGATAGATTCCGTATCCTGCAAATCCGCCGCCCAGACCGTTTGATCTGTCGTGCATATAAGATATCGACTTTACTATCTTGTCACCGCATATTCTGTTGCCGTCCCTGCTTATAAAGCCTGAGATAGCGCAACCGGCGGGGATTCTGACCTGACCTTCTTTTTCCAGCATAAGCTCACTCCTGTTCGGTGTCTGTTTGTTTCTGAACGTTTTTTGGACGTTTTGAATCCGATAATTTCATTTTTGGGGATAAAAACAGCAGGCAACAGATGAACCAACCTGCAAATCTGCGGTATTTTGTAAATCAACCGTAAATTTGAGTGGTATTTGCAGTAAAATGAAACGTTTGCTTCAAATTTACCGCCATCTGAAACAGCTTTGTTTCGTTAATTGCCTGCAGCCGTTTTGACTACAGTTGTAATTATATCACGGGTTTGCGGTGTTGTCAATACATTTCTGCAAGTTTTTTAAATGAAACTTGCAGAATATTTTCTTGCAATTTCGCATTCCGATTATGCAAAATGACGGCAGAACCGCTGTGAACAGCACCGCTCCGCCATTTATCCCACATCCGCACTTACCGGACAAAGTAATAAAGCACCCTTCCGCAACATATATTTGTACTAAAAAAACGAAAGCAGGTAACGTCATGGTAAAACGCAGAAGTTACAAAGCGGCGATAAAGAAGCTCAGACCTTTTGTGAAAGGAACTATAGCCGGAACAGTGACAGCGGCGGTTTTTACCGTTATCGGTGCATTTTTGTTTAATATCGCCGATGCTCCTTCGGGAGCCGACAGTGTAATGGCATATGTTTCGCTCGGCGCATCCGCTGTCGTCTGCGGAATGTTCTTCGGCGGCGGCAGAGGAAAAAACGGCTTTGCGTGGGGAACGCTCGGCGGCCTTGCAATGTTCACCCTTTGCTTTGCCGTCACACTTATATCCGGCGGATTTACCGGAACGGAATTTCTGCCTAAGCTGATAAGCTCTGCGCTATGCGGCTGTATCGGCGGAATAATCGGTGTCAATATTGTGGCAGAGCGATAAAGGACTGCCGATAAAATATTTCTATAGACAAACAAAGAAAAATGTGGTAGAATTACCTTATTCCCTGTGTATAATAGGGTATTTAACGCTGATGTAAAAGGAAGGTTAAAAATGAACAGTTATTCAATAGAAACGCTTGCGGTTCACGCAGGCTATGAAACAGACGAAGCTACAATGTCGGTAACTCCGCCCCTGTACGAAACAAACGCATATGTGTTCAAGGATGCCGAACACGCAAGAACGCTCTTTGAGCTTAAAGAGCCTGGCAACATCTACTCAAGACTCCAGAATCCCACCTGTGAGATGCTTGAACGTAAGGTAACAGCTATGGACGGCGGTGTTGCGGCACTCTCGTTTGCGTCCGGACACGCCGCTATATTCAATACTATAATAAACCTCTGCAGTGAGGGAGATGAGCTTGTTTCGTCCATAAACATCTACGGCGGTGCGATAAACCTGCTCGGAATCACATTAAAGAGAATGGGCATCACGGTAAAGTTTGTCGACCCCGATGATCTTTCCGCCTGGGAAAATGCCGTAACCGACAAGACGAGGCTGTTCTTCACCGAGCTTATCGGCAACCCCAACGCAAACGTAGCGGATATTGAGGAGATCGGTAAGATAGCCCACAAGCACGGCATCCCGTTTGTAGTAGACAGCACCTTCACGACGCCCTATCTTTGCAGACCTATAGAGTGGGGCGCAGACCTTGTTATCCACTCCGCTACAAAGTTTTTGGGCGGTCACGGCAGTGTAATGGCAGGTGTTGTAGTAGACAGCGGAAAGTTCACCTTCAAGGGCAATCCCAGATTCCCGCTTTTCAACGAGCCTGACGTATCCTATCACGGCGTAGTGTTTGCCGATCTCGGCGAGCTGGCATTCATATCAAGACTCCGTGCGCTCATAACAAGAGATATAGGCGCCTGCCTTTCAGCGTCTGCGGCTCACACCTGCCTTACAGGTATGGAAACGCTTGCTCTGCGTATGCAGCGCCATTGCGAAAACGCACTTGCGGTAGCAAAATTCCTTGAAGCCCACCCTGCCGTTGAAAAGGTAAATTATCCCGCACTCCCCTCAAACAAGTATTACGAGCTTTGCAAAAAGTATTGTCCCAAGGGCGCAGGCGGTGTGTTCACATTCGTTATCAAGGGCGGCAAGCCCGCAGGCGAAAAGTTTATGAACAGCCTTGAACTTTTACAGATAGTTGCAAACGTCGGCGATGTAAGAAGCCAGGTAATCCACCCCGCTTCAACAACGCACAGCCAGTTATCGCCCGAACAGCTTGTAGCCGCAGGAATAAGCGAGGGTACAGTAAGACTTACTATCGGCATCGAGGATATAAACGATATTATTGCGGACATTTCTCAGGCGCTCGATAAAGCGACTAAGTAACATAAGACGAATATTTAACGGGAGCGGATATGAACATACCGCCCCCGTTTTCGTAAATTCCCAAAGTAAGTTCCACAGTAGGAAAAGGTGGAAGTTAGTGCGGAAA
>OJPH01001007.1_pt1 | contig 13446 bp, 15 predicted proteins | sample 1598481 | NCBI WGS metagenome assembly OJPH01 (sample SAMN03922482, study PRJEB24848) | human gut metagenome | isolation source: stool sample | host: Homo sapiens | place: Germany | collected 2011-05 | reverse complement strand
CGACCTCCAGCGTGACAGGCTGGCGTTCTAACCAACTGAACTACTTGGCCATGTGGATGGTGGGAACAACTGGACTCGAACCAGTGACCCCCTGCTTGTAAGGCAGGTGCTCTAACCAGCTGAGCTATGCTCCCGTACCTGCCGCTCTCGCCGAACGACATGGGCTATTATACTAAAACCATCCGCATCTGTCAATAACATTTTCGCAAAAACTTACTTTTTTTCTTGCAGGGACGCCAGCAGCCGCTCCAGCTCCTCCTTGGAGAAATCGTACACCGTGTCGCAGAACTGGCAGCTCAGCTGGCAGCCGCCCTGCTGGCGGATCATGTCCTCCAGCTCCTGACGGCCCAGAGAGATCAGCGCCCGTTCCACCCTCTCGCGGCTGCAGTAGCACTTGTAGCTCACCGGCTGCGTCTCCAGAATTTTCAAATCGAAGTCGCTCATCACTGCCCGCAGCAGGTGCTCGGGATCGGGGTCCTGCTCCAGCAGCGCCGACACCGGGCCGGCGGCCATGATGCCGCCCTCCACCTTGACAATGGTGTCCTCTGTGGCCCCGGGCATCAGCTGGATAAGGTAGCCTCCGGCGGACTTCACGCTCTGGTCGCGGTCCACCAGCACGCCCAGACCGCAGGCGGTGGGGATCTGCTCCGACTCCACGAAGTAACCCGCCACGTCCTCGGCGATCTCGCCGCCCAGCAGGTCGATGGTGCCCACGTAGGGTTCCTTCATGTGCAGGTCCTTGATGACGGTCAGCGTGCCCTCATGGCCCACGGCGCCGCCCACGTCCAGCTTGCCGTCCGGCCGCAGAGGCAGGTCCACCTGGGGGTTCGTCACGTAGCCGCGGACATTCCCCTCGTGATCGCTGACGGCCAGCACGGTCCCCAGCGGGCCGCCGCCCTTGAGCTGAAGCGTCAGGCTGGCTCCTTGCCCCTTCAGGGCGTCGCCCATCATGGACGCGGCTGCCAGCGTGCGGCCCAGTGCCGCCGTGGCCACCGGCAGCGTCTTATGGATCTGCCGTGCCCGCTCCGTCAGGTTCCGGCTGTAAATGGCCGCCGCCTGCACCATGCCATCGCCGGAGATGGCCCGCACGATCTTGTCTTCCATATTATGTCAACCTCTCTAATTCAGTTTCGTATGCAGCAGAAGTACACCCGCTGCTCGTCCTCCCGCGGATGGCGCAGCTTGGCGTCGCCATAGACACGGATGTCGCCGAAGCCTGCCTCGGTGAGCCACGCCGTCAGCTCCTCCACAGTGTAGGCCCGCTCGCGGTGCAGCTCCTCCCGCCGATCCCAGGCCTTGTCTCCGCGGCGCCGGAACAGATCCATGTAATAGGTACAGAGTCCCTTGTGATACTCGGCGCGCCACACGCAGTAGGTATCCTCCGTCTCGTCCAGGAACACCTGTCCGTCCAGTGCTGCCAGCTTGGCTACGGTATTCACGTCGAACACCAGCACGCCTCCCGGAGCCACGAACAGGTGCAGCCGCCGGAACGTGCGGCGCACGTCGACGGGGTCAGTGAGATAGTTCAGGCTGTCCAGACAGCAGATGGCGGCATCCACGGTGCCGTACAGATCCAGCTGCGGCATGGACTGATGCAGGAAAATGGGCGGCACGCCCTGTACGGTGCCGCCCTTGCTCATGGCCGCAGCCAGCATCTCCTCGGAGCCGTCCACACCGATAAGCTCATACCCGCGGCCCGTCAGCAGCCACGTCATGGTGCCGGTGCCGCAGGCCAGATCCAGCACCACCTTCACGGGGATGCGGCTGCGGCGGAACAGCTTTTCCAGAAAGTCCGCCCGCTTTTCGTAGCCCACATCCTCCGTCAGCGCATCGTAGGAGGAGGCCAATGCCTCGTAGCAGCTCATTTTCCCTCTTTCTCCTTCATCTTCTCCAGCACGCTCTCGTACCCGCCGTTTCCGTAGATCAGCGAGCGGTTGACGCGGCTGATGGTGGCGCTGGACGCACCGGTCTTTTCCAGAATGTCGTTATAGATCATGCCGTCGTTCAGCAGGGACGCCACCTCGTAGCGCTGCTCCATGCTGCGCAGCTCCGAGATCGTACACAGGTCCTGGAAGAAGTTGTAGCACTCCTCCTCCGTTTCCAGCGTCAGGATCGCCTGATAGAGCCGGTCGCTCTTCTCCTTTTTTGCGATCTTGGACTTGGCTGCTCTTACCATGTCTTGCTTCTCCTCTTTTCCTCGGGCCCACGGGCCTGTTCGTTGTTTCACATTGTACCATTTTAATCCGTGAAAGTAAACCTCCGCCCACAATTATTTTTTTCTCGGCAAAACAGAAGGCGGAGCGTCCGAACAGACGCTCCGCCGACAGCGGCGCCGTATATAGGATCAGTTCTCGGTCTTGCCGTGCAGCTTCTTCTGCAGCCAGTCCTTGCCGTCCACGTAGCGGGAGACGATGAAGGACACCACATAGTCGCCGGCGGCGTTGACCATGGTGGCGGGAGGGTCCACCAGATTGCCGATGGCCAGTGCGATGGGATAGGCGACAGCCAGCTGGTCAGGGAAGAAGATGGTGCAGACCACCAGCTCGCCGGTGCCGCCGCCGCCAGGAATGCCGCTCATGGCCACAGAGGAGAACACCGCCACGATGATGGCCAAGATGGCCTTATCCGTGGAGAAATCCAGGCCGAACACTCCGAACAGGAATGCCACCTTGATGATGGCGGACATGGCCGAGCCGTCCATGTGCATGGTGGCGCCCATGGGCAGTACGATCTCGCTGACATCCTTGCTGATGCCGGTCTCCTCCGCCACCTCCATGTTGGTGGGGATGCAGGCCACAGACGAGCAGGTGCCGAAGGACACCGCCGCCGGGCGGAACAGCTTGGAGAACATGATCTTTGCGCCGCCCTTGCCGCCGCCGAAGCGTGCGTAGATGGGGAAGAAGATGAACATGTAGGCGAAGCTCATGACGTAGTAAATGATGAGGGTACGGCTGTAATCCTTCATCAGCTCGGGTCCATAGGTGGCCACCAGGTCGGCGAAGAAGCCGAAGAAGCCGATGGGCGCGTAGTAGGTGATGAGCTTCACGGTCTTCATGATGCAGCCCGTGACATCCTCCAGAAATTGAGCGGTTCTGGTCTCCGGCCCGCCGTTCATCTGGACGCCGAAGCCGAACAGCACCGCCGCCACGATCAGCGGCAGGATGGCCTTACGGCTCAGCAGCTCCATGAAATCCGGCTTGGTAAAGAAGTTCACGATCATGTCGCCGAAGCCCAGGGCCTCGCCGACCTCGCCCTCCACGATGGTGTACTGACCGTCCACCAGCGGGAAGATGCGGCACACGATGTACATCAGGACACCGGCGATGGCGGCTGTCACCAGAAACGTGGCAACGGTGACGCCCATGATCTTGCCGGCGCGCTTGACGCTTTTCATATTGGCGATGGCGGAGGCGATGGAGCAGAACACCATGGGCACCACCACGCAGAACATCATGTTGATGAACAGCGTACCCAGAAACTTGATCTTGCCGCCGAAAGCCGGCGCGAAGGCGCCCACCAGGCAGCCTCCCACGATGCCCGTCAGCATGCACAGGATAAACCAGTAATTTTTCAGGAATTTCTTCATAGCTCTCCTCCTAAGATACTCCAAACAGGATGTTACTGCACTTATTATACGGGCATTTTTCTCATTGTAAATCGCAATTCTTGCCCAGTTCCATGCAAATCGTGCTCTCGCGAACCACATCCGCCGATGGGCCGCGGCCGAACTGCTTCTTGTAGGCGCGGGAGAATGTGGAGTAGTCCTGATACCCTACCTGTGCCCCCACCTCCGATGGCGAGGCCCCCTGGGCCAGCAGCCGCTGGGCCAGCAGCAGCCGCTTCTCCGTCACATAGCCGTGGATGGAATAGCCCGTCTCCCGCCGAAACCGCCGCATCATGTGGTACTTGCTGACGTAGAACCGCTCCGACAGCTGGTCGATGGTCAGCTCCTCCGTCAGGTGCAGGTTCAGGTATTGCAGCAGCGCCACCACCTTGCTGTCACCGGAGGCCGCCTGCACCTGGTGACCGCCGCGGCACACGCGGTTCACCTCCACCATCAGCTCCAGAAACTGCGCCCGCTCCAGCAGGGCCGCGCCGTATCCCCCCTGCCGCACCGTCCGGGCCAGCGTCTCGAATAGCTGACGCACGCGGCTGCCTCCCTCGTCGCGGTACACATAGCGGAAGGAGTCCTGGGCCTGCCGGAAGCACTCCTCCAGGTCGCAGTCCTCCGTGCCCAGCGATGCCAGATACTGCGGCGCGATATACAGGATCATTCGCTCGTAGAAGGCGTCCTCCGCCACCTCCGGCCGGTGAATGCTGCCGCGTCCTACCAGCACGAAGTCCCCGGGGCTCAGATCGTACCGCTCGCCCTCGATGGCGTAGCCCGCCTTCCCTGCCAGCAAAATGATGATCTTATGAAACGTATGATAGTGGTATTCGATGTGCTCCCGCCGTCCGTCCGCCAGATGGAACAGCCGGAACGGCTCCCGCAGATAGCCCCTCACCTCGTACTGCAACGGTTCCATACACGCCACCTCCGCATTTTTTGCACACATTATATCACCAGCTATGCGCTTCGTGCAAGTTTTCTCCAGATTATTACCATTCTGAAAATTTTGTTGCCATTTTGTAATTTTTGTGTAGCTTTTTTGAAAGCGGTGTGGTATGATAGGATGCGTTGGGGGATAGCCCCCATGGAAATCTATGACACGAACGGCAGGTAATACCCATGTATCTGAAACAATTGGCCGCGTTCGGCATGTCCGCCGTCATGATGCTGTCCGGCGGCGTCGTGGCATCCGGTGCGGAGACGAAGAACGACAGTGAGACCACTCTGGTCACACCTTATGAATACAGCGCAGCCGTGGAGACTCTGGCCGCCAGCGGTGTGGCCGCCGGCAGCGCCACCGCCCTTCAGGCTGCCGACGGGCTGCGCCTGGCCCAGGAGTCCGGCGCACTGGAGGAAAGCGAAAGCTCCCTGTCCCTGACGGAGCTGGCCGCTCAGGCCCTGATCCGCGAGACGGAGGAGCTGCAGAAGCAGAACTTCCTGGCGGAGTACGACGGCGTGCTGACCACCTGTGAGAACTACATCACCCTGCGGGCTGAGCCCGATCAGGACGCCGCCGCCCTGCGGACCATCTGGACCGGCAAGGTGGCCCACCTCATCGATGTGGAGAACGACGACTGGTACAAGGTGAGCTACGGCAGCTCCACCGGCTACGTCATGGCCCAGTACTGCGAGCCGGTACACTACGCCGATTACGAAGGCACCTACGCCACCAGCACGCTGGTGGAGGACATCATCGCCTTCAGCTACACCTATCTGGGCACGCCGTACCGCTACGGCGGCACCAGTTACAGCGGCATCGACTGTTCCGGCTTCACCATGAAGGTGTTTGCCCAGTTCGGCATCTCCCTGCCCCACGGCGCCAGCGACCAGTACGCCCTGTGTACCCCCGTTACCACGGCGGAGCGGGCCCCCGGCGACCTGGTGTTCTTCAACACCAGCGGACGCGGCATCGGCCACGTGGGTATCTATCTGGGCGGCGGGCAGTTCATCCACGCCAGCACCAGCCGCGGCGTCGTCATCAGCTCCCTGTACGAGAGCTACTACGCCAATACGTATCTGTACGCCGGCCGCATCATCAGCGGCTGATCATATCGAACCTTCTTCATGTTTCTCCGAAAGGACAGACCGGCCCGCGCCGGTCTGTCCTTTCCTTATATGCGGTATATTTGCATATTTATCCGATTATACACGTCATTTTTCCGTCATCCCGTCACGAATCCACTTTCATTTTTCTTAATATATGCACATTTTTTACAAAACCGCGCGTACAATTGAAATTTTATTCATTTAGCGCTTGACATTTATACACCACAGGCGTATGATAGCCACTGTCAGGAGGAACACCTCCTGCTGCATCATCAATATTCCGGCATACCGGAGCCATAAGAAAGAAGAAAGGAAGTACATCCCATGAAAAAGATGATCGCCATGCTGCTGACGCTGGTCATGGCCATGAGCCTGATGGCCTGCGGCAAGCAGAACGACAGCAATGCCAACGACAACAACGACGCCAATACCGGCGACGACCAGCCTGCGGCCAAGACCACCCTGGTGGTGGGCGTCTCCGCCGACTATGCCCCCTTCGAGTTCATGTATCCCGACGAGAACGGCAACATGGTCTACGGCGGCATCGACATCTCCGTGGCCCAGTACGTGGCCGACGAGCTGGGTCTGACCCTGCAGGTGGAGAACATGAGCTTCAACAACCTGCTGACCTCTCTGGACAAGGGCGACTTCGACATAGTCCTGTCCGCCATGGAGGCCACTCCCGACCGTCTGGAGAACGCCGACTTCTCCACCGGCTATTACAGCGATACCCCTCCCGCCATTCTGGTGAAGGCCGACAAGGCTGACCAGTACAAGACGCTGGCCGACTTCAACGGCAAGGCCATGGGCGCGCAGGCCGCCACCACCAAGCTGGACATGGTCAACGACATCGAGGGCGTCAACGCCGTCTCTCTGGAATCCGTGCTGGATCTGGTGAACGAGCTGGTGTATGACAAGGTGGACGCCATTCTGGTGGACGGCGGCGTGGCCCAGCAGTACGCTGACGCCAACCCCGACCTGGTCATCTGCAGCGCCTCCTCCGAGCTGCCCACCGCCGAGCCTTACTGCATTGCCGTGGCCAAGGGCGACCCCAAGGGCCTGCTGGACGGCATCAACGCCGCGCTGGCCAAGATGGCCTCTGAGAACAAGATCGAGACCTTCATCGCCGATGCTGACGCTCTGGCCAGTGTGGCCGTGGAAGTCTCTGCCGATTAACACCTTCCAAAATTGTGCGCGTAGTGCAAAGCCGTCCGCGACTTTGCACTTTCGCGCGTCTCCGACCAATTATTTACAGAAAGGACTGACCGCGTATGTGGTGGAGCAGCCTGTTCACGGATATGCGCCCCTCCGACTTCTTCAATTTCTCCTTCCTGCCCAAGTACGGCGTGGCCTTCGTCCGCGGCATCGAGTACACACTGCTGCTGGCGGTGGTATCCGTGCTGCTGGCGGTGATCCCCGCCCTGCTGCTGGCTCTGATGCGCCTGAGTAAGGTCAAGCCCGTGAAATGGCTGTCCGGTGCGTATATCGCCGTATTCCGCTCCACCCCCATGCTGGTGCAGCTGTCCATCATCTACTTTGGCCTGTTCTATGCCATCTCCCTGCCCCGCGTCAGCCTGTTCGGCTTTGTAGATATCAGCCGGTTCGTCCCCGGCGTGGTGGCGCTGGCCCTGAACAGCTCCGCCTACGTGGCGGAGATCTTCCGCGCCGGCATCTTGGCGGTGGACAAGGGTCAGACCGAGGCCGCCCGCTCTCTGGGTCTCAGCAGCTGGCAGGCCATGCGCCTGGTGGTGCTGCCTCAGGCCATCAAGAACGTGCTGCCCGCACTGGCCAACGAGCTGGTGACCATGGTGAAGGAGAGCTCCATCTGCTCCATGCTGGGCATGGCGGAGATCATGTTCGCCGCCAAGACCATCGCCGGCTCCACCGGCATCTCTCTGGCGCCCTACACCCTGGCGGCGCTGGTGTATTTCTGCATCAATTATCCGGCCTCCAAGGGCATTGAGGCCATCGAAAGGAGGATGCGCCGTGGCGACAAGCAGTAAGGTCCTGATCTCCGTCCAGCATCTGGTAAAGGAGTACAATCACGGCGCCGTCCACGCCCTGAACGACTGCAATCTGGACATCCACAAGGGCGAGGTGGTGGCCATCATCGGTCCCTCCGGCTCCGGCAAATCCACGCTGCTGCGGAGTCTGAATCTGCTGGAGGAGCCTACCTCCGGCGCCATCTTCTTCGACGGCGCGGATCTGGCGGGCAAGTCTGTGAACATCGACCTGCACCGCCAGAAGATGGGCATGGTGTTCCAGCACTTCAACCTGTTCCCCCACAAGACGGTGCTGCAGAACATCACCATGGCCCCCGTGACCCTGAAGAAAAAGACTGCGGCCGCAGCCAAGGAGCAGGCCATGGCCCTGCTGGAGCGCATTGGCCTTGCCGACAAGGCCAACGAGTTCCCCAATATGCTCTCCGGCGGTCAGAAGCAGCGGATCGCGATCGTCCGCGCTCTGGCCATGGATCCTGAGGTCATGCTGTTCGACGAGCCCACCTCCGCCCTGGACCCCGAGATGGTGGGCGAGGTGCTGGATCTGATGCGGGACCTTGCCAAGGAGGGCATGACCATGGCCGTCGTCACCCACGAGATGGGCTTCGCCCGGGAGGTGGCCGACCGCGTGGTGTTCATGGCTGACGGCAAAATTCTGGAGGAGGGAACCCCCGCAGAGCTTTTCGACCGCCCCAAGGACCCCCGCCTGCAGGACTTCCTCAGCAAGGTATTGTGAGACAACGGAAAACCGCCCCTCCGGCATGGCCGGAGGGGCGGTCTTTCGTTGTTTGTTCAGCTTTTCCCGTGGATCTCGCCGCCGCACTTGGGACACGTGATGACGATCTTGCCCTTGCCCTTGGGCACGCGGCACACCGTGCCGCACTTGGGGCAGGTGAAGTACTTGTGCTCCTTGTCCATCCGCTGCTGCTTATTTCCGGCGGCGCGGCGCTTGATGGGCCACCACACCTTCTCCAGAAAGCGGGCGTTCTCTGCCCGCCGCTTCTGCAGGCTGCGGGAAAACATGCGGTACACAGCGATGACCAGCAGCACCGTGGACAAAAAGCTGATGACCAGATGCACTGTCTGCTGTTTGATGAACATGTTGGCCACATCCAGCAGCAGGGCCGCCCAGATGGTGGTCAGGCCCAGCTGATCTGCGCCGTTGCGGCCATACATAAAGCGTGACAGCGCGTTGCCGATTCTCTGCAGAAAATTCATACGGAAGTCCGTCCCCCTGCTCTTGTGTCATTTCAAAGCGTTATTTTACAGGAAAACTCCGCAAAGGTAAAGGGCTTTTATGTAAAATTCACAGAATGGACAAATTTCCGCCGCGGCCATCGCGTTCTTGCCAACTCCCCGCCCGCCGTGGTATAATAGCGTGAGTTTATATCGCCCTCCTCGGGAGGGCCGGTCCCGCCGGATCGGTCCCCCGCCGGAGGAAACGGCAGAGCGCCCCGTCCGCGGGCGGAACCGGCTGCGCTTTCAGGCTGCGCCGCGGCGCTCTGCACGACTTATACTATGCCGCGCCGGCTCTGCCGGTGCCACCGAAAGGAGTCTCCGTATGATAAAAGTCGCTCCGTCTATCCTCTCCGCCGATTTTGCCCATCTGGGCCGCGATATTGAGGCCATCTCCACTGCCGATTACGTCCACGTAGACGTGATGGACGGTCTGTTCGTGCCCAACATCTCCATCGGCATTCCCGTGGTGAAGTCCATTCGCCCCACCACCGCCCTGCCGCTGGACGTCCACCTGATGATCGACCGCCCCGTGCGCTATGTGGAACAGTTCTGCGATGCCGGCGGCGACCTCATCACCTGTCATGTGGAAGCGGACACCGAGGAGAACATCCACGCCGCCATCGACAAGATCCACGCCAAGGGCAAAAAGGCCGGCGTGGTCATCAAGCCCAGAACCCCTGCCAGCGCCGTGCTGCCCTTCATCGACAAGGTGGAGCTGATCCTGGTGATGACGGTGGAGCCGGGCTTCGGCGGCCAGAAGTTCATGGCCGACATGATGCCCAAGGTCCAGACCGTCCGGGGCTATATCGACGCTCTGAACCCCGCCTGCGAGCTGGAGGTGGACGGCGGCGTGGACGCCCAGACCTGCAAGCTCTGCATCGCCGCCGGCGCCAACGTGCTGGTGGCCGGTTCCTCCGTGTATAAGTCCGCCGACATCCCCGCTACCATCGCCGCATTGAGAGGTTGATACCATGGAATACTTCCCCGCACCGCTGGAAAAGCTGGTGGAACAGTTTGCCAAGCTGCCCGGCGTGGGCTACAAATCCGCCCAGCGTCTGGCCTTCCACGTCCTGAGCCTGCCCGCCGAGGAGGCCCAGGCCTTCGCCGATGCCATCACCGACGCCAAGCGCAGCGTCACCCTTTGTCCCACCTGCCAGAACCTCACCGCCGGCGGGCTGTGCCCCATCTGTGCCGACGCCAAGCGGGACGACGCCACCATCTGCGTGGTAGCCGACCCCCGTGACGTCATCGCCATCGAGCGCAGCCGCGAGTACCGCGGCCGCTACCACGTCCTTCACGGCGTGCTGTCCCCCATGAACCATGTGGGCCCCGACGATCTGCACATCCGCTCCCTGCTGGACCGCGTGGCCCAGGGCGGCATCACCGAGGTCATCATGGCCACCAATCCCGACACCGAGGGCGAGGCCACGGCGCTGTATATCGCCCGGCTGCTGAAGCCCTTCGGCGTAAAGGTCACGCGCCTGGCCTACGGCATCCCCGTGGGCGGTCATCTGGAATTCGCCGACGACGCCACGCTGATGCGGGCACTGGAAGGGCGGCGGGAGCTGTGAAGCGTCTTGCCTGCCTGCTGCTGGCCTGTCTGACGGCGCTGTCCCTCACCGCCTGCGGCGCACCGAAGGCCCAGGAGGTGTCCCTGTTCGCCATGGACACCTACATGACCCTCTCCGCCTACGGCGACAGCGCGGAGGAGGCGCTGGCCGCCGCGTCCCGCGAGATCAACCGGCTGGAGTCCACCCTCTCCCGCACCATCGCCGCCAGCGACGTCAGCCGCCTCAACGCCGGTGAGACCGTGACGGTGCAGAAGGAGACGCGGGAGCTTCTGGAACGGGCGCTGGCCCTGTCCGATGAGACCGGCGGCGCCTTCGATATGACTGTAGCGCCGCTGGTATCCCTGTGGGGCATCACCTCCGACGCGCCCCACGTCCCCTCTCAGGAGGAGATCGACGCCCTGCTGCCGCTGGTGGGCGGCGAGCACGTCCATATGGACGGCAGCATCGTCTCGCTGGATGCGGGCTGCGCCGTGGATCTGGGCGGCATCGCCAAGGGCTACGCCTCTCAGCAGGTGGCGGACATCCTGCAGGCCCACGGCGTCACCTCCGCCGTGGTGTCACTGGGCGGCAACGTCTATGTCTGCGGTGCCAAGCCCGACGGCTCCGCGTGGAACGTGGGCATTCAGGACCCCGCCTCCAGCGGCTATGCCGCCACCGTGGCTCTTACCGACTGCTTCGCCGTCACCTCAGGCGGCTACCAGCGCTACTACGTGGCGGAGGACGGCACGGTGTACCAGCACATCATTGACCCCCGTACCGGCCGTCCCGCCGACAGCGATCTGCTGTCCGTCACCGTTATCTCCGACGACGGCACGGCGGCGGACGCCTATTCCACCGCCCTGTACGTCATGGGTGAGCAGGAGGCCGTGTCCTTCTGGCGCGCCCACGGCGGCTTCGACCTGATCCTCATCACCGCCGACGGCCGGCTGCTGTACACGCCGGAGCTGGCGGATACCATTACCGCACCGGAGGGCTGCGCCTATGACTTCCAACCCATCATCGCCCAGCCTGCGGCCTAAGCCGCTGGACGCATTGGTGGCCGCCGCCGTCATCGCCCTGACTGTGGTCACGGCGCTGCTGTTCTACGCGCCCAAGACCGGCGCAGGACAGCTTACCGCCGTCATCACCCAGCACGGGCAAACTGTCCGCACCGTGCCCCTCACGAGCCTTGATAAGGAGCTGGTCATCCCGCTGGACGACGGCAATTATCACCTCACCGTCCACGTGGACGGCGCTGGCGTGTATGTCGCCGACTCCGACTGTCCGGGGCAGGACTGTGTCCACACCGGGGCTATCTCCCGGGCGGGACAGTCCATTGTGTGCCTGCCGGCGCAGGTGGTCATCTCGCTGGTAGGCGCCGCGTCCGACGTGGACGCGGTGCTGGGTTAGGAGGTGCGCCATGAAGCTGAACGCACGCTCCATCGCCCTGTGCGCCGTGCTGACGGCATTGGCACTGGGTCTGAGCACACTGGAAAACCTGTTTCCCGTAACGCTTATCGTGCCGCTGCCCGGCGTAAAGCTGGGTCTTGCCAACATCGTCACCGTGTTCGCCCTCTACGAGCTGGGCGCTGTCCCCGCGCTGACCATTCTGGCGGCCCGCTGTCTGCTGGGCGGCGTATTTGCCGGCAATCTGTCGGCGCTGCTGTTCAGTCTGCTGGGCGGCTTCACCGCCATGCTGGTGATGATCGCCCTCAAGCACTGCAAGGGGCTGTCCATCTACGGCGTGTCCATCGGCGGCGCCGCCGCCCACAACATCGGCCAGATGGCCGCCGCCTGCATCACACTGGGCAATACCATGGTGCTGGGGTATCTGCCGTTTCTGCTAGCTGTATCGCTGGTCACCGGCACCCTCACCGGCTTTGTGGCCGGTCTGCTGTTCCGCGCCATGCGCAATATCCACCTATCCCACTGAGGAGGTCACTCTATGGACAAGAAAGACAAAATCATTCTCCAGCAGCTGGACGTGATCCGCTCCATGACGGAGAACAACATGAAGCGCATGAACAGCGACTTCTGGGGCACGCCTTTCGAAAATGTCACCGGCAGTGCGCCCAAGTCCCCCGCCCCCACCGGCAGCAGTTCCAATAGCGGCAGCGCCCCTGCGCCGGAGAAAAAGGCGCCCCTTACCGCCACTGCCAAGCCCGGCGACGAAAAGCCCGCCGAGGAGGAGCTGCCGCCGCCGGAGAAGATCGAGGATCTGCTGGCGGAGCTGGACAGCTACATCGGACTGGGTGTGGTGAAGGAGGAGGTACACAACCTCATCAACATGGTGCAGGTCTATAAGCTGCGCCAGCAGCACGATCTGCCCACCACCGATATGTCTTTGCACATGGTGTTCACCGGCAATCCCGGCACCGGCAAGACCATGATGGCCCGCATGATGGCCCGCATCTACCGGAGTCTGGGCATTCTGTCCAAGGGCCAGCTGGTGGAGGTGGACCGCAGCGGCTTGGTGGCCGGCTACGTGGGTCAGACGGCCCTCAAGACCCAGAAGGTCATTGAGAAGGCCATGGGCGGCGTGCTGTTTGTGGACGAGGCCTACGCCCTCAACGGCCGCAGTGAAAACGACTTCGGGCAGGAGGCCATCGACACCCTGCTGAAGGCCATGGAGGACCACCGCGATGATCTGGTGGTCATCGTGGCGGGCTACACCGACCTGATGGATAAGTTCATCCACTCCAACCCCGGTCTGGAGTCCCGCTTCAACCGTTTCCTGCTGTTTGAGGACTACTCGCTGGACGAACTGGTGGCCATCTTCAAGATGCGCTGCGGCAAGGGCTACGTCCTGTCGCCGGAAGCGGAACCGCTGGTACGGGACTACATCGCCGAGGAGAGCGCCGCCGGAGACAGCTTCGGCAACGCCCGCGGCGTCCGGAATATCTTCGAGCATATTCTGGTGGCACAGAATAACCGTCTCGCCAAGCTGGACAGCGTCACCCGCGATGACCTGATGACCCTCACCGCCGATGATGTGCTCCAC
>OJPH01000991.1_pt1 | contig 13656 bp, 8 predicted proteins | sample 1598481 | NCBI WGS metagenome assembly OJPH01 (sample SAMN03922482, study PRJEB24848) | human gut metagenome | isolation source: stool sample | host: Homo sapiens | place: Germany | collected 2011-05 | reverse complement strand
CGTGCCCAAGATAGTTCGCTGGAAACGGCGCGTGAAAATAGGTAGTCGCCGACTTAAACAAAACCCCTGAGGAAGAAATTCTTCAGGGGTTTGTTGTTTTTGTGCGGTATTTTCTTTCACCGGCAAAGAAATTGCCAAAAGTTTCTATTTCTGACTGATTTTTTCGTACGGTGTGCTATCATAAGGCTGGAAACGCTTTTGGGAGAAACGCGTTCCCATGCAAAAAACAGTTGACAAAGGATCGGCCTGCTGTTTGACCACCACTTTTCGATCATGTGAGCATGAACTGGAAAGGAGCAGAAGAAAAATGACAAACAAGAAATTCAAGTTGGCAGCAATGTCGCTGGCTACTGCGGTTGCCGTGAGCACGGTTGGCCCCAGTGCTTCTGCGGTGACGTATTATCTGGGCGATGGCAGTGTAACTGTTGACAAGGATGAGAAACGCGGCGCGTACAGTTATCAGGGTGATGACGGAAGTGAAACGAACCGCACCTACGTCAACGAGGATGAAGCGGATCATGGTGTGATCAACGTCAAGGACGGCAACGCGCCAGCGGAAGAAGTCACTGATAACTCCGACAATGGCACAGAGGTACCCACACCTACGGATAATGACACACAATCCACCGATGCTTCTGGCAACAACGCAGAGAACAGCCCCACGGCTGAGACCACAACTGGAAACACCATCACCGTTATGGAAGATGTCAAAAAGACGGAAAAGGCCGATGGCACCGAAGGCAACGATGTAAAAATCGTGGTTGACAGTGTGAATGTGGATACCACCAGCACCCCGACTGAAGTAGCCACGGATACCGGGAACACAGGGGATAAAACCATCATCAAGGTGGGCGAGGGTGCAAATGTTGACCTGACAGTCAAGGATTCCAACCTGACCACCGGCGGCAACGGCATTGATATCGGTGCGAATCTGAAAGATGATGATGATAACAAGGAAACCAACGTTGACCTGACGCTGGATAATACCAAAATCAATCTGACGGAAAATGCCACAGCGGGCATCAACGCACGGGATAATTCCGACGTGGATATCACCCTTAAAGGGGATAATACTATTGATGGTTCTGAAGCAATCGACAAAGTGACCGAAGGCGGAGGACACGATATCTCTAAGGATAACGTCAATATTGAGGGCATCCGTGTGGGCGGCGAAGGCGCAAGTGACAGCTCGGATGCCAGTGAGGGTGCAAATACCAAGCTGACCATCAGCGGCGGTGTAGAAAAGACCGAAACTGCGGAAACAGACACAGAAGAAACGGAAAGCCCCGCGGGCGGTTCGCTGACCATCAATGAGACCACAGGTGGTCTGGTAATGGCAGATGGCTCGGACGTGGAAATCACAGACGGAGCGGACGTGACCATAGAAGATACAAAAACCTCCGGTGCCACTCAGGCTGGCCGCGCTGTTACCCAGCACGGTGATTTGACCATCTCCGGCGGCTCTTCCTTAACGATAGACGGCGTAGAGGACAATGCAAAGCAAGCGCCGCATACTGGTATTGGCATTGCCAGCTGGGATGAGATCAAAGTGGAAGATGGCAGTACGCTGGATATCAGTAATACGGAAACAGGCATCTACGGTCATCAAGGCTCGGATGCAAGCCTGACTGTGGAGGATAGCACCCTGAATATCAGCGATGTTGGCAGAGGCATCGATTACGAGGGAAAGGGTGTAGATAACAAAGGTAATGTACTCGAATCTGCTGGTGATATCAGCTTCAAAGATTCTTCTGTTACAATCAGTGCCGATGGAGCTGGCGCTATCATCACTGGTGATAACGGAAATTCCAGCCTCACCTTCGACCATACAGAAGCAAATCTCAACGCAACCAAGGGTAAAGCAATTTACGCGGGGGATAAAGTTGGCAGTGACGGAAATCTTACAATTACCAACGGAAGCAAACTAAATATCGAAGCAGATCGCGGTATTTGGGCTGGTTATAAGGAAGTGATGATCGACAATAGCACGGTGAAGTCCAAGACGGTTGCTCAGGGTTTCTATGCGCTTGGAAGTAAGAACACTGAGAATAAGCACGGTGTAAGACTGCATATTACGAACGGAGGAAAATACAATCTGTATGGCGGCGGCGATCAGAACTGGGCTGTTGACGCTAATTCCTCTCGTGGCAACCGAATCATAGTGGACGGAAATGGCACGCTGCTCGTAGATCAAAACGATTCCAATGCAGGTATTGCTGTGGGTAAAAATGGCGAATTGCTTGTGGAGAATGGCACTGTCCTCGTAAAAGGCAACTATGTGGACAGTATGGTGGGTGATATTCTCTGTAAAGGAACCGGTATTCTTGCTTACGGCTCCAATTCCAGCATTCTTATCAAGGATAATGCGCATGTGGAATCCACTTCTGTTACACGCTTCCCTGGCCGTTTCAACCAGAACCTCATCGTTACCGGCGGCACGCTGACCTATGACTACAAGGCCGACAACACCCTGTGGCCGGTGAACGATCAGGGCGACAAGCTGACCAATTTCCTGCTGACCAAGGATGATGCCCACGCAAACTTCGATGCCCTTTCCTATAAAGGCCAGACCTACACCTACCTCTCTGACCTGAACAAGGAGACCGGGAAGCAGTATCTCTCCGTGTGGGTGCCCGCCGCCGCACTGAACTATATGCTGGATGTAGACGGTTCCCACGACCCGGAGATCATCGGCAAGGCACTGGAAGAGCTGAAGCAGGCCGGATACAATTTCGACACTGCCTATCAGACCGCTGAGAATGGCGATCAGGTCGTTATTCTGCGGGATATGGTGGTGAACGGTAAGAGCCTGAACTTCACCAAGACCACCGATGCAGAGGGCAACACCAAGCTCATCTGGGGCAACTACGAAAAGCAGGCAGAGGGTGCTCCCAGCGCTTATGATATGGTCTATGGCACCGAGTACGAGTATGAGGGCAAGACCTATACCATCGTCTGGGGCTATGAGAGCCAGAACAACCCCAACACCACCGCAGCAGCGGGCGTGCTGGATGCTTTTGGCCCGGATTCCAACGTGAAGGTCACCGGCGACATCGACGGCACCGACTCCGCACAGTACACCGTGACCATTTACGGCGCTCTGCGGGAAGTGACCGACCCTGTGATCCCCACGAACCCGGAACCGGAAACGCCTGAGGATTCCGATCCGACTCCTCCGGCTCCCACTGCGCCGACCACCCCGGCAGTGCAGGATGCACGGCCCACCACTCCCGCCGTGGAGCAGGCAGTCGCTAAGACCACGCCCGCCCCGGAGACTCCCGTGAATCCGCCGGTACAGGATGCCCGCCCGGAGAGCGGCAAGCTGATCCAGACCGGTACCACCAACTGGATGGCAGATGTTCTGGTGCGTGCAGGCGGTGTCCTGCTGGCTGCCGGTTATCTGCTGGAGCGTAAGCGCAAGAGCATGTTCCATAAGGCACAGCACTGAACACGTTCTTGTAGATGACGTAAAAAGGTAAAATATTAAACTGGCTTGGGGCCGCTGCACAAATTTTTGTGGGGCGGCCCCACTTTTTGCAGAAAAAGGCGCTCTCGTCTCGTATTAGGGGATGAAAGCGCTTTTGATTTTGCAAAAAAGGATGAGAACGAGAATGAAAACTTCACCGCGCCGCCGGAAGCACCGGCGCAGAGCCTTCCGGCGGCTGTTCTGGCTGCTGGTGCTGGCGACCCTGCTTCTGCTGCTGTGGCCCCGGCGGGTCACGCTGGATGGGCTGAACAGTCCCCATGCCATTTTACTGCGGGCCGACAGCGGAGAGGTGCTGGCCGAAAAGGATGCCGACAGCACGATCTATCCGGCTTCCATGACCAAGATGATGACGGCGTTGCTGGCCATAGAAGCAAACCCGGACCTCGACACGCCCGTGACCCTGCCCGAGGAGATCTTTCCGGCTCTGCAGGCCCAGAATGCCTCGCTGGCAGGGTTTCAGGCCGGGGAAACGGCCACGGTGCGGGATCTGCTGTACGGGGCCATGCTGCCCTCGGGGGCCGAGTGCTGCGAAGCGCTGGCCCGGGAGGTGAGCGGCAGCGAGGAAGCCTTTGCGGCCCGGATGAACCAGAAAGCAGCAGAGCTGGGGATGACCGGCACGCATTTCTGCAACCCCACCGGCCTGCACGACCCAGAACATGTTTCCACCGTGCGGGATATGGCCCGGCTGACGGAAGCAGCCCTGCAGAACGAGACCTTCCGCAAGCTGTTTACCACGGAGCGGTATACCGTTCCGGCCACCAACTGCCACCCGCAGGGGTTCACGATGCACAGCACCCTGCTGAGCCAGCTGGACGGTACAGAGCTGCACAGTGGCCGGATCCTGGGCGGTAAGACCGGTTACACCGGGGAGGCAGGGCTCTGCCTTGCCAGCCTGGCCGAGGTGAAGGGCAGGGAATACATTCTGGTCACGGCCGGGGCAGGGGGAAACCACGGCACCGCGCCCTACCACATCGAGGATGCCGTAACGGTCTACCGCCGTGTGAGCCGGGGGTCCTGAACAGGGGAGCGGATGCGCTCCCTTTTTCTGTGCCCGGCTTTGTGGTACAATGGAACAAAACCATTCACAGAACAGGAGAACCATCATGCTCAAGGATTCACAGGTCGATCTCTGCGGCCGCACCGATTTTACCCGCACCGCGCCCCTGCTTGCCCGGGACGAGGCGTTTTCGTTTGCCTGCGCGGGCTGCGGCGGCTGCTGCCGGGGGCGGGAGGATATCGTGCTGTCGGGCTTTGACCTGTGGCGCATTGCGGCCCGCCTGCGCCTGCCGCCCCGCGCCGTGGCCCGGGCGTTCTGCCGGGGAAGCATCGGGCGGGTCAGCCGCCTGCCGGTGCTGCGGCTGGCCCCGCTGAAGGAGGAGCGCGGCAACTGCCCCTTCCTCACCGGGAACCACTGCGCCATCCACGATGCCGAGCCGCTGGTCTGCGCCCTTTACCCGCTGGCGCAGGAGATCACGAAGGACGGGCAGGTATCCTACTTTTTGCAGCCCACCCAGTGCGGCGGGCAGGTCATTGCGGCAAGGGTGGGGGATTATCTGGCCCGGTACGATGTGCCCGCCCGGGAGGCCACCGATGTGCGCTGGGCGCAGGTGTGCATGGAGTTGGAGGATACCGTGGAGCGGCTGGACGCTCTGTTTGAGCCGGTGTTTGCCCGGCGGATGCAGGAAAAGCTGTGGCAGGCGCTGTATTACCGGTACGACTTTGCAAAAGAGTACCGCCCCCAGCTGGAAGAAAATCTGCTCTGGCTGGACGGTGAGCTGAAAAAGCTCGAAGGGATGCAGATGCGGCACAGAACAATCGAAAAAAGTGATAGATAAAATTACTTTGATTGATAATTCGGGCTGTTTCCCGGTTGTTTTAGAGCGGAAAGTGTGATATACTTCACGAGTGTAAAGCGGCAGCGCGATGCGACAGGCCGCTTGAATACTGACTTTCATGCGGTGTCCTGTTGCCGCGAAAGTAGAATTGAGGGAGTAATATCATGCGTAAAATTTCTCGTCGTTCGTTCCTGTCTGCCGCCGCTGTCTGCGGCGCAGCTGCTGCCCTGACTGCTTGCGGCGGTTCCTCCGGCTCCACGGCTGCTTCTTCCACCGCTTCCTCTGCTGCGGCTTCTTCCGCAGCGGCTGACGGCCAGAAGTATACCGTTGGCATCTGCCAGCTGGTGGAGCATGCCGCTCTGGACGCTGCCACCCAGGGCTTTGAGGATGCTCTGACTGCACAGTTCGGCGAGAATGTCACCTTTGACTTCCAGAACGCCCAGAACGATTCCGCAACCTGCGCCACCATCGCCAACGGCTTTGTTTCCGCAGGCGTTGACCTGATCATGGCAAACGCTACCCCCGCCCTGCAGGCCGCACAGGCTGCCACCGACAGCATCCCCATTCTGGGCACCTCCGTCACCGAGTACGGTGTTGCTCTGGGCCTGACCGATTTCGATGGCACCGTGGGCGGCAATGTCTCCGGCACCTCTGATCTGGCTCCGCTGGATCAGCAGGCGGATATGATCACCGAGTGGCTGCCCGAGGCCACCAAGGTGGGCCTGCTCTACTGCTCTGCCGAGGCAAACAGCCAGTATCAGGTAGACGAGGTCCAGAAGTACCTGGAGGCCAAGGGCGTTACCGCCACCCAGTACGCTTTCTCTGATTCCAACGATCTGGCTTCTGTCTGCCAGAAGGCTGCCGACGAGAACGACGCAGTGTATGTCCCCACCGACAACACCTGCGCTGCCAACACCGGCATCATCGACGGCATCTGCCGCCCGGCCAAGAAGCCCGTGTTCGCCGGTGAGGAGGGCATCTGCTCCGGCTGCGGCGTGGCGACCCTGTCCATCAGCTACTACGATCTGGGTTACACCACCGGTGAGATGGCTGCCAAGGTTCTGACCGGTGAGGCCGATATCTCCACCATGCCCGTTGAGTACACCAACGTGACCAAGAAGTACAACAAGACCATCTGCGATGACCTGGGCATGACCGTTCCCGAGGGTTACGAGGCCATTGAGGAGTAATAAAAGGCTCCCTCCCAGAGGGAGCTGTCTCGTGAATGCGAGACTGAGGGAGTTACAATAGAAAATAGCGGAGAAGAGAGAATTTTTGCTCTTCTCCGCTTTCCCGTATCAGAAAAAAGTGTAGTTACAGGAGGAAAACGTTTTGGATATTCTTGCAAGACTTGCCAACCTGCCCGGTGCCTTGCCCGGTGCCTGTGCGCAGGGCCTCATCTGGGGCATCATGGCCATTGGTGTGTACCTGACCTACCGCATCCTGGATGTGGCTGACCTGACCGTAGACGGTTCCTTTGGCACCGGCGGCGCGGTCTGCGTTATGTGCCTGCTCTCCGGCATGAACGTCTGGGCAGCGCTTTTCATCGCCCTGCTGGCCGGTCTGGCCACCGGCCTTGTCACCGGTCTGCTCCACACCTTTATGGGCATCCCGGCCATTCTGGCTGGTATTCTGACCCAGCTGGCCCTCTACTCCATCAACCTGAAGATCATGGGCAAGGCCAACCAGTCCATCAACGTGGACAAGTACGACCTGCTGATCTCCCTGCGCTGGGTCAAGGAGCTTGCCCTGCACAACCCCATCATCATGGTCATTCTGGTCAGCGCCGTGGTCATCGGCGTGCTGTATTGGTTCTTTGGCACCGAGCTGGGCTGCGGCATCCGCGCCACCGGTTCCAACCCCGCCATGAGCCGCGCCCAGGGCATCAACACCAGCTTCAATGTGGTGCTGGGTCTGGCGGTCTCCAACGGTCTGGTGGCCCTGTCCGGCGCACTGCTGAGCCAGTATCAGGGCTTTGCCGATGTCAGCATGGGCCGTGGTGCCATCGTCATTGGTCTGGCCGCTGTCATCATCGGCGAGGCCCTGTTCAGCCGCATCTTCCACAACTTTGCCCTCAAGCTGGTGTCCGTTTCGCTGGGTGCCATCATCTACTACATCGTCATCCAGCTGGTGCTGACCCTCGGTTTTGACGCAAACCTGCTCAAGCTGTTGAGCGCCTCCGTGGTGGCCGTGTTCCTGGCCGTGCCCTATTGGAAGAGCAAGTACTTCGCAAAGCCCGCGGCAAAGAAGGCACAGAAGGAGGATGCAAAAAATGCTTGAGATCCAGAATGTTTCCAAGACCTTCAACGCCGGTACCGTCAACGAGAAAACGGCCCTGAACGGTCTGAACCTGAAATTGAACGAAGGTGATTTTGTCACCGTCATCGGCGGCAACGGTGCGGGCAAATCCACCATGCTGAACGCTGTGGCTGGTGTGTGGCCTGTGGACAGCGGCAAGATCATCATTGACGGCACCGACGTGACCAAACTGGGGGAGCACCAGCGCGCCGCCTACATCGGTCGCGTGTTCCAGGACCCCATGACCGGCACCGCCGCCACCATGCAGATCGAGGAGAACCTTGCCTTGGCCGCCCGGCGCGGTAAGCACCGCGGCCTGAGGATCGGCATCACCAAGGCAGAACGGGAGCGCTACCGTGAACTGCTCAAGAGCCTGGATCTGGGCCTGGAGGACCGCCTGACCGCCCGCGTGGGCCTGCTGTCCGGCGGTCAGCGTCAGGCACTGACCCTGCTTATGGCTACCATGAACAAGCCCAAGCTCCTGCTGCTGGATGAGCACACCGCCGCTCTGGATCCCAAGACGGCGCTCAAGGTGCTGACCCTCTCGGCCAAGATCGTGGAGGAGAACCACCTGACCACCATGATGATCACCCACAACATGAAGGATGCCATCAAGTACGGCAACCGCCTGATCATGATGCACGAGGGCCACATCATCTATGATGTCTCCGGGGAAGAGAAGAAGAACCTGCATGTCTCTGACCTGCTGGCCAAGTTCCAGATCGCGTCCGGCGGCGAGTTCGCCAACGACCGCATGATCCTTTCCTGATGCATTTCTGATATGGAAAATCCCCTCCGGTGTGCGCGTACCGGAGGGGATCTTTGCATCTTGTGCACCTTTGCAGGGTGTGCTACACTGAGAGAAAGAGGAGGTGTCTCTCGTGCGAAAAATCATCCGGCGGGCAGCTGCTGTGCTGTTGTCGGCGGCTCTGCTGCTGACGGGAACGGCCTCGGCAGCAGCCCAGATTGACCCGGTAGAGGAACGGCTTGCTGCCATGTCTCTGCGGGAAAAGGTGGGGCAGCTGTTCGTGGTGCGGGTCGAGGCACTGGACCCCAGTGGACAGTCTGATAGCACAAGGCTGACCTGGGCAGAACGGCAGGGGCTGAAAAAGTATCCGGTGGGCGGCATTGTGGTGTTTCGGCAGAATGTGAAAAGCCCGGAGCAGTTGAAAAAGCTTCTGGCAGATTTTCAGGCAGCATCCGGGACTGGTCTGTTGACCGCCGTGGACGAGGAGGGCGGCAGCGTGGCCCGGTTGGCCAATGCTTCCGGCTTTGATCTGCCCCAATACCAGAGTGCCCAGGCAGTAGGTACAACAGGGGACCCGGCCAATGCCCGTGCCATGGGGCAGATCATCGGAGGCTACCTCAAAACCTACGGCCTGAATCTTGACTTTGCTCCTGTGGCAGATGTGAACACCAATCCGGCCAATACCGTGATCGGGAACCGAGCATTTTCGTCGGATCCGGCAGTGGCGGCACAGATGGTGGCCTCCGCTGTACAAGGGTTTCACGATGCTGGCATACTCTGCACACTCAAGCATTTCCCGGGCCACGGAGATACCGCAGAGGACAGCCACTACGGCACGGCCAGCAGCACCAAGACTTGGGCAGAGATGCGGGAGACGGAGCTGAAGCCTTTTGCGGCTGGAATCGCAGCTGGGGCCGACGTAGTAATGACCGCCCACATCACCACCCCCAATGCAACGCAGGACGGCCTGCCTGCGTCGCTCTCCTACACTATGCTGACCGAGCGTCTGCGGGGGGAGCTGGGCTTTACTGGGGTCATCTGCACCGATTCGCTGTCCATGCAAGCCATTCGTGACCACTATTCTGCAGCAGAAGCGGCTGTAGCGGCGCTGAACGCCGGGGCAGATCTTCTGCTGATGCCGCCCGACCTGCCGGAAGCCTTTGACGGTGTACTGGAGGCTGTGCAGAATGGAACCATCAGCGAGGAACGCCTCAACGAGAGCGTCCGCCGCATCCTGATGCTGAAACAGAAAGCCGGGTTGGAGCTTGACACCCGCACCCCGCTGGAAAAGATGCTGGGTGTGTTTCTGTAAGATTGAAGCGTAATAAGAAGATCCCCTCCGGTGTGCGCGTACCGGAGGGGATCTTTGCGTATAAAGGAATGTTACCGCTTGATGTCGTAGTTCATGTTCATCAGGTTGCGGATGGAGCTGACATCGTCGGTGATGTTGGCATCGCCGTGGATGGTGTGCTTGATGGCGCTGCTTGCCACGGCAAAGTTGATCATGTCCATGGCGCGGTAGTCGTGGAGCATGGCGTAGATCAGGCCGCTGGCAAAGGCATCGCCGCCGCCCACGCGGTCCAGAATATTAAAGGTGTAGAGCTTGCTCTCAAAGGTGTGGCCGTCGTACCACATAAAGGCCTTGAGGCTGTTCTCGCTGCCGCTGTGGGCATAGCGCACATGGCGGGCAATGCACTTGAGGTTGGGATAGCGGGCAATGAAATGCTGGAAGATCTCGTCCTGCTGCTCATAGCTGGGCTGCAGGGGCACGCCGTCCTTCCAGTCGCCCTTGCTGTGATCGTTGTCGTCCTTCCACAGGTGGTAGGGCTCAATGCCCAGCAGAACGTCAACGTAAGGCAGGCACTCGGTGCAGAAATCGCGGGCTTCCTCCCAGCTCCACAGGGTAGAGCGGAAGTTGCCGTCAAAGCTGACGGTCAGGCCCTTCTTTTTGGCCACCTTGAGCATATCGATGATGAGGCCGCGGCAGTTGGGGCCCAGTGCCGGGGTAATGCCGCTCAGGTGCAGCCAGTCGTAGCCGTCCAGCAAAGCGTCCAGATCGACCTGAGAGAAGTCATACTCGGTAATGGCACTGTGCTTGCGGTCGTAGATGACCTTGGAAGCGCGGATGCCGTAGCCAGTCTCCAGATAATAAGTACCCAGCCGGTTGGAGGGGGTCTCGTTGGGCTCGGTCAGAATCATGGGGGTGCAATGCACATCGTTGGAGCGCAGCCAGCGCACCGCGCTCTTGCCCAGGCTGTTGTTGGGCACTACACTGAAGAAGGTGCTGTCCACACCCAGGTTGGCCAGGGCCAGTGCAATGTTGGCCTCGCTGCCGCCGTAGCTGGCTTCAAAGCTGGATGCCATGCGGATCTTTTCGTAGTTCGGCGGGGTCAGGCGCAGCATGATCTCACCACAGGTGATGAACTTCTGGCCATTGGGCTCGCTGCCAAGGATCGGATTGAAATGTTCCATAAAGCTCCTCCTGATGACATTGCGGAAACCCGCAACTATTAACACATCGTTGTATCCATTATAGTGCGTTCCCGGACAGAATGCAAGCGTTTGCACGCGCAAGCAAGAGAAAATAAGACCGAAAATTTGGTAAAGTTGCTGAAAAGGCTGCTCTGCCGCAGAATTACACTCCGGTCAGGTCAAAGCTGGGGGTGTATTCCTCCTTGGCGCTGCTCTTCTGCTGCATATAGCCCTGCACAAGTCCCTTGTCCATGGCGTAGTTCACCACTCGGCGGTATTCGTAGGTGGTGATGCGCCGCCCGATGCCGTGCTCTGCGGCCTTGTAGAAGGGAGTGTACTGGCTCATGACGCTGGGCAGAAAGCACCCGGGGTCGGCATCGTTCCATGCAGCCATCTGGTCTAGCACGGCAAAGCTGTCCTTCACATGACCCGGCAGCGCCAGATGACGCAAAATGACCCCCTTTTGCAGGATGCCGCCCGCATCGAATACCGGATGTCCGGCCTGCGCCATCATGGCCTCGATGGCGGGCTTTGCCTCGGCAAAATAGTCCGGCGCGGCGGAAAGCTCTGCGGAAAGGGCAGAGGACACATATTTTAAATCAGCCAGCCAGATGTCGATGTACCCGCGCCAAGCCTCTACGCTTTCCACGGTCTCGTAGCCGCCGGTGTTGCACACGATGGGCAGACGCAGCCCTTTGGTGCGGGCAATGTCCAGCGCGGCAATGATCCACGGCTGCCACTGCCCGGGGGTGACCAGATTGATGTTGTGCGCGCCCTGCGCCTGTAAATTCAAAAAGATCTCGGCCAAGTGCTCCACGGTGATCTCTTTCCCCAGCCCCTCGGCACTGATGGGGTAGTTCTGGCAGAAGCAGCACTTGAGGGTGCAGCCGGAAAAGAACACCGTGCCGCTGCCCCTTGTGCCGCTGATGCAGGGCTCCTCCCAGTGGTGCAGGGCAGCGCGGGCAGCTTTTAGCGTAGCGCCCGCCCCGCAGAAGCCGGTGCGCCCGGCGGCACGGTCAGCACCGCAGCGGCGGGGGCAGAGGGTGCAGCGGGAGGGGATGGAAATGGTTTTCGGCATAATATCCAAAGTCCTTTGCTTAAAATTTTCGTATTCAGTATACCACTTTTGGTGCCATTCGTGCTATACTGAAATATAGAGAAACGATAATACAAAAAACGCAACATCTTTGCAGGGCAAGGAATGCGTTATGATGGAGGAGACCATGCGCACCGAAACCGATGAGATTCGCGATAATCTGAAATATCTGACCCTGCTGGCCAGAGATTACCCCTCGCAGGCGGCAGCTGCCAGCGAGATTATCAGCACACAGGCGCTGCTCAAGCTGCCCAAGGGCACCGAGCACTTTATGAGCGACCTGCACGGCGAGAACGAGGCCTTTGTGCACATCCTGAACTCTGCCTCCGGTGTCATCCGGGAAAAGGTGGATGCCGTGCTGGGTGACACCATGCCGGAAGCAGCCCGTGCCGAGCTTGCCACCCTGATCTATTATCCCACCGAAAAGCTGCCTCAGCTTAAAGCACGCTGCACTACCGAGGATGCACTGGAGCAGTGGTATACCCAAACCCTTCTCCAGCTGATCGATATCTGCCGTCTGGTGTCCTCCAAGCACACCCGCGACCATGTGCGCGGCTGTCTGCCCTCCAGCTGCGGCTATATTCTGGACGAGCTGCTCCATGCCCACTTTGAGGATCACGATAAAGACCTGTACTACGGCCAGATCGTGGGCAGCATCATCGAGAACGGCCGCGCCGACCGCTTTATCGTGCGGCTGTGCGAGCTCATCAAGCATTTGGCGGTGGATAAGCTGCATATCGTGGGCGACCTGTTTGACCGCGGCCCCCGCCCGGACATTATTCTGGATCTGTTGATGCGTCATCACAATGTAGATATCCAGTGGGGCAACCATGACGTGGTGTGGATGGGTGCTGCCGCCGGCAGTCCCATCTGCATCTGCACCGTACTTAAGACTACGCTTGCTTACCACAACCACGGGATGCTGGAGGACTGCTACGGCATCAATCTGCGGCACTTGCAGCGCATGGCGGAGCAGTTCTACGGCGAGGACGACCTTTCCATCTGGATGCCCCACACGGATGCCGCCCGCGGCCCCTATACGGAGGGAATGCTCCACCGCTGCGCCGTGATGCACAAGGCCATCTCCATCCTCATGTTCAAGTTGGAATGTCAGGTCATCGACCGCAACCCGGATTTCCAGATGCAGGGGCGGGACTATCTGCGCCGCATCGACTGGGACGCCCACACCGTGCAGGTGGGGGAGAAGAGCTATCCTTTGCGGGACACCTCTTTCCCCACGGTAGACCCGGCAGACCCCGCAAAGCTGAACCCGGACGAGCAGCTGGTGCTGCACAAGCTGGTACAGTCTTTCCGGCAGAGCGAAAGATTACAGCAGCACATTGAATTTTTGTACGCCAAGGGCAGCGTGTACCACATTGAAAACGGAAACCTGCTCTACCACGGCGCTGTGCCCATGAATACGAAGGGCGGTTTTGCAGTGGAGCACTTTGAGGGGCGCCGCTACTCCGGCCGTGCCCTGATGGATTACTGCGACGCCCGCGCCCGCCGTGGCTACTACGGGGCAGAGGGCAGCGCTGCCCGCCAGAGCGGACAGGATTTTCTGTGGTATCTGTGGTGCGGCAAGCTTTCGCCGCTGTTTGGCCGCAGCGCCATGACCACCTTTGAGCGGCTGTATATCGCAGACTCCGCCACCCATACGGAGGTCAAGGACCCCTATTATAGCTGGTACAACGACGAAGCCGCCTGCCGCCGCATTCTG
>OJPH01000959.1_pt1 | contig 14060 bp, 8 predicted proteins | sample 1598481 | NCBI WGS metagenome assembly OJPH01 (sample SAMN03922482, study PRJEB24848) | human gut metagenome | isolation source: stool sample | host: Homo sapiens | place: Germany | collected 2011-05 | reverse complement strand
TTCTGTTTTATCAAAAATAATCAACACTCTCAAAATAGACGCAAATGAATTGTTTTGGGGCACCGATACACATACTTCTGAAAGTCAGCAATTGGATAATCAGATAGCTCTTTATGCCAAACAATTATCAATTGACAAAAAACATATTGTTCTCAATCTGATGGATGATTTGAAAAACCTAAATTAATCTTGTAAATTCAAAATTTATAATTTATAATCTTCATAGCTTAATTGTTTTGATAAGGGGATTATTTTTATGAATATTGCTATTTGTGATGATGAACAACAAGATATTGATATACTTTACAATTACTGCAAATCATGCAAATTACCATACAATATTTCTACTTTCCTGTCTGCCTCTGCCCTGCTTGAGGCTTTTAAATCCCAATTTTATGATTTAATTTTTCTTGATATAGAAATGGATAAGCCAAATGGTTTTGAAGTTGGCTCTATTTTAGCAGGATATTCTCCTCGTCCCGTAATAGTTTTTACGACAAACGCACTGCAGTATGCAGTCCGAGGATATGGAATTGCTTTTCGATTTCTATGCAAACCGATAACGATTACAATGTTTCAAAGTGTTGTCAAGGAGGCTCTTGACGAGATTCTTCCGCAAAAGGCAGCGGTAACATGTGGTTCAACTCAGAAAATGATTTCTATAAACGATGTCATATATTTTGAGAGCCTGAACCGGCACATTATTTTTCATTTTGCAAATACATCCCCATTGGAGATAAAGGATTCAATGGAAAATATGATTTCGGTTTTTTCATATCCTTCATTTGTACAGATTCACAGAAGCTATTGCATCAATTTGAATTATGTGGACAGCTTTACACCACTTGCTGTCACTATGACTGACGGCTGCAAAATTCCACTTTCTCGGAAAAAACAGACCATTTTCCAAGAGCGCTTTAACAATTTGATACGAGGTACCATCAAATGAATTTTCCAATTGAAGTATATACCATTATTATAGAATGCCTGCTTGTTTTCTACTTCTTTCATAAAGAGGTTAGACCTGTATACCCTTCCCGCAGATATATTATCCTATTTTGCATATCACTCTTTGCGGTCATAATGCTATCAACCCTATATACACCTATGTTTATACGGCTTGTCATTATCAGCTTATTTTTGTTTTTATGCTATACTTTCTACTTCAAATGCAAAATATTCCAAATCACCTATACTATTATATTATTTTTTGTCACGTCGATGTTTTCCGATGTTATTGGTGCGTTTGTACTTTCCAGACTTGGAATTTCAATAAATGAACTTTTAGGAATAAGTGAAGGACGGCTTATCTACAATACCACAAGCAAGATTATTCATCTGTTTTTGCTGGTCATAATTATTTTATTTACCAATGCCCGATTTGATTCAAAGGCTCTACTGCATGCCATACCACTCATGCTCTGCAATCTGTCAAGCATATTTATTCTGTTTGCCCAGTACACTACCTTTATTGACAATGGTAAATACTCCACCTTTGTGATGACCACCATATGTATGCTTGTTATCAATATAGTGGTTTGTGGATATACGGAAATAGTAAAGAAATCTTATGAATTACAGAAAAATCAGCTCTGTATGCAGGAGCAGCTTGCCAAACAGGAGCTTTACTATCAGGATATCATTGCTCGTCAGGACGAATCCCGCGCACTTTGGCATGATATAAAAAAATACATGCTGGCAATGGAAAATCTGGTTTCTACGAAAACACGACCTGAAGCCGAAAGCCAGCTCTCTGCCTTAAAGAAAAAGTTTTCAAGCCTTGACCAAATGATTGATACCGGTAATTTCATTGTTGACGGCATCCTAAACTATGGCTCTAATAAAGCAGGCAGTCTGGGAATCACCATAAACTTTAATCTATGGCTGGATACTGACCTCAACATTTCGCCTGTTGACCTGTACATAATCATTGGAAACACTATGGATAACGCAATAGAAGCCTGCGATGCTTTTCCGGCCCATCAAAAACCATCCATCTCATGTACGCTGCGCCAGAAAAATCATGTGCTGCTTTATGAAATATCCAATCCAATTCCACCGGTTTCGGTAAAAAAAGCCGGAGATATCCACGGATATGGGCTTGAAAATGTCAAAGAATGTGTAAATAGAAATAGTGGTTTTATCTCTGTTAAAAACGAAAATGATATATTTTGTGTCTCTATAACACTAAACGTTTAATATGTCTTAAATCCGCGATATCACAAGCCTTCCATCCTGCACATCAACCCTGACCTTATTAGACTCTATCCCTGCTGCCTCAAGCATCTCATCAGTGAGTTTTATCCTGTGTGCCTTATCCAATACCGTATATTCCATTGCAGGGTGTTTCTTCAATTTCTCCGTACTTACCTTTCCGTCAGATATAAGCACTGTGCGGTCTACACGGCCTGCAAGTGCCATATCGTGTGTCACTATGATGATAGTTATACCAAGCTCTTTGTTCAGCTTATGAAACAGCTCATAGATTGTATCAGCAGTCCTTGTATCCACAGCTCCGGTCGGTTCATCCGCAAGCAGTATGTCCGGCTTATTTGCCAGTGCCACCGCTATCGCTGCGCGCTGCTGCTCTCCTCCCGATAGCTGAGCCGGAAGCTTATCCTTATGCTCCTGTAATCCCACTGCATTTAACAGTTTAAGGGCATAGCTTTTATTATTATCCTTGCGTTTTTTTATAATTTCTCCGTGTTTTAAATTATCGGTATTTCCGGTATTTTCAAACATCATCACTGCCTCGACATTCTGCAGCACAGTCAGGTATGGGAACAGATTTTTGGCACTTTTCTGCCACACAAAGCCCACCTTGTCCCTGCGGTATCTCACCATTTCAGCTTCTGAATATGTGGAAATGTCTTTTCCGTCAATAGTGAGCACTCCCGCCGTTGGAGTTTCCAGTCCTCCTATCATATTTAAAAGGGTGGATTTTCCGCTGCCGGATTTTCCTATTACCGCAAGCATCTCCCCTGTTTCCACCGTCAGGTCAAGCCCCTCCAGTGCCATCACCTTTTTATCGTCTGTCTCATATATTTTTACCAGTCCATCGCAGTTTATCATCTGGTTTTCCCCCCTTTTAATTTAAATTACTATGCCGTCACTAAGCTCAAACACTTCATCTCCCAGCTCCATCAGGTTCGGATCATGCGTGGTCATAACTATTGTGATGTCCTCATCGTCTATCAACTCACGGAACAATCGCATGACTTCAAATCCAGCAGCGGTATCAAGTGCTCCTGTCGGCTCATCCGCAAAGACCACCTTCGGGCGATGAACCACAGCGCGCGCTATCGCAACTCTCTGCTGCTCACCTCCTGATAACTGATCCGGCATATGATCCATGCGCTTTGAGAGTCCGACACGCTCCAGCAGCTCTGATACTCTGTCACGCATATTCTCATTTATCACATCGTTTTTTGCATCTCCAATGTCATTATCCATATCAGTCAAATTCTTCCGTATCTGACGTTTATTTTTCGCAAGTCTAAGGGCAAATTCCACATTCTCATATGCCGTCATCGTGGGAATTAGTGCTATAGACTGGAATATAAATCCCATCTCATACCGCCTTAGTATTTCCCGGTCTTTCTCGGTCATCTGCTCGAGGTTTTTATCCAGAAACTGCACACTTCCATCTGTCGGCATATCAAGCGCACTAAGGATATTAAGAAGTGTGGTCTTTCCAGAGCCGGAACGCCCTTTTAAGATGGCAAGTGTTCCTTTTTTTATCTCCATGGATACTCCGTCAAGTGCGTGGACTGTTGTACCATCTCCCGCCTTGAAATATCTTTTTATATTTTGAGCAATTATCGCATTTTCCATATGTCACGACCTCATTTTTTACATGCTAACTATCTTCTCCAAGCCTTAGTGCCTGTGCTATCTTCATACTCTTAAGCAGTCTGCTGATAACCACATAGCATACGGCTACAGCCACGAAAAGTGCTCCTGCAAGCTCCAGCATATCAGATTGATAAATATATACATTTACTCCGATATTGTGTTTCTGCGGCAGATATATGATCGATATGAGCCTTACAAACATCGCTGTTGCAGTTATACCTATGCCTGCTCCCGCAAGAAGCGGCAGAAATGATAAAAATATCTGCTCGTTTAAAAGCATTGCTTTTACCTCTCTCATTCTCATTCCCATTGCGCGGTATATACCAAACTGCAGCTCCCTCTGTTTTAGTGTCATAACCCAATACAGCAAAAATCCTACTGAGCACACTATCAGTGAAAGTATAAAACTTAATGTAAACATACCGTTTGTGATCTGCACTGTGGATGAGTTTTTATTCTCGTCTATAAGCTGCTGCGCGGATGTTAAATTTTTGTATATATCATCCACCGTTTTTCCTTTTGACAGGTTCATCCACACACTGTACGGTGTCATGCCGAACTTTTCCACAACCGTAGCATAATTTGCAACGATCAGGTATTTCTCCTGCTCGGTCACATTTCCTTCTGCATCTGTCTCATAGGTGTAACGCTCGTAGCCCGGAAAACCTTTTACTATGGCACATACCTTTGCATTCTCGGATGCGTAGATCTGATCATCATCGACAGCCTCCGGTACATACCTTGAGTAATTTAAGCTGTCACCAACTTTAAGTCCCAGAGCTTTTGCCAGATTTGAGGAAATGATGACTCCGTCCGGCTCTTTTGCCAGCTCATTCAGGTAATTGAACCAGTGCGCGTCATTAATATCATCATTTTGGTCACTCTGCAATTTCGCAGTCTCACCGAATTCTTTTGTGTTTATCGCCATAAGATATGCATCCGAAATCGAACCACTGCCTGCGGAAATGTCTACCCGCTCGTCCTCAAGCACACGCGTGACCCCGTCACAGATGCCCTCATTTTTGAGCGACTCGTATTTACCGAAATCAGGCTCGTCATACATCCAGCTTACAGAGCCATCTTTATTCTTCTGTATCCTGAGTCTGAAATCTTCGTTGTATATCGCATCACAACCCACATTGTAGACGATCCGTTTTTCCATATTGCTGTTCATGGTGCGCGCCATATTCGCGTCAAAAATACCGCCAGCCACTGTCATGATAAGAAATACTGCCAGAAATCCCTGATTGTATCTGGTTCGTTTCAGCTGTAAAAATGATGCATACATTGCCGGAGAAAAACGCTTTTTAAAGAGCCTGTCCACAAGCAGAATAATAAGTCCGGTAAGTCTTACGCACAAAAGTGCCGCTGCAAATATAAAAAGCGAATTGTCCAGTATCATGACAGGATCTATGCTCCTGTTCTCAAGAACAGATATCGCAAGCGTACTCTTCTGCTTGTTGTAATTGTAAAGCAGATATGCTGACAGAGCCAAAAGTATAACGTCTATAAAGCATTTCTCCCAAAGAGGCTTTTTCTTTGATATTCGTCCCCTGCTGTGCTCTGATATGGCATCCTTTGATTTTTTCCACACCGGAACTGTGATAAACAGCACCATGATAACTGCCGCTGCCACCGCATAGACAAGCATCTGCCATACAAATTTGTAAGTGCCTATATCCTTTGCCGTAAATCTTAAAAATCCGTCTGTAGATGCGGCAGCCCGGCACATTATATATCCGAGTACTATTCCAAGTACACAGCCCGCAAACGCTATTATTCCTGACTGCTGCAGGTACAAAATAAATACCTGTAATTTTGTCGCACCGCGGCTTCTTAAAACAAGTATGTCATTTTCCTCGAGCGAAAGTATCTGTGCAGATATCATTCTTATAAATAAAATCAAAAGCACAAGACACGGCAGCTCCAACGCCCAAAGCATCAGCTTTATCGTCTTCTGCTGTGTAAAAAAGCGCTCCAGCGTATCACGGATGTTGTCATTGTAGAGCTTGTCAGCATCCTTAAACTGCTCCATATAACCGTCATAAAGTGAGGCATTTTCCGTGTTGATCTGCCTGTAATCCAGCATGAGAAAATCACTGTAGCTGATATTGTCCTCGCTGTAATACTGCATCATTTCGTCAAAAACATCCTGCGAAACAAATATCACATCGCCCATATCCGAAAGCGTCTTGGCCCAATATGGATCGTTTATATCTTTTTCACGGCAGATCTGTGATATGACGAAAGAAATTTCCTTTTTCCCACTGCCATCAGGTACATGTAAATAGATTTTTTCACCTGCTACAAGTCCGTAGTGATCCATTGTCTTTTCGCTTATGCTGCACTCGAATGTGGCTGTGTCAGACTGAGACTTTACAACATCCGCGTACTCCGAAAGTCCCGGCAGATATCCTATTGTAAAATAATTGTTAGGTCCTCCAAACTCTGTATCCGCGCGTCCTCCTGGGAGTGTGATAAGCTGCTGTGAGGAAACCTTGTTTATATCCACATATTCAGTCCACTTCTTTTCGTATCCTGACAGCTTATCAAGCACTGACTGCGAATCAGGATAATCTGCCACCGCATATGTTCCCTCGCGGCTCATCCGTGCTGGAAACTCATTCTGCTGTGTGGCATGATCCGTAAAAAGTCTGTCGAGTATCTGATTGCCCGCGCCCTTTTCAAACATAGGGTGGCACACAAAAAGTGCTATAAACAAAGCCACTCCCATAAGCAGACACAAATTTAACCATTTTCTGTTTTTTAATTTATTAATTACGAAGCCAAACATATTTCATCGCCCTCATCAATACCGTAAAGCACAAGTGTATTGCTGCCTGATGTATAATCGCTCAATATTACCGGCTGCTTTACCACGCTGTCCCCATCAATTTTCCACACATAGTAGGATATATCATCTTTGTCCATCGGATTGACCTGCTTGTGTATGATCGAAGTCGGCACCACTACCACCTTTTTAAAAGAAACATAAGAAAACTTTACAGCGGATGCCCTGGTCAGATCATCTGGTATTCCATTGTCAAGTTTTATATAAAATGCTGCATTTCCATATCCCGAATCTGTGATTCCGGTAATATGCACACCTTTATCATCCTGATTTATATATCCCTTTTGAGCAACACTACCGTAACCGGCAAAACCGATACAGCTTCCGTAGATCGTTGTACCGTCCAGCTCAAGTGATACGCGCTCTCCCACATCTGCTATATTGTCCTTATATACTTTATAGCTATTGCTATCCTTTACCTGAACCAGCAGTACGTCCGTGGAATTTCCGGTTATCTGCAGGATATCTGAGCCTTTCTCCACATTATCTCCTGCCTTGACACTCACCTTTGAAACTTTTCCGTCATTTTTGGCATATACTGAAATATTTCCTTTGCCGTCATTTCCTGCGCTTATGCTGTCATATGCTGACTGTAGCCGGGAAAGCTGATAGGTGTGGTCTGCACAGGCAAGTTTTTTCTGCAGATTCAATAATTGTAAATTCAGTTTCAACTGCTGCTCATCATATGCTGTATCCGGCTTTTCATCCTGCCGGTTATTTTCTTCTGCGCTGCTACCACCTTCAGATAAATCTCTCACCTGTTTATCGTAATCAGCAATCTTCTGCGCATAGGATTCATTCTCCGAGTCGATCGCATTTTTCGCCTCTGTTATGGCAGCTTTGCCCTCTCCGGTATCCACAACGTAAAGCAGCATCCCATTTTCTACCGTATCGTCCTGCTTCACATTGACAGAAACGATCTGCCCTTCATAATCACAGGTTTCGGTTATCGTCCCTGCGTCAGATCTGCTGTAGCGCACACCGTAGTTTGCTATATCAAAGTCAGACCTTGTTACCGTATATTTGCTGTACTTTGTCGGAACCTGATCTGTAGAATTATAGTAAACCAGCTCCCCCTCTTTTAAACCCTCTGTGACATGTGTATAGTTTTCATCAGACTCACCTGTTGTTATGATGCGTTTCTCGCGGCCGCCCTCATCATTTTTCACATAGACATATCTAGTATCGCCATCCTTATAGATGGAATCTTTTCCCACGACAAGTGCCTGATTTGCTTTTGTCTTTTCAAAATATACCGGATACATCTGTCCTGCCGTAAGAAACGGCTTTTCCCTGCTTTCCACGCACACATCCGGATAGCGGTTGTTTATCTTCGAAAGTACCAAAACCTCTGATGTATATTGAGACTCGGTGACATCATATTTTTCGCCATCGACTATCACATATTTCTTGTCATAATCGCTGTATTTGTACTCATTTATGGCTGTATCTTTTATATCCAGCACAAGGTCATCCGTATCGGAGACAATGACTATATTCTCGTATGCCGCAGCAGACCTTCCATCTGTCAGCTTCTTAGTGTAAGTGACAAGACCGCTGTGGGCTGCCTTAAGCGTTCCATCATCAACAATCTGCTGATATAAAGCCATCTGTTCATTGATCTTTTGCACTCGGTATTCGTGAAGCTGCTTATCGTACCGTTCATTTTCCTGTTCTGTGGCAATCTGCGTATTGTAATCCTCTTCTGTGCTCTCTTTTTTCTCAATCTGTTCTGTTGAAAATTCGTCCGTATCCGCAGCCTGACTCTCCCATAATTTGATCTGCGTATCCGAGATCTGAGCGGATATCTCATATGTCTCATTCTCATGCGCCAGCGCATCATTACATTCCTGCAACTGTTTTTTTGCCTCATCCACATCACAGACAGCAAGCACATCCCCTACATTTACTGTATCTCCCGGCTCCACATATATCTGTGAAATGTTTACGTTGGCACTGTAGTAATTGCAGTAATCCCTAGGAACTGCGGTAGCCATCAGCACCTGTATGGAGCCGATCGTACCGTATTCCACAGGTCTGTAGGCTTCATTTAACGCTACAGGTTCTTCAAGCTCCGGTAGGCTGCTTTCTGTCATTTTTCCACAGCCGCCTGCCACAAACGATACACATATCCCCAGTACTGCCAGCTTTTTTATTGATAAAAGGTTTCTGATCTTCACTGCAAAACCACCTCATCCCCGCTTTTAAGTCCTTCTGTGATGATCTGGTAGTCTCCCACCTGATCTCCGGCACTTATCCATACCGCCTGTCTGTATCCATTCTCATCCAGTGTGTATACAAAATACCTGCCATCCTTCTCATGTACTGCGTCCTTTTGCACATACACAGCATTTTCTATAGCAGGGCGCGTCACTTCCATGGAAAATATCTGTGCATCCGATACTGCCGACATGTCCGATACCGGTTCAAAAACAACCTTTTTATCGTCCACCTCTTTTACCTTAAGTTCAAACTCTATATCAGATGCTGTTGCCGTGTATATATCACCTACATTAAAGGCATAACCTTCCGGTCTGTCAGCCTCGTAATTGCCGTTTCCGCTGATTTCTGTTATAAGATTGCTGCCCGGTTCAAAAACTCCCGCCAAAAGCGAATTGTTCATTGCTGTGATCGTGCCATCCTCGGATGCCGTGATCTGATATCTCGACAGTTTTTCCTTAGCCTCATCAAGATAAAGCTGCGCAACCTCTGTATCCTTATCAAGCTGGGCAATATCACTTGAATAATCCTGAGTATCATCGATTTTCATAATAGCCCTGTAGTGCTCTGCCAAAAGCTTATTCTGGCTGATCTGCCCGCTGTAGTCCTCAATCTTTTTCTGTATCTCCCCGGATTTAAAAGCCACCAGTATATCGCCCTTTTTCACATGATCACCCACTGCCACATTTACCTTTTCGAGCGTAAGCTCCGTGTTTGTCGCACCATAGGAAAACCTGGTATAGCCCTGCGCGCTCAGACTGATGGTAGTCTGAGGTGTGAGTGAACCGCTCTGTACCGTAACTGTCTGGTATGATATTTTCTCGTAGGAAGCTCTGTCCGTCTGTGCAAGCTCCTTTTGTGCCACCCCACATCCTGAAAATAAAATAGAGGTAATTGCAGCGGCAAGTGTCAAACGCCCTATATATTTTTTCTTTTTATTAATCATATATTTTCCACATCTTTTCCATCAAAATATGAATCCGATCCATTAGCTAAAAATGTATAATTATCTATTTTATATGAGATCATCAATCCTTATGATCGTGCCGTCTATAGCGTTCACATACACCGGATATCTGTCGTAGCCCTTATCCTGTTTTGACAGACACCATGCCGGAACATAAGTATATTTATCCTTGTCAGATACATCCTTCAAACGGATATATCCGAGCTTTAGATTGTTGTAAGTGTGATTTTGTGTAAAATCATACTGATCTGAATTCTTTGTCATGTCATCCTTGATGATCTCTTTAATAGTGTCTATTGACAAGAGTTCTACGTTTTTTGACTCATTTACAATATCAACCGGGTAAGAAACAGTAAATTCCGTTACTTCCTGATCCGTCACAATAAAGGAACTATTGCCATATGGCATAAAATCATCATAGTTATCGAGATTCTCCCATATATCCATATTCCGGGTGAAATCGAGTGACTTGCAAAACGCTATGCCATCCACACCCTCGCCATAATCTATGATATATCCCCAGGCTGTATCCTTTATGACGCTCTCTTTATCATCAGTTTTTACAGTATCATCACCATCCTCTATCACTCCTGCGCTCCACTCGTAGTCTGATGTTCCTATATATACCTGTGAAGCCCTGCCTAATTTATTTTGAAATTCTTCTGCCTTTTTTATAGCTTCGTCTTTTGATAATGCACACTCATTATCATATGAAAATGTAGTATCTCCACCTGTAGAGCCTCCGTTAAATCCCTCTACACCTTTCTCCTCTGCAAAGGATGGTGGTCCGTAATAGCCATACTCACTATCATCGTATAATGTCCCCTCACTTCCTGCCTTAAGAGGCTGTGCTGAAATATATTCAAGAGAGCCGTCCTCAGCAATTCCAAATCTAAGCTCACAGAAAACATTACCAATATATCCCAGATACTCATTACAATCCGTATAATCTGTAGCTTTTTCACGCGTATCCAGTGCAGACGGTTCTGCCTTTTCATACTGTTCCAGCAGATCATTTTCACTTTTCATCACCCTGCTGACGCCCTCTTCTGTGATAAGTCCCGCATCAATTTCCTGCTGATACCCGGCAATCTCATTTTTTACAACCTCCATGCTGTGATATATCTCTTCTTTCGTATAATGAGGTATGTCGTGATAATATACGGTACTATCGCCAAAATAAGCCTCTATCACACTCTTTTTGAAATCGGCCCCCACCTTTATATTCTGCACCTCAACAACCGACATGCTTTTGCAGTCCGGCAGGGTAATGTCTGCTGAAATATCCACATTCACACTTTTGTCAGATGTCTCAACAGAAAAGCTGTCATTCCATTTCGTACTGTCGTCAAACGCACTTATATCGCTTCCTGCTTTTGTGTTTATATTTTCAGTTTCCATATTATAATCTACTTTTTTTCCTGAACAGCCGGTTAATGCTATTGCAAGAACCAACGCCGATATAATAACGTTTTTCCTCTTCATAGCCTCTCCTTTACAGTGAATTTTCCAAATTTATGATCGTTCCATCTATAGCGTTTACAAAGATAGCATTTTGCTCATTGGAGTCTACCATACGTGACAGTACCCACGCCGGAACATAGCTGTATTTTCCCTGTTCACTGTCACTTCTTATCTTCAAATAACTAAGCTGCAGCTTATTGAATGTCGCCGCGGTATCATATTTATCAGGATTTTCCGTAATCTCCGCCTTGATGATCTGCTCTATATTTTTCAGAGAAATAAGCTCCACATCCTTATAGATCTGTGTTACATTTACCGGATATTCCAACTGCACATCGATTATTCCATCATCCGTGACTGTAAGAAGTGTACTGTCAGGCAGTGTAACATCATCTATATCACTATCAATTGCTTCATACCCCGACAAATAGGTATCCATATCAAATCCATCCTTAAATGTGATGCCGTCTATGCCGGTCGCGTATGAATAAATATATCCCCACGCTGCTGTCTGATAGTCATTTTCCTTTTCGCTGTCAATATTAAAACCTATCCAGTTGCACTCACATTCACCTCGTTCCACCAGATCCTGCATTCCCAATTTACTAAGGAAATTCCCGGCTTCTTTTTTGGCTGATGCGGCAGATTTACTGCCCTCATTTGAGGTCTCGTCTGCCTTATCCTTTAGATCATCATCCTGAAAAGTCTGCGTTATGGTATCATAGTCCTCATTCCTTAAAGATGGTGGACCGTAATCTGTCCCGGACTGATGCAAGGCGTAAGCATGTACCTTGTGAGCCTCAAACTTCACCTCACAGAACACATCACCCTTGTAGCCTGCAAATACTTCACAGTTTTCGAGATCCTTTGCCACGGTATAAGTAGTCTTTGCCGTTTCAAGCTTATCCCTGTATTCAGCTAGCCGCTGTTCCAACCACTCCCTGTAAGTATCATCCTGTTCTTTCTGCCAGTACTCTATGACCTCATTCAGTTCGTCAACAGTATAATGATCCGGATCGTGATAATAGTACTCGTTCCCACCAAAATATAAATCCAGAAAACGCTTTTTGTAATCAGCATCTATCTTTACATTTTCCACCTCAACAACCGACATGTTATCGAAGTCCGGAACTACAATATTTGCATATACATATACTGTTTTCTCGCCATTACCGGTCTGTATTGTAAAGTTTTCATTCCAGCCGGAGTCTGCCTTTATATCAGCTAAGGCAGACATATTTTTTGTCTCTTTACTTTCGCTCTCATTCCCATAATCTACTTTTTTGCCGGCACAGCCTGTGAATGATGTGAGGACAAGTGCCTCGATGAGTGTCATAATTGCTGCAAATATTCTTGTATGTTTTCTCATATGCCAATCCTCCCTGATATGTCACATTTTTTCTACAACATAATTATTCCTGTGAAAGTACGGTCCGATGTAAACATTCTGTATCTTAACTCAGATCGTCCGGATGTATCACACTTCCGTCAATCGCGTTGATAAATACAGGGCATGCATTTGTAGTGTCTTTCTGCAGCAATTCCAGACTCCATGCCGGAATATAACTGTATTTTTGCATATCAGTCCGGTTGTTTACCCTTATGTATGCAAGTTTTAGAGTATAATATTTTACATTTGTATCCAGTACATATTCATCAGCATTGTTTTTAAGTTCATCCCGGGCAATATCAAATATATTTTCCAAAGGAAGCATTTCTACATTTTCCTGTTTTCTTACTATACTTACCGGGCAGTCTATAAAGAAAGTACCTATACCATATTTATCAATATAAAAATTGTAGAATTCATTATCAAAAGTATCCTCTATACTATCACCATATTTCATATTGTATCCGCTGTAATCCATCGGATTTAAAGCATCATCAAATAATATTTTGCCAACTCCGATATTGTAGTAAAATCTATAACCACTTACACACTCATGTATATCATCTTCCTGATACACATGATCGGCTCTTTCGTTATATCCACTCCATTTCAGCTGCGAGCTCTCAGTCTGCGGGATGGATGAAAAACCTGTCTCTTTCAAAAAACTGTCTATCATATTCCCCGCTTCTTCTATTGTGATACCCGATTCATTTTCCTCCTGCGCGATTTCCTCTCCCGATGTATCCTGTGAATCCGTGATATCATTTACCGTATCATATTCCATGAGTGAATCCGGTCCAAAGTATTGCTGCACATATCCATCGTTAAATATATTGCTCCACTCGTATTCATTACTTCCTGTCTTTTTGGTATATCCTTCAATCGGACCTGCGCCAATTCCCGACAGCCATTTATTTTCATCACCATCTGCAACAAAATTCACGTTATACCAGGTGTTTCCTTTTTTCCCTACAAACTCATCACATGAATCATACTCTGTAGCTATAGTCCATTCATCCCCGGCATTTTCCAGATAATGCGTATATTCCTTCAAAAACTCAGCTCTGTTTCCTGTGCCAGATGTATCAGTTGGTGTTGTTGAGGAATTTATGGAATCAATAAGATTTTGAAGCTGTGTTTTTGTCCAATGTTCCTTATCATAGTAATAAATCTGTGACTCTCCAAAGTATGCCTTCAATACCTTTTCCTTGAGCTTTGCAGAATAAGGTATCTTTTCCACTTCAACTACTGACATTGTCTTACAACTGTCTCTTATACACATCTCCGAGCCCACGAGACAGGCAGAAATCTCG
>OJPH01000958.1_pt1 | contig 14083 bp, 10 predicted proteins | sample 1598481 | NCBI WGS metagenome assembly OJPH01 (sample SAMN03922482, study PRJEB24848) | human gut metagenome | isolation source: stool sample | host: Homo sapiens | place: Germany | collected 2011-05 | reverse complement strand
GAAATAAAGGGGGTGCTTGCGGAGATATGGCGGTTACAAAGATTAAGCCTATTAAGGGAACGCTAAACAAAGCCCTTGACTATATCCAAAACCCGGAGAAAACGGACGGGAAAATGCTTGTGTCCTCCTTTGGCTGCTCCTATGAAACGGCAGACATTGAGTTTGCCTTTACCCTGTCGCAGGCGTTGGATAAGGGCAGCAATTTAGCCCACCACTTGATACAAGCCTTTGAGCCGGGAGAGGTAGACTATCAGACCGCCCATGAAATAGGGCGGCAGCTTGCCGACGCAGTAACCAAAGGTCAGCACGAATATGTTTTGACTACTCACATTGACAAGGGGCATATCCATAACCACATTATTTTCTGCGCGGTCAATTTCGTAGACCACCACAAGTACAATTCCAACAAGCGCAGCTATTACGGTATACGGAACATGAGCGATAAGCTGTGCCGGGAACATGGCTTATCAGTTGTCCTTCCGAACCGGGGCAGCAAGGGAAAAAGCTATGCAGAGTACCAGGCAGAGAAAACAGGTACCAGTTGGAAAGGCAAGCTGAAAATTGCCGTGGACGCGCTCATTCCCCAAGTATCAAGTTTTGAAGAATTGCTATCCAAATTGCAGGCGGCGGGCTATGAGATAAAGCTGGGAAAATATATATCCTGCCGCGCTCCCGGACAGGAACGGTTTACCCGCTTAAAAACCCTCGGCGCAGATTATACAGAGGAAGCTATCAGAGAACGGATAAGCGGCAAACGCGCCCGCGCTGCGAAAGCTCCCCGCGCAGATCGCGGCGGCGTTAGTCTGCTCATTGATATTCAGAACAGTATCAAGGTGCAGGAAAGCCGGGGCTATGAGCAATGGGCAAAAATCCATAATCTGAAACAGGCAGCGAAAACCATGAATTTCTTGACAGAACATAAGATTGAACAGTACGCAGAATTGACCGCGAAAATCACGGAAGTTGCCAAAGCAAGCGAACAGGCAGCGGACAGCTTGAAAGAGGTTGAAAAGCGGCTTACCGATATGACGCTGCTTATCAAGAATATCAATACCTATCAAAAGACCAAGCCCGCCTATGCTGCCTACCGCAAGGCAAAAGATAAGGAGAAATACCGGACAGCCCATGAGAGCGATATTATTCTCTATGAAGCAGCGGCAAAGGCAATTAAGGCGGCGGGGATAACCAAGCTACCAAGCCTTGCCGCCCTGCAAGCAGAGTACGCAGCACTTCAAGAGCAGAAAGAAGCCCTGTATGCCGACTATGGGAAGCTGAAAAAGCAGGTCAAGGAATACGACGTTATCAAGAAGAATATCGACAGTATTTTGAAAGTGGAACGTCAGCCTGGACGGGAAAAAGAAGCAGAGCGCGGATAAATGAGCGCAAAAAAAGAACGGACGCGGCAGCCGATATGTTGGCCACCGCGCCCGTTTTCTCATAGGTGCAGCTTTTGAAATGTTACGCAGTAGAACCGCGATTTTAGGGGTAAAGGTATCAATCCTTTACCTCTTTGTTTTTGTGTCCGAAAAGCCCTGCAATCAAAGGCTTTTTTCGCCCCTACTGCGTAACAAGAGTACGCTTTTTTCTCATGCGCTCGGCTGCCTGTCTGCGGGTAATCCGCTTCCGACAGTCCGGGCAGTATTTGACGCTGTTAGAGGTGGACGCAAAGAACGTGCCACACACGGTACATTTCTTTCTGTCCTCGGTCTGATAGAGTTCCGCATAGAGCAGCTTATCAAGAGGAAGTACGGCAATCCGAAACCACTTACAGAGCAGGGAATAGGAAATGAGCTGCGGGCATACGCAAGTGTCCCCGTCGTCCAGTAAAATACAGTTGCCATTCTCGCAGTTGCAGCACTCCTTTTTCACAAGGGTGTTTACCTTGCGGCTTTGTCGCGACGACAGCCGCTTAATCCCGGTCATACTTCATCAGCAGGATAAACGGCAAGCTCCCTGTACTCGGCTTCGGTCAGCGCGCCTACTTTGAAAAGGGTGCGCTTTGCAAGCTCCCGTAATCCCGCGTCCATGTAAGGCAGCGCAGCGGTCATGTTCTCTATAAGCTGCGCCTTGCTTCCCTCATGGTAAATGCTCAAAAGGTTTGTTTCCTCAACAGTAAATCTATTCATGCTCATACCTCCAAATCGTGATTTTTTCTTTTTGCCGCTGCCTTTTTCGGGGCGGCTGTTTTCTTGTCTGCGGTAAGCTGCGCCCGGACAGAGGGGCGCGCTTTTCGGATATTCCGGCTTCTGTCCTCGCTTTTATCTAAAAATGCAAAAGTGCCATGTCTGCCCTCAATCTTAGAAAAAGAAAGTGTTTTGTATGGCAGCATAGCAAACAGACGGTCGGTGTCCTTTGTAGAAGCTAACTGCATAAAGTAAGGCGAAAGCTCCACCATGAAATGTGTTTTGTTGGGGCTGTTAGGGCTGTCCTGCCGCTTCATTTCCGCTAAAATGCGCTGTGCTTCGGCTTCAATCCGGCTGTCATGCAATACGGTAATATGCGCCTTGAAATCCCCCGGCTTTAAGCGGTCATAGCTGCGCTTTTCCTCCCGCATGAGAAAATGCAATGCTTCCGGGTCATTAGGCTGCGCTTCAAAGCGTTCAAACTTCCCAAGCTGCGGGTCGGGATTGCCGTCAAGATACTGTCCGGCGGGCTGCACCCGTTCTCCGTGCTCATAGAGCAGCGTGTAATTATCTACGGGTAATGCCTGTTCCTTAACGTGCCGGAAATGCTGCGGATAGTCAAGCTCATAGAGATTGCCTTTGATTTTTCCGTTTACAATCCCGGTCAGCTCCACCGCATAGGCAAGGACTTTATCGCGCGTCTGTTCCCCGTAAAACCGCCATGTGTTATGCTGTCTTGTGCCTTTTAGAAAAACGTCGCGCTCCCGGAAGCAGCTCGTCCCGGACGGACGGGAAAACCATAAAAGCCGCCTGTCCTCGGCTGTGGGGCTTGCCGCCGCTTTCTGTAAAATGTTTCTATCAAGGTCAAAATCATTCTGATAAAAAGCGGTATTTTGTTTCATAATCGCTTCAAGGGAAGCGATAACGTCCACATCTTCAAACTTATTCATAGGTCAGCTCCTTTCCAAATCCTGCGATTTTTGCTTCGTGGGTTTCTTCTTTCCCGTCCGTTCCTTATCCGCTTTGAGCTGCGCCCGGATAGAGGGCTTTTCTTTCGCTGCGGCTTTCTTGCCCCTGCCGTTTTCACGGTCGGTCTTAATCGCTTCGGCAAGGTCAGTAAGAGAAATAACCTCGCCCGCCTTTGCTTTCTGCTCCAGAGCGTCCACGGTCGGCGTCTGCGGCGTGTTGTTGATGATACCGTCAAAGTTATTGTCGTTCTGCTCGATAGTGTCCTCGATATGTTTTAACGGGTTAGCTTTTTCCGGCTGCTCGGCGGCAACGGCAAACGCCCGCGTACCGTTTCCCATAATCAGATATTTCCCGTCGTCGGATTGATGATGAAGTCCATACCCGGCTTCTTTCATCTGTTCAACACTCATATCCGATACATAAAAACTGCCGCGCGGCGTTTTAATCTGTTCCCCGGTCAAATGCTCGTCGGGGATAAGCTGCGGCTGTTTCTCCTGTAAAAACTCCGGCACGTTCTGAAAACCGATACTGTCTACATAGTGGGCGGTGTTCCCGCCATTCTGATGAAGCACCACAATATCGGAAACGGAAAGGCTGTGTCCCTTAAAATCTTTCGGGTGGTCGATATTGAAACGGGTATAAATATCTTCAAGGGAAGTTCCCGGTGCAAGGGGCGCGGTATAGATAAGCTCATAGTTTGCTCTCTCTACGGTGTGTCCCGCCGCCTGCAGGCGGTCGTAAGGCTCAAAGTGCAAGTCCCTTGTGGCGTCGCCGCGGGCTAACTGATAAATCCCGTAGCTGTCCTCTTTGCCATAGAGTAAAAGAGCTTCCTTTGTCGGCTCACTTTCCCGTAGCTGCTGCTTCATGGCGTTGTATTCATGCAGGGCTTCCCAAGTTTCCTTTTCTACACCGAACAAGCCGCCTTTTTCTGCGTGTTCCTGTAAATCGGTCAGACTGGTAACGGCTCCCTCGGTGCCGTCCTCATAGATACGGAAAACCTCGATACCGTCCTGTGTAAACAAATGCTCGGCGGCTTCCTGTTGCAGCGGAAACATACCGTCCCAAGAATAGCCGTAGTCCTGCATTTCTTTTATGCTGATAGAGGCGTCGGGTACGGGGATTTCCGGCTGCTCCTGCGGTGGTGCGTCTTGCCCGATTTCCTGTACCTCGGAAGTCTGCTCCTGTTCCTGTGCCTTTTGCAGCTCTGCGATATGTTCATCAATGCTGTTGATGATTTCCGCTGCGGTGCTGCGGATTGTTTCAAGAGAGCTTTTCAGTTCGGCAAGCTCCCGTCCGGCACTCCACCCGGCAACGTACCCAAAGGAATAGTCAGAAGTATCAAGCCCGTAATGCTGGCACACGGTATAGGCGATACTTTCTGCCTGTACTTCACGGGTGCGGCGGTCGGGTCTGTTCTCCAAGTCCTCCAACGGGGCGTTAAGGTCAATGTCGTGCAGCTTCGCATGGGCGATTTCATGGATAAGGGTTTTTAAGGTTTGCAGCTCGCTCATGCCCTCATCAAGTGCAATGCGCTTGTCCTCCAAGTGGTAGTAACCATGTGCGCCGCCCTCGATTTTTTCAAAGCCGACAGGAACAGGAGAAGTCTTTTCAAGGGCAGCGAAAACGTCCTTGTAATGCTCCACGTCCCCGGTCAGCATATTTACGGCAATATTGGGGATTTCCCTGCCCTCGGTCTGCGATACGTCAAAGACAGATACCACCTTAAAGGCGGGTATCGTGATTTCCTTTTCCTCGGTTACGGGCTTTCCGTCCTTGCCGATAAAGGCTTTTCCCGTCTGCGGGTCGATTTTCTCCATTTCTTTTTTAATCTTGAACGGCGACGGGGCAAGGATTTTGATACCCTTTTGTCCTTTCATCACGTTTCGTCCAAAGTTATTTTTCCATGCGGAAAATCCGGCGATAAGGGAAGCGTCGGGCTTTTGCATGGCGATCAGCAGCGTATTGTTAAAGCTGTAATTATGAAACTTTGACATGACGCGCAGATATTCCTTGTAACGCTCGCTGTCAAACAGTTCCGTAATGCCTTGCTCCAAACGGTCGGTAATCTCTTTGAGCTTTTCGGCGGGCTTCTCGCTCGTCAGCACGATAGGGATAACCGGGCGCGGCTCCTGCGGCTGCGCTTCGGGAATAGCTGCTGTCTGTACTGCCGGGGCTGCGTCCCGTTCGACGGTCGGCTGCGGATAGCTCATAATGCGGTATTCCTCCGGCACATCGCGCCCCTCAAAGTGTTTCTCCCATGCGTCGCCGCTTTCCACAAGATAGCCGTATTCCGTAAAGCTGCCTTTTTCCTGCGCGGCGGCGTTTCGTCCAAAGGCGATAGGGTCAATGCTGTTTTTCCATTCAGCGGGCATTTGCACCATGCCGGATTTGTTAAGGTAATAATCGCCCAATTCGCGGGGATTATGTACTTCGGGGATATGCACGAAAAAGTCCTCGTTATAGGTAAAGTCAATGAGCTGCCCGATATTCTCAAAACCGTTCTTTCGCTGCGTGGCTGCGTTCAGCGCGGCAATACCGGCAGCGTCAAGGGTTTCCAGTCGTGCCGCAAGAAAATTCAGCTCGTCCACCTGTGCCGCGCATACCATGTCATAAGGCAGGGCAATGTGCCTGTCCTCCCGGTCAGAGTAGCCGTGAATGAAAAAATCCTGCGGATTGTCAGTGGTAATGCCTACGCTTTGCATAGCTTTGTGAAGTTCTTTCTTTGTGGCGGGCATGGAAAGCCAGTAGCCGCCCGGTTCTCCCGTTTCAAAGCGGGTGCGGCTGTCAATCAGGATTGCAAATTGTTCCGTTTCCTGTCCCGGCTCGGTTCTCGGTGCAGCGGCGGGAATGTCGGCGGCGGGCTGCTTGATTTCCTCGCCCTCTACGGTGTAGCCCGGTAAGAGCTGCCCGTTTACCCTAAACTGTTCCGCGTATTCCGGCGGGATAGCCGGGGAGATTTCCGTAAAAAGTTTTTCATACGCCTTGATACGCCCATTCAGATATTTTTCCATAGCCGCCCGGTCAGCAAATACCTTTCTGTCCTGTCCGGCGATTTTCGCCTGTCCGTACCCGTGGGGGCTGTTGGGGTAGATGTTCCAAGACAGCGTATAGGAATACGGGATAGATTTCTGTGCTGCCTTGTCGTAGCGGGTATTTTCATACACATGGTAGCTCATTTTATATACCCGGTTGCTGATGGTGTGGCGGTCGTTGTCCTCGTCCTGCCACTTGTTCGCCGTATGCTTCACTTCGGGTATTCTCGCATACTCAATCGCCTTGTCAAATAGCAGGGTCTTTCCTGCCTGTTCCTCCCATGCGGAAGCCTGTACTTTCAGATTTTCAAAAACAGTCTGCTCCGCAGCCGCGCTTTCCTCCCGCAGCTTCACAAGCTCGGCAAGAGGTAAGGCGGTCAGCGGGGAAATATCCGCGCCTTTCGTGTCAAAATAGATACCGCGCTCAATCTTCATCTTGTCGGCGGCTTCCAGTCTGTCATGGTCGTATGAGGAATAACCTGTTTTCCATTCGTCCATTTGCTCGCTCCTTTCTTTTTCAATCATGCGGTGCATAAGCTCGTAGTCCTCAATACTCATGCTCCCGTCAAATACATAAGGGTCAAAATCTTCCCCGTCCCGGTAGGGCTTTTCGGAAAAGGGAAGCCCCGCTGCATGGGCGGCGGCTTTTGCTTCCTCGATAAGCTCCGGGGGAAGTCTGTCGTCGTGGGCTTCGATAAATCCGGCAACGTCATTTGTGCCGTTTTTGTAGTGGTGGCGCACTCCGGCGGTCAGCTCGTCAAGGCTCATATTCTCGCCTAAATGCCCGCAGTAGTAGCCGTTTAGAATAACGGCGGCGGGGTCAGCCGCCTTGATTTCCTCTAACCGGCTCCTGTCAAACGGTTCTAAAGTACCGTCCACTTCAAGATGAAACAGCTCGGCGTTCCATGAACGTCCCTCTTTCCAAAATGCTACCCATGCAATACCGTCCCTAAGTTCCTCTTGATAGTCCTTTACGCTGTCGCGCAAACTTGCCATGTGTAAAACCTCCTTTCGCGTATGGCAGCGCGGACGCTGCGTTTGTGGTTACATAGTCCTACTACGGTGCGCCCGCATTTCTGCCAAAGATTTTTGAGGATTTTTAGAGGGTTTGGGAAACTTCCCAACAAGCAAAATCCCCGCCAAGCTCGGTTAGAGTGGCAGGGATTTTACGGAAGTGGGTACCCGCTTCCTATGCTTGCTATTCAAGTTCTTTGTCCTTTGAAATGGTTACTTTGTAATTCACATACTTGCCGCCCGTATCAGCTAAAAGTACCGTTCCGTCATAGGTTTTGCCTGTTTTCGGAGAGTACAGCTTTTTGACTTTTACCTTGCCGGATTTTAAGAGTGCTGCGGCAATCGACCGGGTAAAGACGGTTTTACGTTCCTCAAAGAAGCGGTCATTTTTCCACATGGTAAAGCCGCACTCTTTGTTGGAACAGTAGTAGTTTTTCTTTCCCTCATAGACCGGGGACTTGCAGCGGGGACACTTCCCAATCTCTGTTTTTTCTGTCTTGAAAAGCTCTTGTTTCTCACCCAACACGGAAGCGTAGGTTTTTACAAGCTCCTGTGCCATTGCTTCAATTCCCTGCATGAAAGCGGCAGGGTCGGCGTTGCCCTTTGCAATCTGCGTCAGATTGTTTTCCCATGCAGCCGTAAGCTGCGGAGAGGTCAGACTATCCGGCAGGACGCAGACAAGGTTTGTGCCGTCTTTGGTGGGAAATAGCTGCTTGCCCTTGCGCTCCACAAAGCCGCCTTTGACTAACTTTTCAATGACGGCGGCGCGGGTGGCAGGCGTACCAAGCCCCCGGCGTTCTGCGTCCGGGTCGGTGTCCTCATTCCCGGCGCGTTCCATAGCCGACAAAAGACTTGCTTCATTGTGGGGCTTCGGGGGCGTGGTGGCATGCTCTGTCACTTTTGCCGCCGGATTTTCAAAGGTCTGCCCCTCGGAAAAGTCCGGCACATCTAACACAAGCTCGTTTTCGTCGTCGCTGTCCGGCTTCTTTTTGAGGGTCGCCCGGTAAAGCCGTTCAATCTCTTTCCACCCGGCAGCGATTACCGCCTTTCCCTTTGCCGTAAATTCATGGTCGGCGCAGGAGAAAACCGCCGTTACCGCTTCGTAAACGTGCGGCTCTGCGGTTGCCATAAGCAGACGCGCCCCGGCAAGGGTCAGGATATTGCGCTCGCTTTCCGGCAGCGCGGTAAGGTCAGCCTTTGCAAGCTCCATAGTGGGAATGATTGCGTGGTGGTCTGATACCTTTTTACTGTTCAGCACCTTTGCAATCTCCGGCGAAAAATCCGCGCCCTCCATAAAGGAAAGTTTCTCACAAAGCACCTTGATAATGCCCGTCGCTGTTTCTCCCATGTCGTCGGTCAGAAATGCGCTGTCCGTTCTCGGATAGGTCAAGAGCTTCTTTTCATAGAGGGCTTGCGCCAGGTCAAGGGTCTGCTTCGCGGTGTACCCGTAAATACGGTTTGCTTCCCGCTGTAAACTGGTAAGGTCAAAGAGCTTCGGCGGGGCAATGGTTTTCTTTTCTTTCACAAGGGAAGTACAGACAGCCGCCGACGCTTCGCAGGCTGCTTTCAGTCTGCTTGCTTCATCAGCGGCGCAGATCTTCGCGCTTGCCGCTTCTGCGCCGGGGAGAGTAAGGCGCACATGGTAGTAGGTTTCTTTCTGAAAGCCTGTAATCGCAGCGTCCCGGTCTACAAGCATTTTGAGGGTCGGGGTCTGCACACGCCCCACGTTCAAGGTCTTTCCATACAGGCAGGAGAAAAGGCGGGTCGCGTTAATGCCGATAAGCCAGTCAGCCTTTGCCCTGCATAGTGCGGAATGGTAGAGGGCGTCGTATTCCCGCCCGTCCTTCAGATTGTCAAAGCCACTTCGGATTGCTTCGTTTTCCATTGAGGAAATCCAAAGACGGGTAAAGGGCTTCTTGCAGCCCGCTTGATGATAGACAAATCGGAAAATCAACTCGCCCTCGCGTCCTGCGTCACAGGCGTTCACGACTTCCGAAACGTCGGCGCGGTGCGTGAGGTCTTTTAAGATTTTGAATTGTTTTCCCTTGTCGGCAGCTACGGTGTACTGCCATTCCTGCGGCAGAATGGGTAAGCTGTCATAGCTCCATTTCTTGTACTGTTCCCCATAGGCGGCAGCTTCGGAAAGCTGTACCAAATGCCCGATACACCAAGAAATGAGGTAGCCGTTTCCCTCGATATATCCGTCTTTTCTGCCCGTAACGCCAAGGGCGGCGGCAACCGCCGCCCCGACGCTGGGCTTCTCACAAATCACAAGTTTCATGCTTCCTCGTCCTCCTGTTCGGTATCTGCGCTGTCAGCTTCTTCCTCCGGCTCGTCCTCGTCGTATTCGTCAAAATCAAATTCGTCAAGGTCGGTGCCGCCTTTTACGCTCTGCTTCGGTTTCATAAACTTAACGTAGTAGAGGGCTGCGCCGCCGCCAAGAAGTCCCACAACAAGGAAAATGAGAAGCCCGCCCATGCTGTTTTTGGGTTTCTCCGGCTCTGCGGGTGCTTCCGGCTCGGCTTCCTTGCCTGTGCAGTTATTCATGGCTGCGGAGCAGACGGGGCAGGCGGTGTTTACTTCGCCCGCCTTGCATTTCTCGGTACAGTTGCAGACAGCTGGGGGCTGCTCGGTCTGTTCCTCCCCGATAATCGCCATAAGGTCGCTTTCGTCTACTTGATTTAGGAAGTGGACGGAATTTTCGCCCTCGGCTGCCCGGTCAACGATAATGTAAAAATAGTTGCCGCCTTTGCTTTTCACGACGATAAACTGCTTATCCTCGGCAGCGTCCCCGTCGATGTCGTCCACAAGGGTCATGTTGCCCTCCGGGGTAAGGGGCTGCGGTTCGGTTTCCACGATTACGCCGCTGTCGTCGGTTTCCTCTGTCGGGGTCTGCGCGTAGGCAGTAACGGAAAAGCCGCCCACAAGGACAAGGGCGGCGCAAAGTGCGGTAATGCTTGCAAGGATTTTATTCTTCATCTGCATTGTCCTCCTGTTCGTCATAGTCTGTGGGCATAGGGGCAATGCCCGGAATACCGTTGCCGGAAAGCATAGCGGTAAGCTCCTGCGGGGTCAGACGCATAGCGCGTACAAGCTGCACGATTTCAAGGTTTTCCGCTTCGGTTTTCTGTGCTTCCAGTCCGCGCAGCTTGTTCTGATACTCCGTGATTTTCTCACGGGTCTTTTGGATTTCCTTTTCAATTCTTTCGATTTTACTCATTGCCATAAATTTTTTCTCCTTTCGATTTTCAAAAATGTGTCAGTTCCAGTTCATCAGCCCGTACCCTTTGATACAGGCATAGTCAAGGGGATAGCTCTTAATCTTGCAGGCGTCGCCGGAATTGCCCTCCACGGTATAAACGCGGTTTGCGTCCCTGCCGATAACAAGCCCTACATGGTCTGCGCTTCCGTCTAAATCCCAGTCAAAAAAGATAGCGTCACCGGGGGCAATGTTCTCATAGCCCCGCGCGCCCCATTGCCCGTGAGAGGTAAACCACGGAATACCCTGCGACTGGCAGGCGGCAAAGCGCGGCTCGGAAAGTCCCATTTGCCCGTAGCACCAGGACACGAAACAGGCGCACCATTCCACGCGGGAGTTTAAGCCGTACCAGCTCCAATACGGATAGCCGCCCACATTTCCGACTTGCTGCTTTGCAAGGTCAACGATAGCGGTATTACCGGGGCGCGTTCCGTTTACAAAGTCCACGCCGCTTAAATCCTCGGACGCGGAAGTGTCGGGAGAGCCGCCGCCAAAGATAAGGGGCTTGTTCCCGCTTGTCTGCAAGTACACCCGGTACATTTCCAGTTGTTCCGGGGGCAGATTATTTTCCGCAATGGTGGATAGCGGGGTGTTCGTCATCTTGACGTTTAAGATGTAATACTCATAAGGCACTTGTACCGTATAGGTGTCCGTATGCTCGTTGCCGTCCTCGTCTGTCCATGTGTCGGTGCGTTCTTCCTCCCGGTAGCGTATTTCCACTTCCTCGGTCAGCGTCAGCTTGTATTGCTGATTGAAAATCCGTTGTAATTCGCTCTGTACCTCGGCGCGGGTGTAGCTTTGGTATTTTGCGGTCAGATAGGACGCTAATTCGTGGGGGTTATGCCCGATATTTGCAAGGTCATAGCGGTACTCGTCATAGCCGGGGTGGGTGCTTTCGATAGCGTCAATCTCGTTTTGCAGCCCGCTTTCCAGTCCGGCATAGGCATTTTCCACTTCCACAAGGTCGCTGTCCTCGGAGGTATAAGACGTTCCAAGCACGCCGTTTAACGTGCCGGAAAACATTGCACCACAAGAGGACAGCCCGGACAGAAGCATAATGAAAAGTAGCAGCGCCCCGACAGCGATTGCCACGCCCGCCGGGTGTCTTGCCACAAACGCCGCTGTCTGCTTCGTTTTCTCGGCGGCTTTGGCTGCCGCTTTGCGGGTGCGTTCCGCTGCGCCCTTGATACCCTTTGCAGTATTGCGGGCTTCCTTTGCATACTGCTTTTTAATCTGCTGTTTCTGCCAAAAACGGGAAATAGGGTTACTGGTTAGCTGTGGGTTATCATGCAGGGTCTTATGATACTGAAAATCCACGTTTGCCTTGAAAGCAGCTTTTTCAGCCTTTGCCGCTTCCCGGTAGGGTTTCAGCTTATGGTTGCGGTAGCCCTGCTTGATTTTCCGCGCCCCGTACTTCAATCCCCGTTCTGCGGCTTCCTCGCTCTTGTGTGCGCCCTCCACTCCGGAATTATCCTTTTCGACAGAATGGATTTTGTTATGTACCAAAATCCCGGCTTCCTGTGTGGGGCGGGATAGCGGGTTGTGCTTCTCCTTAAATCCGGGCGGTTTGTCCTTTTCCTCAAAGTGCAGGCGGGTCTTGCCTTTCCCGGTGGTTTCGTCAAAGGTGCGCTCTTTTACCAGTTTCTTTTCTTTGGGGATAGCTGCCTTTGCCTTATCAAAGCGGTCGGCGGCTTTATCGGATTTCTTGATATACTTTTCAAGCTCCGGGGCAGCGCGTTCCTCGTCGGTAAATTGCAGCCGGGAAGATTTCGTCCCGGCGGTAGCTTCTGCCTGTGCCTTTCGTACCGCTTTTTTAGACGCTTTACGGGTATGGGCGGCTTCAATATGCTCCATGACGCGCTCCGTTTTGCCTGTGTCCGCTTTGGGGGCAGCTCCCGGCACATGGGGCAAGGGAGAAGTCGGGGAAGCTGCACCTTGTAGCTGCGCTGCGTCCTGTGCTGCCTGTTGCTCTGGCGTTTTCTGTAACTCTGCGTCCTGTGTCCGTTTGCTGATACGTTCTGTTTCGCCCGTCGTTTGATTTTCTGTGATAGCTCCGTCGCGGGTCATTTTCTGCGTGATTTTGTCACGGGGCTTTAATGGGTCTTTCAAGTGTTACCACCTCCAATCCGCGCCCCTGCAAGGGTACAATACTCGGCGTTCAGTTCAATGCCGATATAGCGGCGGTCAAGGCTTTTCGCTGCAAGCCCGGTGGTGCCGCTTCCAAAGAAAGGGTCAAGGACAACGCCGCCTGCCGGACAGCCCGCCAGTATGCACGTTTCCGCAAGTTTCGGGGGATAAGCGGCAAAATGCCCGCCCTTATACGGTACGGTATTGATAATCCAAACGTCCCGCTTGTTCCTTGTGGTCGGCATAAGGGCGTCGTCATAATAGCCGCCGCTGCGGGCTTTATTGATACCCTGTACCTTGCCCTGTCCCGGTACTTCCTCGGCGTATTTGTGTCCTGCGCCGCGCCCTTGCCTGTACCGCGCTGCCGTTCCCGGCGCGATTGGCTCCGCAATGGCGGCAGCGTCATAGTAGTATTTCTTTGATTTCGTCAGTAAAAAGATATGCTCAATGCAGCGGCTCGGTCGGTCGCGGCAGCTCTCCGGCATGGGGTTTTCTTTCAGCCAGATAATATCGCTCCGCAGATACCACCCGTCAGAGCGCAGGGCAAAAGCAAGCTGCCACGGAATACCGATTAAGTCCTTTTGCTTGCAGCCCGCTTTCATGCCGCTGCCGCAGTAGGTGTCTGCGATATTCAGCCAAAACGTCCCGTCGTCTTTCAGTACCCGGCGCAGTTCCCGGAATACTTCTACAAGCCTGTCAATGTACTGCTCCGGCGTGTCCTCCCGTCCAATCTGTGCGTCAAGCCCGTAGTCCCTTAGTCCATAGTAAGGCGGGCTTGTTACGCAGCAATTCACGCTTTCACTCGGAAGCTCCCGCAGGGCATAGAGGGCGTCACGGTTGATGATTACGTCCGTTTTCATGCTTTGCTCACTTCCTCCGGCTTTGTCGTAAGCAGACGGTAAAGCTCGGTGTCCGTCGGAAAACGGTCAATGAACGGCAGCACCACGTTTCCGTAAAAGATAAGCCCCTCGCCCGCTTCGGTGTGGGTTACATACTTCATCTGCTGCGGGGAGATGTTAAGCTGCTTTGCAAGGATAGCCCGGTCGCCCTGTGCCTGATTGAGCATGAGGACAAAATCGGAGTTTTCAAAGATATTCTCGACTTCACGGCTGCTTAAAAGGTCTTTGACATTCTGCGTGATTGCCGTCGGTATGCCGCCCCATTTACGAAAACGCTTCCAAATCTCCACGCTGTAAGCGGCGGTCTGTTCTTCTTTGAGCAGCAAGTGAAATTCGTCCATGTAGTAACGGGTTGCCTTTTTTTCGGCGCGGTTGACGGTAACGCGGTTCCACACCTGGTCTTGCACAATGAGCATACCTAACTTTTTGAGCTGCTTTCCAAGCTGTTTAATATCAAAGCAGACAAGGCGGTTAGAAAGCTCCACATTTGTTCTGTGGTTAAAGACATTCAGACTTCCCGAAACATAAAGCTCCAATGCCGCCGCAATGCGGGCAGCTTCCGGCTCCGGCTGTTTCAGCAGTTCGTTGTAGAGGTCGCCCAAGATAGGCACTGTCTCTTATACACATCTCCGAGCCCACGAGACAGGCAGAAATCTCGTA
>OJPH01000955.1_pt1 | contig 14202 bp, 8 predicted proteins | sample 1598481 | NCBI WGS metagenome assembly OJPH01 (sample SAMN03922482, study PRJEB24848) | human gut metagenome | isolation source: stool sample | host: Homo sapiens | place: Germany | collected 2011-05 | reverse complement strand
CGAGATTTCTGCCTGTCTCGTGGGCTCGGAGATGTGTATAAGAGACAGCGGTAGAAGTGATGATCATAAAATTGAATCTTGCAACTACGAATAGCAAAATCAACTGTCGCAAAATTACCCATACTAATTATATTTTTCTTTGTCTTTAATAAAGAAGTCTCAATTCTTCAGTTCCGCTTTCCTCAGTTGCAGAAACGATCAATAACCTTTGCAATCTCTTTATTATTTACATCTGACACCTCATATTCGGATAAAAATAACAATAATTTTACATAATTACAAAATATCATAATTTAATTTTTGTTATTAAAAAAATCATTAGTTAAATTATGTTGTAGAAGATAATTTCGTATCTTTACAGCCAAAATTCTGAACTATGGACTTATTTTTCAATAACAATGTGACTGAAGGCTACAAAAACCATAGCCAAATAGCAAGAAGACTAACCGAAGATTGGGTAGAACGCAATATGTTTTGCCCTATTTGTGGACACTCTGTATTGAATCATTACCAAAACAACAAACCTGTTGCCGATTTCTATTGTTGTTGCTGCCATTCGGACTTTGAACTAAAAAGTCTTAAAAGTTCCAATGAAATATTAAGCAAAAAGATAAATGATGGAGCCTATGACACGATGATTAGCCGGATAAAATCATATAACAATCCAAACTTCTTTTTTATGAACTATGCAGATGGAGCGGTAAACAACCTTTGGCTAATTCCTAACCATTTCTTTATTCCTGCTATTATTGAAAAACGTCCTCCTCTCTCAGCAAATGCAAAAAGAGCGGGATGGACAGGCTGCAATATCCTTTTGAGTGAAATACCAGAAAGTGGAAAAATACAAATCATCAAAAACTCTATTGTAATTGAGAAAGAAGAAATTCTTGCAAAATACAAACGTACAAAATCACTCTTAACAAAAAACCTTGATAGTCGAGGATGGCTTATGGATGTTCTTGCCTGTGTTGAAAGACTCCCCAACAAAAACTTTACACTTAATGAAATGTATTTATTTACTGAAGAACTTCAAGCAAAACATCCTGTAAATACTTTCATTCAACCTAAGATACGTCAACAACTACAGCGTTTACGCGACAAAGGGTATATAGAATTCTTAGATAGAGGACACTATCGAAAATTGTAAGCATAATTAACCTTTTCGTAGAACAAATAAGAAACGCCTTGAGTCACTCAAAAACAGAGTAAAGAGAGTCAGAACAACGAGTTCTTCCAAATGCTCCGGATAGACACGTTTCCCCTGTATTCCACGCTCCTTCCCGTACTAAAAACTCTTGCAATCCGCTTGCGGAAGCGGAGAATGTGCGACCCGCCGCGCAGCGGGCCGCACCATGCCATCAGAAGCGCTGAAAGGACATATCGCGATGGGAGCGGCGGCCGTCATCTGGGGCCTCATGTCTCCCGTCAGTAAACTGGTTATGCAGCAGGGAGAAGTAAGTTCCGCTTCTCTCGCCACATTCCGCCTGCTGGGAGCGGCCATCCTGTTCTGGCTGGCCTCCGCTTTCATGCCAAGGGAACCCATAGAGAGGAAGCATCGGCTGCCCCTGTTTTACGCCTCCCTGTTCGGAATCATTTTTAACCAGATGGCCTTCACGGTGGGCGTAGGGTTCACTTCCCCGGCGGATGCGGCCATCATCACCACCATTACACCGGTATTGACCATGATTCTGGCGGCGTTCGTCCTCCGGGAAATGGTCACGGGGAAAAAAATCATCGGGGTCTGTGCCAGCGCCATCGGAGCCATCCTGCTGGTTTCCGGCAGCAGCGCGCATGCGGCGGCCCTCCCGGGAGACAACAACCTGCTGGGGGACATTCTCTGCCTGGCTTCCCAGTGCAGCGTAGCCGTTTACTTTGTTTTCTTTAAGAACCTGATTGGCAGATACTCTCCCGTCACCCTGCTGAAATGGATGTTTACGTATGCCGCAGCCGCCTGCCTCCCCTTCACCTTCCGGGAAGTGGGTTCCATCCATTATTCCGCCCTGCCCGTACAAACATGGCTGGGCATTGCCTATGTGGTGGCTCTGGCTACTTTTGTCAGCTATATCTGCCTGTCTTTCGCCCAGCAGAGGCTGAAACCCACCGCCGTCAGCATGTACAATTACTGCCAGCCGGTGATCGCATCATCCGTAGCGGTGATGTGGGGCATGGACCACTTCGGATGGATGAAAGTCCTCTCCGTCCTGTTGGTCTTCACAGGTGTGCTTCTGGTCACCGGAACCAGGGGAAAACGGGCCGTCCAGGAACAATAAACATGCCATTCCTCCGAATTTCCGCCTCCACGCCCTGCCGGAAAGGCAAAATAATTCCTCTCTTCGCCGTCAACATGCGGCCCAATGCCGGCTCACCTCACGGCATGCCATGCGCTGCCCCGGCAATAATGAAAAAAATAGATGGGCAATCCCGCCATCCTGATGTAGCATTCCCAGGTAATTTTCCGCTTTCCCCCTTTCCGGGGAATCCTGCTTCCCTGCCATGAACCGATTCTTTCTATCCTGGGACAAACCGGCCTGCCGTGCTGTAGCGGAACGCCTGCTTTCCCTGGGAAATGACTTCCACCGGCATCTGGTGCTGGTTCCCACACGGGAATCCGGAAGGCAGCTGAGGGAATACCTTGCCTCCATTTCCCGTACACAGGCAATCTTTGCTCCCCAGGTCATTCCGGCAGACCAGTTCCCCCGGATGGAAGAAAAGGAAGAAACGGCGTCCGCTCCGGAAGAATTGGCCGGGTGGCTCCTGGCCCTGGGGAAAACGCCTCACCGCCTTTATCCCCGCCTGTTTCCACGCACCATGCCGGAGGATTTTTCCAGCATGCTGGAAATGGCCGGCAGCCTGCAAAACCTGAGGCACGCCATGGCGAACCAGGGCGTCTCCTGCATCATGGCCCACCATGCCTGTGCGGGCAGAGACGAACGCTGGAAGGACATGGAAAGGCTGGAGGGACAATGCACGCAACAACTGGAAAGCTGGAAGCTTGAAGACAGGACCGCCATGAAGGCGGAAGCCCCGCCCCGGCTGCTGAATTCCCTGAGGGAAACAGGTGGAAACATTATCCTGGCCTGCACAGCGGAGGTGCCGCCTCCCCTGCGCCATGCCCTCCAGCATGCGGAAAGAAATGGCGTACCCGTCCAGATATGGATACATGCGCCGGAAGAAGAAGCCGCCTCCTTTGATTCCTGGGGATGCCCTCTGCCGGAAGAGTGGTCCCGGCGCCCCATCCCAATCCGCGACGGTCAAATCAGAATTGCGGCCAACCCGGCGCGGCTGGCTGAAGAAACGTGCCGCATCATCGCCCGCACAGCGGAAGGAGGAACGCCGGACATCGCCCTGGGCGTTTGCGATCCTGATATGAACGTCGCCCTGGACGCAGCCCTTCGCCAATACGGCTGGGGCCTCCACAATCCGGAAGGGAAGCCTTTTGCCGGAAGCGGTATCATGGATCTGCTCCGCAACCTTCGGCGGGCACTGGAAGAAAAGGGGACGGCGCGCACCGTCTATTCCCTGGCGCGCTCCTCCCTGCTCTGCGCCTCCCTGGGAATAAAAGGCCAGCAGGGTTGCTGCGCCGCGCTGGACAAAATCCAGCAGAAATTCCTTCCGGAAACGGAAGAATACCTGCTTTCCAGGCTGAAAGAGGCTTATCCCGGCGCCTTTCCTTCCATCCAGGCCATTCTGGAATGGCGGAACCGGATGGCGGAACCGGGAATGCTGGGGGAACGGCTGATGGAATGGTTCCCAGCCCTGGCAACCATCTACGGCCCGGAGACGGAAGCCATGGAAATGTTCCATTCCTGCCTTTCCGGGCTCATGCGTCTGCAACAGCGCTCCACCGCGTTTTCCAGCCCGGAGACGGCTCTCCTGCTCCTGATGAAATGCCTCCAGCCGCTGCGCGTCAGAAAAAGGAGAAAAGCTCATGCGGTACTGGATTCCCTGGGCTGGATGGAAGTTCACTTCCGCCCGGAAAAAAACCTCATTCTCACGGGACTAAACGAAGGGACCGTACCGGAAGGAGGCGTTTCCGACCAGTTTATGCCGGAGGAACTGCGGGAAACCCTGGGCATTGATTCCTTTAACCGGAAAAAAGCCCGGGACAGTTTTCTGCTGACCGCCCTGCTCCATTCCCGCGAACGGGAAGGCAGTCTCACCATCCTTCTCTCCCGGACCAGCAGCAGGAACGATCCTCTGACCCCTTCCTCCCTGCTCATGCGCTGCCCGGAGGCGGAGCTGCCGCACCGCGTAGAACGGCTTTTCCAGGAAATCAGCGATGTGCCCGCTCCCCTGCCCTACCAGCGCGGAAACTGGCATCTTCAACCCGCGGAAGGCTGGAAAACCGCTGCGGACATCGGATCGATGGCGCCCGGCTACAAAAACCCGTGGAAGGAAAAAGGGCTGGCCTTCTCCCCCTCCGTCCTCAAAAGGTTCCTGGCCTGCCCCATGCGCTTCTGGATTCGGGAGGCGCTGCACATGAATGAGGAAGAATTCCTGCCGGACAAAGAGGACATGGCCGTCAACGAACTGGGCACCATGCTGCACGACGTGCTGGAATGTTTCTGCCGGGAGCACGCCGTCCTGAAAGACGGCATGAACGCAGCCTCCTTTCAGGACGCTATCACGGAAATACTGGAACAAACCTTCCGGAAACAATACGGCCCCTCCCCCCTCATGCCCCTGCTGCTGCAAAAACGCTCCATGGAACAGAGGCTTTCCGTTTACGCCGTTCAGCATTTGCAGGCCCTTCAGGAAGGATGGTCCTGCATTGCCTTTGAGCACCAGGTAGAAAACTGGATACTGGGCGGATTCCCCATGAAATTCCGCATTGACCGCATTGACCGCCATGCGGACGGGCGCATACGGGTCATTGACTACAAAACGGGAGCGGCCTCCTCCTGTGAAAAAAAGCATCTGGAACCGCTCGGACGGCCGAACGCCCTGCCCCTGCTTTCCCCAGCCCTGCATCCCTACACCAAACGCCGGAAAAACGGAAAGCTGGCGCACGCGCGCTGGAAAGACCTGCAGCTACCCGTTTATGTGCTGTGGGCCTCGGAAACCTACGGGGGCCATCCTTCTGCGGCTTATTACGCCCTCCCCGCCAATCCCATGGACATCGGAATCTCCTCCTGGGACACCCTTCACGACACCATGCCCGGATATGAGGAATGCGCGCTGGACAGCGCCTGTTCCTGGACGGTGGAGCTGATGAAACTTCTTCATGAAGGACGCGGTCTCATCACTGCGGAGGAACTGGGCTGGACACCGCCCTCTTATGACGTATTCAAGGACCTGATGACTTCCCGGAGGGAAAGCCTGCAGGATCTGCTGGGCCTCCGCCTCACCCCCCACCTGCCTTTCTAAGATGCCGCCCCTGACCAACATGCTGATCTCCGCTTCCGCCGGAACGGGAAAAACCTACCAGCTCTCCCTGCGTTTCCTGGGGTTGCTGGCGCTGAACAGCGGCAACCACCCCGAACGCCTCATCGCCATTACGTTCACCCGAAAAGCGGCGGGAGAATTCAAGGACCGCATTCTGACAGACCTGGCCGCGGGGGCCACGGATGAGGCAGGCGCGGCGCGGCTGAAAGAACGGCTCTGGGCGGTTATCAAGGGAACGGACGGGGAGCCCGGTCTCTGGCCCGGCGCTCCGGAGGCATGGAAGGAGGAAAATCTGCATCGGGAACGCTTCCTCCATTTACTGCACATCCTGGTACAGAATTTGGCGCGACTCAACCTCTGCACCATTGACAGCCTGTTTGCCCAAATTGCCTCCGCCAGCACCTTTGAGCTGGGAGTCAGCGGCTTCAGTATGATTGACCCCACGGCGGAGAAACTGGCGCGCCGTGAAGCCCTGCTCTCCCTGTACCGGGAATGCTCCGTAAACAGGGAGCGAAGGAAGGATTTTGAAGACGCTTTCCTTTCCGGGGCGGATTCTGACGCGGAAGCCGCAGACGCGGAGAAATCCATGATGCGCCGCCTGGGCACCTATCACGAACTTTTTCTGGATGTGCCGGATGCCGGGATGTGGGGAAACCCCGTCACGCTGGGCTTCACACCGGAGGAGCTGGCGCCTCCCGTCTCTCTGGAACAATTTGATCCTGTCCTTCATTCCCTGATTTTCCAGGTTCAGCAAACTCCTGCGCCGGAAGGGAAAAACGGCGTAAAAAACAAAGAACTGTTCCTGCGCTTCCTGAACGGATTTTCCCAATACGCCAGGCTGGGCCGCGTGCGATTCCGTACAGAGGGCGGTTCCGCCTGGGCTATTACCGTGGAAGAGGCGCGGGAAAAATTCCGGGATTTCTGGACGCCTGCTCTGGAAGAACTCATCCAAAGCTGGCTTCGCATGGAAACCCTGCACACGCTGCGCCGAACCCGCGCCACGCACGGGCTGATGCTCCTGTTTGAGAACAAATATTCCTCCCTGGTCCGCAACAGGGGGAGATTCCTGTTCCACGACGTTACGCGCATGCTGGGAGGGGGCACCATGACGCCGGAACTCAAACGGGACCTGCAATACCGCATGTACTGCCGTTATGACCATTGGATGCTGGATGAATTCCAGGATACGTCCCAGCCCCAATGGCACGTCATCAAGCCTTTCCTGGATGATCTGGCGGAATCCAAGACTGGAAATGAAGGCAGCATTTTCGTGGTGGGGGACATCAAGCAGAGCGTGTACCAATGGCGCGGCGGAGACCCGGAGCTTTTCCGCTCCGTTTCTTCACAGCTTCAACTGGAACAACGCGGCATGTCCACTTCCTACCGTTCTGTCCAGCCAGTGCTGGACCTGGTCAACGATATTTGCGACTATGCCCGGACAGCGCCCGGGTGCGAACCCGCCGCCCTGGAACAGTGGGGAGAATATCCGGCGCACCGGTGCGCCCCTCATCTGGAAGACCGTCCCGGCACCTCCCAAATCTGGCAGGCGCCCAAGGCGGAAAACGTCTCCGCCAACGACCTGGTATGCCAGGCGGCGGCCGATATTCTGGAGCGTACAGGGGCCCTGCGCCGCGGCCTGGAAACAGCGATACTGGTCAGTACGAAAAACCAGGCTCTTGTCATCAAGGGCTGGCTGACGGACCACGGCATCCCCGCAGAAGTATGTGACGACGTTCCAGTAGGTGTGGACTCTCCGCTGGGAAAAAACCTGCTGTACTTCTTCCGCTGGCTGCTGATGCCGGGAGACCCCTTTGTCGTCGGCCTGCTCACCCACTCCCCTCTCCGGCCCCTCATCACGCACGGAGGCCCGGAAAGCATGGGGTGGAAGGAATGGCGCCTCCTGCTGGAACGGGACGGTTACGCCGCCGTCATGGAGGAACTGGAACAGCGCCTGCTCCGGGGAGGGGCGGAACTGACGGACTTCCACCGCGACCGCCTGGCCGTCTGGCAGAATGAGGCGGAACAGGTGGACGAACAAGGCGTTTCCCTGGATGAATGGATCAGGCGCATGGAAGACCTGACCCGCCGGGAAGACCCCTCCGCGGGAATTGTCCGCATCATGACCATCCACAAATCCAAAGGGTTGGGATTTGACATTGTCATCCTGCCCCAGATCGGCAGGGATACACCTTTTGCGGACGGAAGGCATCTGACCCATTTTATCAAAAAAAACGGGGAGGGCGGTGTGGAAGGCATTGTCCTGGCCCCCTCCCGGCATGTCTATATGAATATCCCGCAATTCCGGGAACTTTACGGGGAATGGCGCGCCCGGCAGCAATTCGACGGATTTTGCAAGCTGTATGTGGCGCTTACCCGGGCCAAGCGGGCTACCTACGTTATCCTCCCGTACCGGGAAGACAAGGAAGAAACGGAGGCAGATTCCATGTGGAAAGTAGTCCGTTCCTCTATCCGGCCCCTCAACCGGGAAACGGAAGACATACTTCCGGAATCCGGAGCGTCATGCCTGTACTCCCGCGGTCTTGACGGGTGGTATGAGGAATTCCCGGAAAGCATACAAAAACGCGCGGAGAAAAACGCGCTGGAATGGCCTCCGCAAAAACCGTTGGCCAGAGAACGGATATCCCCTTCCGGCCTGTCGGAGGAAGCCTCCCCGCTCCAGGGAGAAAAACACGCGGGCGCAGGGAAAGCCGCCGCGCTTGGTTCCGCCGTCCATGCCGTGTTTGAACGGATTACCCGCTGGGATGATGAAAACAAACCGGCGTGGGCTCTCCACCCTGCCACGGAGGCGGAACGCATCGTAGCGGAGTGCATGGAAATCCCATCCATCCGCGAACTTTTCACGCCTCCGGAAACGGCGCGCATCATGAAGGAACAGCGTATTGAAGCCATTGACGGGAATAACTGGATTTCCGGCATCATTGACAGGCTGATTCTTGATGGAGGCGGCGCCCGCATCGTGGACTTCAAGACGGACCATGCCGACACCCCTGGGCAACTGCGCGAGCGCCATGCAAACCAATTGAACGCTTACGCCCGCATCGTGTCCAGAATTACCGGAATACCGCTGGAGCGCATTACGCGCACCATCGTCTCCACCTGCTTGAAGGAAACCGTCCCCATTCAATAACCCCCTCTTCCCGGACAAGTCCGTTTTCCCGCTTTTTCCCGCGCCTTATTCCCATTCCAGCTCTTTTCCGGAATGGGGCAGGCATTGCTCCGGCCAACAGGCCGGGATAGAAACGACCTGCTGCATAGACAGGGAAAGGAAAAACGCCAAATAAAAAAACCGCTCCGCGTGAATTACGGAGCGGCGTTGATAACAAAGGTCTGTTCTTTCCGGTCAGTCCCTGCGGCGGCGCAGGAACAGCGCAGCAGCGCCCAGCAGGCTCAATGCTGCCGTAGCGGGTTCCGGCACCTGCGTCAGGGCAAGGTAATTGAGGGCCGTCCGACCATAAGAGCTGGAACCGTCTCCCAGAATCGTAAGGGTAAGCGTCCCGTCTTCCCCTACCACGACATTCTCTACCGTAGCATAAAGCCCTTTATTGGCAGTAGCGCTGGAAGTGGAAGCGTTCGCCGGAGTAAGGACTCCGGAATTATCACCCGTTACGGAAGAAATTTCGGCCCAATCCCCGCTGGCGTCTGTACCGAAGCTTGTCCAGACGGCATTGGAAGCATCGGCGTTTCCGATCGTCCAGGTTTGACCGGCAAACACATCCTTGCCTGTGAAACCTCCAAAGATGGACAAGGCATATTCCCCGGCGGCAAGACCGCTGAACGTTACGGTGAAAGAACCGGCACCGTCGGCCGTCTGCGTTAAAAGACCGTCACGAAAAGTGTCCCCCAGACTAAAAGGCATGCTGCCGTTGAAAGGATTTTTCCAATCGGCTTCTTCTTCAGCCGTCTTGGTAGTAGTATAACCGTTTTCCGATACATACCCTCCGGCCGTGCTCCATGCCAAAGAAACGCTTCCCGGCATGCTGCCCAAAGCGGCGGAGGCACTATCATAATTCATATTGAGCACGCCGTCCGTCGTGGCGTCACTGCGTCCGAAATCAATTTGCACCGTTGCCGCCTCTACGGCAAGCAAGGTACTTGAGATTAAAGCTAAAGACAACAAGGATTTCTTCATGGCAAAACGAAGTAAACCGGATCAACAATCCGGTGTCAATGGCAAATCATGAAAACTTAATCATGTATTACGTTTATTTTTTTGGGATAAATCATCTTTCCTCAATATGATAGAAATATATAACATATTTAATATGAATAAAATATGTTTTTATTAAGACAACTTGGCATTCATCGGATTGTTGATCCGCGGACATTTGCCCACATTCAAATAAAAAACGGAAAGGATTTGTAAAACAGCCAGAATAAAGCCGTCACGGTTCCGGAACAGCCACCCGGATGCTTTCAATCCCCAAATAACGGGCTACGGAACGATTGATAAATTCATCCGGATCCCCGCTGCTCATGCGCCACATAACGGAAACATAAGGGGCCAAAGGAACAGAATCATAAGGAGGAACCGTAATGTTTTTCTTGCCTTGTTCCAATTCATGGCGGATGAACATTTTCCGTTCCTCGCACTGGCGGTGGATACGGGGAAAAGCATCCAGATATCCGGAGCATACCCACAGGGCCGGACCAGCCGCCGCCAGCAGCACGCAGAATGGGATCCACAGCCTTCGCTCGGCATCCATCCATACCCCGTACAATCCCAGAATTCCCGTCATCATCAATACCGTGGCGGAAAACATGGCGTGCCATGCCGGAATCACGCGTACAAAAAAGCTGATTGCCATGGCATGAGCCACCAGAATAAACAGCAGGGAGATGCACATACGCCGACCGGCCTTCCCCCGCCAGACGTTTATCCCCGCTTCCACAGTCAGCAGAATCAGAGCGGCAGCGGCAACGGCCAGCAAAATTTTAGGAATCGGCATGAATTCATAAAAGGCGTTTACCAATTCCGGAATGGCGCTGAAACGATCCCCCCAGGAATGGAGAACGGCTGCGCCGCCCGCCGTCTCCGAATGAAGGCGGGCCGCATTGCCCGGAGCCAGCAGAAGAAAGGCCCCTCCCAGCGCATGGAATCCCCAGCCAATGAAAAACCAGCGGGGGAGAATCATTCCCCGGCAGCGGGCGTAAAACCAGTACACGAACAGCATGCCCAGGGAAGCGGGAATCTGGTTCTCATTCGTCATGCCGGCGGCAAAAGCCATGACGCCTATCCAGAGCCAGGAAAAAGGAGTGTCCCTAATCCGGGAAGTTCCAGCCCATAAGGAGCGGTACAGGCACAGGAAACCCAGCCAGATGGCGGCCGACCAGGCGTAATTGGTCCCTCCGGACAGCCAGAACATCGTGATCCCCGGCCTGGATGAAGACGTAAGCAAGAGAAGCGCTCCCACGGTAAACAGCAGCACATCCCGCCAGTTTCCGGAATTGACCCTTCTTCCCCGCGCCAGAAAAAACATCATCAACGCCAGGGAAAGGAGCACGAAGGGATTGAGGGCCAGAAAAAGCCATTTTCCCGCTGTAGCTGTAAAAATAGCGAGGAACTCTCCCAGCCGGGGATTCCAGTGCATGTATGACCACCAGCACCGCTCCAGCACGGGCTGAAAAGCAAGGCGGTGGTCCGCCCCGAACACGGAATGCATAAAGCTATCCCCAGTGAAAGGAGTCCACCAGGTAAGCAGCATGGCATACACAAGAAACGCCAGCACCACCGCCCGGAACAGAAAACGCGCCGCCAGTGACTGCTTCATGGAACAGGCCGGGATAAAAAACGCCGTCCGCAACTAATCCGCGACGGCCTTGAATACCGGGGCGGGCAGCTTGTCCGGCTTCTTGCCAAAGAAATCCCCCACATCCTTGAATGTCACAAACAGGAAGAACCCCATCAGCAGGAACACAAAGCCGAACTGGACGAATTCCAGAACTTTTACATTCAGAGGACGCCGGAAAACCAATTCAATGGCATTCATGACCACATGGCCGCCATCCACTACCGGAAGAGGCAGAATATTCAGAACCGCCAGGTTTACGTTCAACACCACGGAAAACCACAGGGCCAGCTTCCACCCTTCCTCCAGAGAGAACATCTTGTAAAACTGATTGGCAATTCCCACAGGTCCGGAAAGATGCTCCACGCCCACGCTGCTGCCGGGAGCCACCACCTTCGCCAGGGTATCCCCCATCCATTTCAGACTCTGCTTGATCTGCGCCCACGGAGAAGGATGGACGGTAACGTCACGGCCCACGGAACTCAGGTCCCAGCTCACGCCCAGAATAGGCTGGGCCCCCTTGAGCAGGGAACCGTCCGCACCATTGTGCCAATTCTCCGGAAGCTTCCCCTGAATATTCACCTGCCTTGCAACCCCGGCCCTGTCCGTCACATCCAGCAAGAGCGGTTCATTCTTCTTCAGCAGAACATCCAGTGCGGCAGGGTTCCAGAGGCGTTCTCCATTGGCGGCCGTAACCTCATCGCCCGGATTCAATCCGGCCAGGGCGGCAGGAGAATTGGGGATCACTTCCCCAATCACGCAGGGCATGGCCTGCATCAACCCCACCTGACGCATGCCGGAGCGCTGCCACCAGGACGTTTCCGGAATCCGGAATCCGCAGGAAATTTCCATCTCTCCTTCATGTCCAGGTCTCTGCACCGTAAAAACCACCCGGTCATGCTCGCCCAGCATGATCAATTCCCGCACGCCTTCCATATTGCCCGCCCACTTGTCCACAGGATGGCCGTCCACTTTCACAATCTTGTCGCCGGGAAGAATGCCGGCCTGAGCCGCAGGGCTGTCCGGAGCAACAAAACCGACCGTAGTCACGCCCATCTCCACATCCGGCTTGCCCACCATCCAGACGGCCACGGCAAACAACACAGCCAGCAGAAAAGAAGCGGCAGGCCCGGCGGCGGCCACGATAATCTTGTCCAAGGGAGTAACCGGCTTCAAATCCTTGGGAAGCTCCGCACGTCCTTCAATGGCCTCCATAGGAGCCATCTGCGGCAGGGAAACAAAACCTCCGGCCGGAATCCACCCCAGCCCCCACTGCACGCCGTTAACCGTTTTTTTCCAGATGGGACGGCCAAACCAGATTTGAAACCTGTCCACATACAAACCACGCCAGCGGGCAGCGAAAAAATGACCAAGTTCATGAATAAAAATCATGAAGTTAAATAACATCACCACGCCGAAAATAATGGCGATGGTGGCAAGGACGGAAAGAATGCTATCCATGGTAGTTTTTGTCGTTCAAGCTACCACGGGACTCTCCGGTGAACAAGCTTCAAAGATGTCCTAATGACAAAGTGGATGCTGATATTCCAAATGGATTTCAAAAGGGTCTTATATACTTGACTTCGGTTTCTCCGTATGCTATTAATTAGCCATACTAAGGAGGCACCCATGAACGACCGCTTAACTATTTCGCTGTTTGAGCTTTTTGAAAAATTCCCTGATGAAGAATCGGCTAAAAAGTATTTGGAGGGGAAACGGTGGAGTGATAAGGTAGTTTGCCCGTTTTGCGGGAAAAGCGAAAAGCAGTATAGGGTGAAAAGGAATGGGGTTGAGGGGTATTTTGAATGCGGGGAATGCGGGAAAGTTTACACCGTTAGAACTGGAACTATTTTTGAGAGAAGCCATGTTCCGCTCCATAAGTGGATTTTTGCTTTCTATTTAGTAGTGACTTCCAGAAAGGGCATTAGCTCCATGCAACTTTCTAAAGAAATTGGGGTAACGCAGAAAACAGCGTGGTTTATGCTTCAAAGGATTAGAGAAGCTTGCAATTCCAACCACGATGACGATGACAGTAACGGTTTTCTGTCTGGAATCGTTGAAGCTGATGGGGTGTATATTGGAGGCAAGGAATCCAATAAGCATGAATCTCAGAAATTGAAGGCTGGGCACGGAATTGTTGGAAAAACGGCAGTTTTAGGAATGAGAGCCAGAGCGGGAAGGGTTTTGGCGAGGGTTATTTCCGATACTTCAAGAGATACAGTCCATCAGATTCTCAATAAGTATTTAAGACGGGATTCCATTCTGGTTACTGATGAACATGCTTCCTATAAAGAATCACAGTTTAATCATCAGGTGGTGAATCATAGTGCTAAACAGTATGTTGACGGAATGGCCCATACTAACGGCATTGAAAGCGTATGGGCGGTGTTGAAGAGAGGATTCTATGGAATCTACCATTCATTCAGCACAAAACATTTACAGAGATATGTAGATGAATTTGCGTATCGGTTGAATGAGGGGAATGTGAAAATCCATACGTGGGTGAGATTGGATGCTCTTATGGCTAAAGCATTTTCGACGAGAATCACTTACGCCGAATTGAAGAATTAACCGCCACCCTGAGAACAAGGTGATGGCCTAAGTCATGCAAATCAAAGAATCGCCCCCTTCCCCGAAAGGAAGGAGGCCAGTTAATTCACCGCCGAAAGTTAGAATGACCAGCTAATGCCTATCGTCATAGCATGGTAGGGCCTAATATCTTCAATCTTATACATTTCATAACCAATTATAAAATCGACTTTTTCCGAAACTGCAAATTTGAAACCTACCAAAGCAGAATAGGCAAAATCCGTCATATTATCGCTTACTTTGATATTGCCAATCGTTATTCTGGCAGAATCAAAGGCCACTCCTGCTTTGCCTCCTATATAGAAGGTTGCTATATCAGATAAGGGGACATTCAATGCATAGCCTGCCATCAATGGAACAGACATAGTTTCAAGCTTCAATAATCCAAAATAAGTTTTTGACCCATAAAGCAACCCTGAGT
>OJPH01000953.1_pt1 | contig 14243 bp, 13 predicted proteins | sample 1598481 | NCBI WGS metagenome assembly OJPH01 (sample SAMN03922482, study PRJEB24848) | human gut metagenome | isolation source: stool sample | host: Homo sapiens | place: Germany | collected 2011-05 | reverse complement strand
TCGGAGATGTGTATAAGAGACAGGACCCGTAACGACCCCGGAACGGAAAGGAGCATCGTTCTATGAAAAACTGGAAGAAATTACTGGCCTGCCTGCTGGTCAGCTTGATGGCACTGACCGTGTTCACCGCCTGCGATGCCAGCGTGGGTGCACCGATGCGCCCCCAGCATTCAGATGCCAACAGCGCAAAGGTGCTGTGCGATAAACTCAAAATGACTTACAACGAGGACCTGAGCGAAAAGGCTTATAGCATTGCAAACTGGGTCGCCAGTACCTCGGTGTCCTGCGACACCAACGACAATAAGACTGAACTTTACCGCATTGGCAGCGCCAATGACATTACCAAGACCAACCTGCTGCAGCACAAATACGCCACTGCATTTGAAAGCATGGGTATGGGCATTTATGGTTCGGATGAAGATTTTGTCCCGGGCTTTTACATTGACACGGATCTGGATTCCAGAAAAGACTATATCAGCTTTACTCTGCCGAAAGATAACACTGTGACCAAAACCATGACCACGGCCGCAGAGGGCAAGACCCAACTTGGCGTTGCCTATGTGGTAAAGGACGGCGTAAGCTACGCCGTGGTGCTGTTTGGGTGAATTTCATTACAACAAACAAAGCAGCCGCTGCACTTTCTCGTGCAGCGGCTGCTTTGTTTGTGCTGGGATACGATCAGCCCTTCAGGAAAGCCGGCAGGGGCTTGCCCTCCTTGAGCCACTGGTGATACTCGGCGGTGGCGGCAAATTCCACGTCACCGGCAGAGTTCAGCGCAGTTTCCACCGAGTCCTGCACCACGCCGATGATGAAGCCCACGCCCACCATCTGCATGGCGATGTCGTTGGAGATGCCAAACAGCGAGCAGGCCATGGGAATCAGCAGCAGGGAGCCGCCAGCCACGCCGGAAGCACCGCAGGCACCCAGAGCGCTCATCACGGAAAGAAGGATGGCGGCGGGCAGGGACACCTGAATGCCCAGCGTATTGGCCGCAGCCAGCGTCATAATGGTAATGGTGATGGCGGCACCATCCATATTGATGGTAGCGCCCAGCGGGATGGAGACGGAATACATATCCTTATCCAGCCCCAGCTTTTCGCACAGATCCATATTGACCGGGATGTTGGCGGCAGAGCTGCGGGTGAAGAAGGCGGTCAGGCCGGATTCACGCAGGCAGCGGAGCACCAGCGGATACGGGTTGCAGTGCAGATACACAAAGATGATAAAGGGCGAGACGACCAGTGCCATAAAGAGCATGGTGCCCACCAGCAGGAGCAGCAGCCTGCCGTACTGGGTAAAGATGGACAGGCCGTTGCTGGACACGTTGGTATACACAAGGCCCATGATGCCGAAGGGTGCCAGATTGATGATCCAGCGGACGATCTGGGAGACTGCATCCGCTGTGTTCGCCAGGAACAGCTTGGTGCTGTCCGCGCCGTACTTCTTCATGGCCAGACCGAACAGGCAGGCCCAGAACAGGATGCCGATGTAATTGCCGTTCAGCAGGGCACTGACGGGGTTTGCCACAAAGTTGGTGAGCAGGGTGTTCATCACATCGCCCAGACCCTGGGGCACCACCTCGGATTCTGCCGCCTCGGCCAGAACGATGGTCTGAGGGAACAGGAAGCTGGTCGCCACCGCAATGGCGGCGGCCAGGAAGGTGGTGAGCATGTACAGCCAGATGACCGTGCCAAAGCGCCGGTCCAGCCTGGACGTGCCCTGCGCCAGCGCACTGGCCACGATAATGAACACCAGCACCGGGGCAATGCCCTTCAGGGCACCCACGAACAGGCTGCCGAACTCTTCCACCCAGCCCGCACCTGGAACCGCCAGTGCCAGCACCGCACCGACCACAAGGCCGATGACGATGCGCAGGATCAGGCTGGTGGCATTGTACCTTGCCGCAACCGCTTTCAACGTTTTCATAACTTTTCTACTCCCCTATCCAGATTGTGCGCCCATTGCGCACAGTTTTCCCATTCCTCTACACGGAACAAGTACGATTATACGCCTTGTAGACCGAAAAGTCAAAGATTTTACCCGCTTTTTTTGTTTTTCATTTCAACATATACAGACACGAGCTTTTTTCACTGTCCGTATACGAAATACAGATTCACAAAAAGAGACCGCACCCCGTGTGTTTCGGGATGCGGTCTGTTCCTGTTTTAGTCGAGATAGGACACCTTGCCGGGTACAAAGCCCTGAATGCCCATGCCGGGCGCGTCGGAGACGGTGATGTTCTTTTCGTCGAACACGGCACCGCCGAGGATGTGATCCTCGCTGCAGAGCACCGGACCGTCAAGGTCGATCTTGGTGATGATCTTCTTGGCGCAGGCCAGCTCCACAGCGGCGTTGACCGAGATCTTTGCTTCCAGCATACAGCCGATCATGCACTCCACGCCGTACACCTCAGCGGCGGCGGCAATGCGCAGGGCATTGGTGATGCCGCCGCACTTCATCAGCTTGATGTTCACAAGGTCGGCCGCGCCGGTCTGCATGATCCGCAGGGCATCTGCCGGGCTGAACACGCTCTCGTCGGCCAGCACGGGCACATCGGCATGGCGGGTGACATACTGCATCCCCTCAAGGTCTGCGGCGGGCACGGGCTGCTCCACGAACTCAATGTCCAGCCCCTTCTCCTGCATCTGGTTCAGGATGCGGACCGCCTGCTTGGCGTTCCAGGCCTGATTGGCATCGATGCGGAGCTTGATGTCCCGGCCCACAGCCTGCCGCACCGCGGCAAGGCGGGCCACATCCAGCTCAGGGTCGATACCAACCTTGACCTTCAGGCAGTCGTAGCCGCGCTGGACGGCGGTGCGGGCATCCCGGGCCATCTCCTCCGGCGGGTTGACACTGATGGTGATATCGGTCACGATGTTTTTGCGGGCACCGCCCAGCATCCGGTAAACAGGGGCGCTGTACTTCTGGCCCAGCAGATCCCACAGGGCCATGTCCACAGCGGCCTTGGCGCTGGTGTTGTGGACAAGCGCCTTCTGCACAGCGGTGGTCAGATCCTCAAATTCATCGAGGTCGCGGCCCAGCAGGGCAGGGGCGATATGATCCTGAATGGCACCGAGGATGGCCCCGGTGGTGTCGCCGGTGATGACACCGGTCGGGGGTGCTTCGCCGTAGCCCACCGCACCGGTATCGGTGTGGAGCTCCACGATAACATCCTCAACGCTGTTCACAGTGCGCAGTGCCGTTTTGAACGGCACCCGCAGCGGGGTGGAAATGCGGCCCAGCCGCACCTGTGTGATCTTCATAGTCCCGTCCTCCTTCTTATTCCAGCGGCAGGTTTGCCAGCTTGACAATGGCGTTTGCAATGATCTGGGCGTTCTGCACCAGACGTTCCAGATCGATGCATTCATCGGGCTGATGCTCTGTGACCGGGTCACCCGCGAACAGGGGGCCAAAGGCCACCACATTGGGCAGCATCTTGGCGTAGGTACCGCCGCCGATGCACTTGGGCGGGGCATTGTCGCCGGTGGCATCCCGGTAAACCTCCAGCAGGGCGCTGACCAGCGGGGTCTCGGCAGGGTAGTAGAGCTTTTCCTTGTGCACCTGCCCATCCAGCGCCCAGCCTGCGGCCTCAAAGGCGGCCTGCACAGCGGGCTGGCAGTCTGCCCGTTCCATGGTCACAGGATAGCGGTAGTTCAGCTTGACCCACAGATGCTGCGCGTCGCCCTCGATCAGCCCCCAGTTGCAGCTCATGGGGCCGGAGAGCGCATCCTCCAGCCGGTGGCCCAGCAGGCGCTCGCCGTAGGGATCGGTGCCCAGCTTCTCGGCCAGAAAGTGCACAGCCTGCTTGGCATCCCCCTCCAGCGGCAGCCGGTCAAGGTAGCACACCAGCCGCCCAATGGCGTTTTCGCCCTGCTCCGGGTGGCTGCCGTGGGCCGAAACGCCCACCGCTTCCACCTGATAGCCGCCGGGGACGGCTGTCACGGTGATGTGCTCCGCATCCGGCAGGGCGGCCCCCGCCGGGGCGGTCAGCACAGCGCAGGCGTAGTCCGGCACCACATTGCCGGCCACGCCGCCCTGCACCCTGCTCAGCTGCCAGGCCCCGGTCTGGTGCAGCTGCACAGCATAGCTCTCGTTCAGGATGCCTTTTTCGCCGTTGATGAGCGGATACTCGCCGTCCGGGGTGAAGCCCAGCACCGGGATCTCCCCGCCGTGGGCCTTGTAGTACAGCACGTCCCGGTCGTTGGTCTCCTCGTTCAGGCCGAACAGCAGCCGGACACGGCGGTTGAGCGGAATGCCCAGATCCCGGATGGCCTTCAGCGCGAACAGGCTGGCCACCACCGGGCCTTTGTCATCAATGGAACCCCGGCCATACAGCCTGCCGCCCTCGATCTCGGCGGCGTAGGGCGGGTGATGCCAGCCCTCGCCCTCGGGCACCACGTCCAGATGCCCCAGCACCGCCACCATCTCGTCCCCGGTGCCGATCTCGCACCAGCCGATGTACCGATCCATGTCGGTGGTCTCAAAGCCCAGCTCACGGCAGAGGGCCAGCGCCTCGGCAAAGCAAGCATCCACCTCCTCGCCAAAGGGCTTGCCCGGCAGCGGGTCGGCCTCCACACTGCGCCTGCGCACCAGCCGCTGGAGCGCCGCCACCATCTGGGGCCGCAGCGCCGCCACGGCCTCGTTCAGTTTTTTGTCCATACGTTCCACCCCTTTTGTGATTCATTTCACAGCTTGTATTATAGAACGATTGCCCCCGCTCCACAAGCCCCCAGTTCCACGAAAAAACGCCCCCGCATACTTCATCAGAAGTATCCGGGAGCGCTCGGTCAGCCTGCTGGCTCTGCTTGTCACGGTCGCGAAAGCCGCATTTGATGCTGGCTGGAAGATTTCTCACGAGAAGAGCGATAAAAACAAAGAAGATTGACCGCCTCTGTTTCCCCAAACCGAACGGTCAATCTTTTTTGATCCACTAGAAACGGGAAGCTGACCAAACATTGCTCGTCAGCACCTTTTCTATTTGTAGTATAGTCAATTTTAAACGATTTGTCAAGGGATTATCCGCCACTGTCAGACTGCCGTCTGTTTTTTTTTTTTTTTTTTTTTTTAATTTTTTTGAAAAAGGGTGAAAGGATTCCGCGCGGCGTGTATTTAAGGAAGTGAGAGCATCCATTTTTGCCGGAGCTCCACTTCCGGCCCAAAGAAAGTGAGGGACCCCCTATGAAGAAACGACTTATCAGCCTTCTGGTGGCGCTGTGCATGGCGGTAACGCTCCTGCCTGTGTCGGCAATCACAGCGTGGGCGGAGGAAAGCGGCTCCACCTTGAAACCTTTGCAAATTTGGTCTGGTTATCCGGTTCTCGATGGTATAACTCCTACAACCGATTCCCAAAATCACAAAATTTATACCGGTGATGGCTGGAGTTATGATGGAACAGATAAAGTTTTGACCTTAGCCCCCGAAAATCCTACTACCTATGATTTGATAGATGGCGGAAGCATCCGTCAGGATCAAAACAGTATTTTATGTTCTGCCATCATAGAGAAATACGCAACGATTGTAAATGGTAGTTTTTGGGACAACAAGAATCCTGGTTCCAGTATTACCAATTATGGCACTATAACGAGTGGCGGTTACTTAATGCCCGTTATAAATCATGGCACTATCATCGATGGTGCATTTAACTCTGCCGTATCCAATAAATCTGATGGCAAGATTGAAAATGGCACGTTTCTTTCTACCGTTACCAACAACGGCATCATAGAGGGCGGCATTTTTTCAAAAAAGCCAGATGGTGGCAAGGTTGCTGACGGCTATACTTTGAATGTGAAATCTCCAGATGCTAATACTAATGCAAGCATCAGTTATTTAAGTAGTAGTTCCTGTTATATTATCCCCAATTATTCTCATCCTACTAGTATCACCGTCCGGTATCATAATCCCTCTTCTGTTCCACCATTTTCTATTGATGTTACAATCGACAATACTCAGCAAATGCTTCTGACCGAATGGGCTAGGAATATAGAAAACTTCAATGATGCCGGTGAATTTCATGTCACTTTTACCGCACCACCCGCCAAAGCGAACACCGTTACCCTGAGCATACTGACCCGGCTGGTGATTGATAAAGACGGCTATCCCGTTGGCACTAAGGGCGGCACCCAGGATTACAGCGGCAACGGCTGGAAGTTTGAGAATGGCACGCTGACGCTGACAAACGGCAGTTATGATTTCTCCGGTGAGAAAAACGCACTGCGCCCCCTGAACCCGGATGTCCAGTTGGTGGTTGAATCCGGTGCCAAGCTGACCGGCGGCGCGTTCAAAAACGAGCCCACTGGTGAAGGTGCAGGCACATTCAAAACAGTCACCCTGAACGGAACCGATTCTATCACAGCGGTCAACGGCCTTGCGTCCGGCGACTGGGGCAACACGCTTTATGCAGTCAAGACCGGGAATAATACCATTACCGCCAGTAAACCCATCCTTGATATCAACCGCATTTTATTGGAAAGCGTATATCCGAATTCTTCCAACAAAAACACCGTGTGCATCAATATAAAATCTCTTAATTCTGTGAGTGCTTTTAATCCGGAAGCGGATATCATACTGAACCAGGCTTCCCATGGTTTGCCCCTTATCATGGCCAGCAATGGCACACCGGTTATAGTCAATGCTCCTTTTGAGGCCGATGGAGGATATTATACCTACTATGGTGACGGTTGGCACATCCAGAAATCATCTGAGGGCATCGGCACACTGTATCTGACCGGCGGAAAAACCTACGACTCCTACAACTTCCGATTTACCGACCCCGTCAATAAAAACGGCCAGTTGGATGCAGTGAACTGCGGCATTGTCAATGAATATGGCATCATTGAAGATGGCATTTTCAATACTCTGGTAGCAAATGGTTGGCCTGATGGCGATCCCACTAAAACGCATAAAATCGAGGGCGGCACATTTGCGGCTGGTCTGCTTTACAACGACGGCGTGATAACCGGCGGTGCATTCAACGGAAAGGATAGTGTGCTCAACAAACTCTTAGGGAGCACCGTAGTAAGCGATACTGCGCTCAGTGGCGATTATCGCTCTGTTACCGTGAATGATGGAGCTATCTTGAAGGTAAACGACACGCATCCTCTCGTTCCCGGTGAAACTGGCTCTGATTTGGTGCAGGGCTCCGCATGGGATCTGTATTCTTATGCAGGCACCGTCCTCACCGTAGAATCCAATGTAGATATTACGAATATCAACGGTCAGGAAATCGGCAATGCATTCGGCAGCTACTACCTGAACGGTAAAACCAACAAAAAAGTGGTATGCTTTGAGATGCCCGACAGCGATGTGGAGTTGAACTCGACCAAAATTGTTGTTCCCGACCCGAAGCCCGAACCCAAACCCGAGCCCGAACCCGAAGCCCCCACCTACACCCTGACGGTGAAGGGCGGCACGTTCACCTACAACGGCGGCGAAGCCATGACCAGTGCCAGCGTGCCGGTGGATGCCGAGGTTAAGGTGACGCTGAACCAGAGCGCCGTGCCCGAGGGCATGGTGTTCGACCTGTGGGCCATGGATGAAGCCAGCCTGCTGGGCAACCCGGCGGTCGCCTACAACCAGGAGAGCTTTACCATCCCGGCGGGCAGCGTGGCCAAGGGCAGCACCGTGACCGTGGAAGCCCAGTACCGGGATGCCACCATCGAAAGCGAGCCCAGCATTCTGGGCACTGCCGCCATCATCGGCGTGGCCGGTGCAGGCACGGCGGTCATCGTGTGGCAGGGCTACCGCATCGGCATGGAGCTGTACGAGAAGTATTTCCAGCCCACGCCGGAAGAAACTGCGGCAGAGCAGCCCGCCCCGGAAGCTCCGGCAGCTGCCGCTTCCTGAACGCAGGCGCACCCGCTCCCTTCCACGGCTGACAGAACTGCATAAAAACAGCGCCGCTCCATCGTTTGGTGGGGCGGCGCATTTTTGCGGTTCAATCCCGGCGCAAAGGCAGGGTAAGGGACATTTTCTGGTAGGCAATGCGGGGCGTGCCATCCTCCACATGGATGATGCCGCACTTGGTAAAGCCGTTTTCTTCCAGCAGGTGCTGCATGATCTTGTTGTCGGCGTGGGTGTCGGCCCGCAGGCTCTCGCAGTGCTCCAGACACCAGGTGATCACAGCGGCGGCAACGCCGGGGTGCCTGCCTGCCGAAGCCAGCCGGTGGATGGTGCCGTAGGGCAGGGTATCGTTCAGCCACTTGCCATCCTCGATCCGGGCATAGGTGGGGTCCGGGCCAAGGATAAAGGCAAACACGCCCTCCAGCTCGCCGTTGACAAGGTAGAGGAACAGCCGGTTGGAATCAATGTCCTCTTCCAGCAGCTCCTGCGGCGGGAAATGGTCTCCCCACTGGGTGGGGTTGCCGGAATCCGCCATCGCCTGCCGGGCGCGGGCATAAATTTTCAGGATCGCATCCAGATCTGCACGTCTTGCTCCACGAAACATCTTCATCCAACCTCTCTTCCGGCAGGCCGCTGCCCGCCCTGATCGTTCTGCCTTAATATAACACAAAACGGCCCTCTCCGTCAAAGCCTGCTGCAAAGGCGGAGAGGGTCGTTCACTGATGCGCTTATGTGCGCTGGCTGCGCGCCCGGCGGTACTCCCGGGGACTCTGGCCATACCGCTCATGGAACAGGCGGTAGAAGTAGCTGGTGTTCTCGTAGCCCACCTGGGTGATGATCTGCTGGATGTTCAGGTCGCTGCGGCGCAGCAGGCGGGCGGCGGTCTCCATCCGGTGCTTCTGCAGCAGCTCCTTATAGGTCTTTCCGGTCTGGGCCCGGACGCACTCGCTGACATATGCCAGCGAAACGCCGTAGCTGCGGGCCACATTGGAAAGGCTTGCTTCGCGGTAATTCTGGGTGATCTCCTGTAATGCCGCCTGGACCAGCGCTTCGCGGCTGACCGCCTCGCCGCGCGTTTCCAGCGGGAAATTCTTGGTCTGTACCATAGCGTAAAACCCTCCGTTGCGGCAGCGGCGGGCGGGGACAGGGGGATGCCGGACACCCGCCGCAGCCAGTTCATCAGGCTTTCTGGGGAAGCCTTTCTGCCTATAATACGGGCGGGTCACAGAAATAATTGCAGGAAGCTCAAATTTTTACAGAAACAAAAGATCAGAACATATTTTCGTTATGATAACGCCCGCTGCGGACGAACTCCACCCACTCGGCCAGGTTCACGGCGTGGTCGCCGATGCGCTCCAGATATTTGATGACCATGAGCAGATCCAGTGCGGCATCCACCTTGCCGGGGTCGGCGGCGATCTCCTGCGCCAGCGTATGTTTGATGGCGTTGAAATCGTAGTCCACCTCATCGTCGGCGGCAATGACCCTGAGGGCGCCCTGCTCGTTCTCAGCGGTCAGGGCATTCAGGGCATCCAGGATCATCTTGTGCGCCTTCTGGCCCATCTTGATGGCCTGGCTCACAGCAGGGTCACCCTCCTTGCGGACAGTGACCAGATGGGGGATGATCTCCGCGATATCGGAGGCATGGTCGCCGATGCGCTCCACATCCGTGACCACCTTCATGGTGGTGGAGATGCGGCGCAGGTCGCCTGCCACCGGCTGCTGGCGGAGCAGCAGGGTCATGCAGCGGTGCTCAATGTCCCGCTCCATGTTGTTGATGCGGCCATCGCCCTGCGCCACGGCGGCGGCAGCCTCGGCATCGGCGGTGCAGAGGGCTTCCATTGCAGCTTCCACGGCATCGGCAGCGCTCTGACCCATCTCGGTCAGGGCCGTTTTCAGGGCGGCAAGGTCGTTTTCGTATTGTGTACGGTTGCTCATTGCGTTTTTCTCCTTAGCCGAACCGGCCCGAAATGTAATCCTCGGTGCGCTTATCCTGCGGGGTGCTGAAGATCTGTGCCGTGGGGCCGGCTTCCACCAGCTCGCCCAGCAGGAAGAAGGCGGTGCGGTCGCTGATACGGGCTGCCTGCTGCATGTTATGGGTCACGATGACCACAGTGTAGTTCTTTTTCAGCTCGCTCATCAGCTCCTCCACCTTCATGGTGGAGCCGGGGTCCAGGGCGCTGGTGGGCTCATCCATCAGCAGGACTTCGGGCTTGACAGCCAGGGCGCGGGCAATGCACAGGCGCTGCTGCTGGCCGCCGGAAAGGCCCAGAGCGCTCTTTTTCAGGCGGTCCTTGACCTCGTTCCAGAGGGCGGCACCCTTCAGGGAGCTTTCCACCAGCTCGTCCAGCTCTGCCTTATTGTGCACACCGTGCAGCCTGGGGCCGTAGGTGATGTTATCGTAGATGCTCATGGGGAAGGGGTTGGCCTTCTGGAACACCATGCCCACCCGGCGGCGCAGCTCGGTGGGCTGCATCTCGCGGGCAAAGATATCCTGCCCTTTCAGGCGGACATCACCCTCGATGCGGATCCCGGGCACAAGGTCGTTCATCCGGTTCAGGGTCTTCAGGAAGGTGGACTTGCCGCAGCCGGAGGGGCCGATGAGGGCCGTGATCTCCCGCTCGCCCATGTCCAGCGAAATATCTTTCAGCGCCTTGAAATCCCCGTACCAGAGGTTCAGGTTTTTGGCTGTGATAATGGGTGATACGTTTTCCATAGTTTTCCTCTTGTATTGACTCCCTCAGTCGCGGCTATGCCGCGCCAGCTCCCTCTGAGAGGGAGCCTTTTGCGTTGCGGGCAGGATAAGCCTCCCTCCGTGAGGGAGGTGGCATCGCGCAGCGATGACGGAGGGAGTTATTTACTGCTTCTGTTTCAGTTTGGTTTTGGCCAGCCGGGCTGCCAGATTGATGGCAAGCACCAGCACCAGCAGCACTGCACCAATGGCCCAGGCGGAGTCGAAATCGCCGTCCTCAAAGGCACGGAGGTAGAGCAGCACCGACAGGGTGGCACCGTTGGAGGTGTAGGCCTTGAGCACGCCGTTGGCAATGACCTCGGCGGCACCGGCGGTGAAGAGCAGCGCGGCGCTTTCGCCCACGATGCGGCCCACGGCCAGGATGCAGCCGGTCACGATGCCGTCGATGCTGCAGGGCAGCACGATGGTGCGGATGATGTGCCACTTGCCCGCGCCCAGACCCAGCGCACCCTCACGGTAGCCCTGGGGCACCGTTTTCAGGGATTCCTGGGTGGTGCGGATGATGGTGGGCAGGTTCATGATCACCAGCGTCAGGCTGCCGGAGAGCAGGCAGGTCTGGAAGCCCAGTGTCTGGGCGAACACCAGCATACCCACCAGACCGTAAATGATACTGGGGATGCCCGCCAGCGTCTCGTTGGTGAACTCGATCACCGAGATGACCTTGCGGTTCTGGGCGTACTCGGTCAGGTAAACGGCCGCGCCCACACCCAGCGGCAGTACGATCAAAAGCGTCAGCAGGATGACATACAGCGTGTTGAGGATCGCAGGCAGGATGCCGTCCGTGCCCTTCAGCACACTGGCGGTGGTGGTCAGGAATTTCCAGCTGATGTGCGGGATGCCGCGCACCAGCACCATGCCCAGAATGCCTGCCACCAGTACGATGACCAGCACAGCCGAGGCCCAGACCAGAGCGTTCATCACGCGGTTCCAGGTGCGGCGGGAGGCAGAAGCACTGTTATTCATCGCGCTTTCCTCCCTTCAGCACCACATTGAGCAGGATATTGATGCCCATGATAAAGACGAACAGCACCAGCGCAATGCTGAACAGCGCCTGTTTCTGCAGGCCGCTGGCGTAGCTCATCTCCTTGGCAATGGCGGTGGTCAGGAAGGTGACGCTGCGGAACAGGCTGTCCGGCATGTTGGGGCTGTTGCCAGCCACCATCATCACGGCCATGGCCTCGCCGATGGCGCGGCCGATGCCCAGCACGATACCGGCGGCAATGCCGCTCCTGGCAGCGGGGACGCTGACCTTGAACCAGGTCTCGGCATCCGTTGCGCCCAGAGCCAGGCTGCCCTGCTCGTACTCCGGCGGCACAGCGTTGAGCGCTGTGACCGACACCGACACGATGCTGGGCAGGATCATCACTGCCAGCACCACGATGGCGCTCAGCAGGCAGGCACCGGAGGCCTTGCCAAAGGTCCTGGCCACGGCGGGCACCAGCACCTGCATGCCCAGCAGGCCGAACACAACGCTGGGGATGCCGCTCAGCAGCTCAATGGCGGTCACGACCACGGTGCGCACCTTCGGGCCTGCGGCCTTGGAGAGGAACACCGCCGTCAGCAGGCCGATGGGCACACCGATCACGGTGGCACCCAGCGTGCCGTAAACGCTGGACAGGATAAAGGGCAGGATGCCGTAGGCCGGGTCGGCAGCGGTGGAAGCCCACCGGGTGCCGAACAGGAACCGGAACAGCCCGATCTTCTGGATGGCAGGCACACCGGAGAGGACCATGTACACCGAGATCAGGAGCACACAGCCCACCGCCAGAATGCCGCAGAGGAAGAAGATGAAGTTCATCACCGCTTCCAGCCACTCAGCAGGGGTTCTGGGGAGAGAAATCTTTTTGTTGTTCATAGCATCATTGCTTTCCGCAATTACTCATTCACAGGAACAGCACCGGCAGTGCGGATCAGGTCAGCAGCATCGGCACTGGTGGCAAAGTCGAAGAAAGCCTGTGCCTGCTCAGACAGAGCGACAGACTTGTTGGTGACGAACACGAAGGGACGCTGCACCTCGTAGCTGCCGTCCTTGACGGTCTCCTCGCTGCACTCCACGCCGCCAACGGTGACCATCTTCACGGTGTCGCCCACAGCGGACAGGGAAGCATAGCCGATGGCCAGAGGGTTGGCCTCCACAGCGCTGATAACAGCGCCGGTAGCGGTCAGCTCCTGCGCGTACTTGCAGCTGTCCTTGACATCCACGATGCTCTCAAAGCCATCACGGGTGCCGGAGCCAGCCTCACGGCCGATCAGAACGATCTCGCCGTCGTCGCCGCCAACCTCAGACCAGTTGGTGATCTCGCCGGTGAACATCTGCTTGAGCTGGTCAACGGTCAGGTCCTCCACCTTGCTTGCGTTGTTGACGATGATGGCGATGCCGTCCAGAGCGATGGTGGTGCCCTCCACGTCAGCCTTCTCATCGTCCTTCAGGGCACGAGAGGACAGGCCGATGTCCAGGGTCTTATCGGTAGCACCGGTGATGCCTGCGCCGGAACCGGTGGGGTCGTAGCTGACGGTGACACCCGGCTCAACCTCAGCAAAGCCTTCGGTCAGGGCAGCGATGACGTTCTTCATGGAGGTGGAACCACCGGTAGCAACGTTGCCGGACAGGGCAGCAGCGGTGGAAGAAGCAGTGGAGCCTGCAGCAGCAGAGGTAGAAGAAGCTGCAGCAGAGGAAGCAGAACCGCCGCAGGCGGTCAGGGCAGCAGCGGCAGCAACTGCACCGCAGACAGTGAGAAACGAACGACGCGTGATCTTTTTCATAATATTTGTCCTCCAAACATCCGGGCTTTCCGTTCCCGGCTCTTGTTTTCGTGTTTTCCTTGGGTACGGCACTATTGTATCCCAGTCGGTAAGCCGCTTCGACCACAAGCGGGAAAAATCGAGGTAAATTGTTTGGATATGTTTTTGCCCCAATGTAAAATTTGGGCGCAAAAAAAGCCCGGGGTGCGGGTGCACCTCGGGCTTTTGGGGGATATTAGACTTTATCGACAGCGGAAACTGTCACTTTGCCGTCACTCGTCAGAGCAAACTCAGCATTCTTGCCCTGCAAGGTCACATACAGCTTGAACGGCGTGCCCTTCTTAAAGGTCTCGTAGTCGCTGACCGATGCCTTGAACTGCGGCACGACGGTTTTGCTGAACGCACCGGCGGTTTTCACCAGAACGTCTGCCTTGTTCTGGAGCTCCAGCTCGTTCTTGTCGATCTTGGCGTGGAACACTTTTATGAACGCATCTCCTACAAGGCCGCTGCCATTGTACTTGATGCGCACATTGGGTTTGCAGAGATAACTTTTGGCGTTTTCATCGCCAACCACTTCGTCGCCGGTCAACACCATATCCGCGGCTACCGTCACTTCAAACTCACCCAGCCCGATGGTTGCGGACGGGATCTCGCTGCCGCCCCCATCGCAGCCGGTGAGGACACCAGCGGCAGAAGCGGCCAGCACAGCGGCGGCAGATGCTTTCAGAAAATCACGGCGGGAAAAAACATTGCGCATCAGAAATTCCTCCCATTTCAGATCTGGTTTGTTCCTATCACCATAGTACCATATTTACCCAGACTGTCAAGGGACAGAATTCAACCCCTCAGTCTCGCTACGCTCGACAAGTACGGGTTGCGGCTCCCAGCATCCATCTCGTGTTGTAAACAA
>OJPH01000928.1_pt1 | contig 14545 bp, 10 predicted proteins | sample 1598481 | NCBI WGS metagenome assembly OJPH01 (sample SAMN03922482, study PRJEB24848) | human gut metagenome | isolation source: stool sample | host: Homo sapiens | place: Germany | collected 2011-05 | reverse complement strand
GGTATTTTCCAGCCGTTCCTGCTTGAAGCAATGCCGCATTCCTCCATTTTCACGTCGGTTGCGCCAATACTTCACCGCATCCCTCTCCCACAGCATCGGCTCAAGCTCGGTGATGCGCTTGGCCAATGCCTGCGAGGTAGGTGCCAGCTCGGTATGGGCGTACCGCTGGCCCATCTCCATCAGGTTCTTGGAGTAGCCGCTCCACGTTCCATCCCCCTGCTGCAAGAGCACCCGCAGGGTCTTGACGATGGGCTCTGCCTCATACTCGGCCACCCGGCGCTGCGCGGCCAGCTGGGCCGCCGTGCCCTGCATGACCCAGCGGCAGCGGGCCTTATCAAAGCGGATGACCCGCTCACACTGCTCGATGTCGCGGCCGGTGAGCAGAAAGCCTGCTTCATCGTCCATCCGGCTCTGCTTGTCCAGCACGATGGTGAAATCCGCCGCGCCCAGGATGCCGGTGGAGCCGTTGATGTTGTCGAAGCTGTCCTCGGGGTTCTTGCTCTTGCGGGTGTGGTGCACCAGCAGCACGCAGATGCCCCGGCTGTCGGCAAAGGCCTTCAGCCTGCCCATGTAGTCGTAGTCGGCATCGTAGGCATTTTCAAAGGGCTTTGCCTTGGGCTTGATCTTGGATAAGGTATCGATGCAGACCAGATGGATGTCCGGGTTGGCATCCAGATACTCCCCCAGCGTTTCCAGCAGGCCCTCGCCCAGCCGCTGGGCCTGAAACATAACGTGCATGTTGGCCGGGGCAGGCCTGCCCTCCAGCAAGCGGCGCAGGCGGGTCTGCATCCGGCTCTTGCCGTCCTCCAGGGCGAGGTAGAGCGTGCCGTGCTGCCGGGTGGGGAACCCCAGGAACGGCTCCCCCTGTGCCACGGCAAGGCAGAGGTCCAACACCATCCAGCTCTTGCCCAGCTTGGGCTTAGCCACCAGCACCCCCATGCCCATGGGCAACAGACCCTCCACCACATGGCGGATGGGCGGCAGCACCATCTCAGACAGCTCCCGGGCCGACCACGCCTGCACCCCGGCAGGCTTTGCGGTCTCCGGCTCCGGGGCAGCCTCCGGGTCGGTCAGGCTGTTGATGTAATCGGCGTAGTCCTCGCCAATGCGGGCCGCGAACGCCTCCTTTCCGATCTGCTCGTACTCGTCGGCCACACGGTCCTGCCAGCGCCGGAGCTTGAGCTCCAGCCCGTTCCAGAGCCGCAGTTCCCGGGCCCGCTCCTGCACCAGATGATACCGCTGGTTCTGGTCCGCAGGCAGGCCCCGGAAGGTAAACCAGAAGGTCAGCCGGGAAAAGAGCTTTTCCTCGGTGTCGGCCTTGTCCAGCCACCGCAGGAAATCGTTCTCGTCCGCCGGGCTGAACTGCTTTGCCTCCCGCCAGTTCCCCACTGCTTCCTTCATTTCGTTCATGGAAACACCTCTTTCTTTTGCATTACACAGCGTTGTTTTGTTACCCAAAGTGTAACACCTTTTGGTTGTGTCGTCAACGAGTATGTTCCGGCGATTTTTCGCGCGAAAAATGCGAAAAAAGAGGGAGAAAAGCAGCATCGTGCATCGTCGTTTTTGATATTTTGTCCAGGCGCTTCTGAAAGTCCCCCTTATCGTACCCCGCATCTGGTATACTCCTCTTGTCGAACAAAACAGGAGCGGCCCGGAGGCGGGTTGCAGGAACAGGAGGGAACACCATGAGTGAGTACGAGATCCGATCTGTAGGCGGCCATGTGGAGGTTTATACCCGGGGCGGGGTGTTCCTCTTCTCGGCGGACACGGTGCGGGAGGCCATGGAGGAGCTGGACGAGGCCGCATGACATATTCCCGGCAGTTCCCGGAAACGTGTCAGGAGCGTACGGGGAAAGTTCAAATGTAAAATACCTGTAAAATATAAGAAAAGAACAGTTGACAAAAGGACAAAACGGCGCGGAAATGCAGTAAAAATGCAAAAAACATGTAAAATAACGCTTGTTGTCCGGGGGAGTTCAATGCTATAATAAAAAGGACGGCGTTCAGGGCAGGAAGCCCCGGGCGGCCGTCCTTGGTTTGTTGTAAGAGCAAAAGGAAGTTTTTAGGAGTATCGAGATGGATATCACACACATCACCTCATTGTTGGGCGGTATTGCGCTGTTCCTCTATGGTATGTCGATCATGGGTGCCGGCCTGGAAAAGCTGGCGGGCGGCAAGATGCAGGGCGTGCTGCAAAAGCTGACCTCCTCCACCATCAAGGGTGTCATTTTCGGCACCCTCATCACCGGCGTGATCCAGTCCTCCGCAGGCACAGTCGTCATCTGTGTCGGCCTTGTCAACTCTGGCATTATGACCCTGACGCAGTCGGTGGGTGTCATCATGGGTGCAAACATTGGTACCACGGTCACCGGTCAGCTCATCCGCATGGCGGATATCTCGGGTGAAAGCCTTCTGCTGACCCTCATCCAGCCCAAGACGTTTGCGCCGGTGGTGGCATTTGTCGGCTGCATTTTTTATGTGTTCCTGCGCAACGCCAAAAAGAAGAACGTCGGCCAGATCATGCTGGGCTTCGGCATCCTGTTCACGGGCATGAGCCTGATGGACACCGGCGTGTCCCCCCTGCGGGAGAGCGCAGCCTTTCAGGAGCTGTTCGTCAGCATGACCAACCCCGTGCTGGGCGTGCTGGTGGGCATGGTTGTCACCGTCATCATCCAGTCCTCCTCGGCCTCGGTGGGTATCCTGCAGGCTTTGTCCAGCACCGGCCTTGTCACCTTTGGCAGCGCCATCCCCATCATTCTGGGTGCCCACATCGGCACCGCCTTTACCCCGCTGCTGACCATCGGCGGCTCCTCCAAGGACGGCAAGCGCGCTGCCCTGATCCACCTGTATTTCAACATCATCGGAAGCTTTGTGCTGCTGGGTGCCATTTACGCCGTGCGGTACACCATCGGCATCCCGGTGTGGGGCGACGTGATGAACAAGAGCACCATTGCAAACATCCACACCCTTTCCAGTGTGGCGGCCATGCTGCTGTTCCTGCCTTTCAGCAGTGTGCTCTCCAAGCTGGCCATGCTCACCGTACCCAACAGTGCCGAGGAAGCACAGGAGATGAGTATGCCCGTGCTGGATGAGCGCCTGTTCAAGAGCCCGGCCGTGGCCCTGCAGCAGGCCAAGAGCGCCGTGGTCAAGATGTCCCGCCGTGCCGCCCGCAACGTCAGCCTCTCCACTCCCCTGCTGCTCAAGATGGATGAGGACGTGGTGAGCGCCATCAATGTGCGGGAGAACCTTATCGACCGGATGGAGGTGGAGATCTCCAACTACCTCATCAAGATGACTGACCAGGAGCTGGGCGACGACGAGAGCCACGCCGTGACCGAGCTGCTGAATTTTGTCACCGAGTTCGAGCGCATCGGCGACTACGCCGTGAACATTCAGGAAAAGGCCGTGGAGCTCTACGAGAAAGAGGCCTCCTTCAGCGACATTGCCAAGAACGAGCTGAAGCTGCTGGATTCCGCGCTGGAGCAGATCCTGACCCGCACCAACGATGCCTTTGAGAATGATGACATTGCGCTGGCCCGTCAGGTGGAGCCGCTGGAAGAGGTCATCGACATTCTGGTGGAGAAGCTCCGCGACGGCCACATCAAGCGCCTGAAGGACGGCATCTGCTCCATTGATACCGGCGTGGTGTTCCTGGATGTGCTGAACAATGTGGAGCGCATCTCCGACCACTGCTCCAACGTGGCGGCCCGTCTGGTGGGCACCAGCGAGGGCGATGACTACGATTCCCACACCCTCAAGAGCCTGATGCATCACAACCCCAGCAAGGAATACTCCCTCATGTACGAGGAGTGCTGCAAGGAGTACCTGACCCCGCTGGCCGCTATGGAAAAAGAAGCGTAAAGGGGGCCATGCATCTGCAAGGAAGGTGGGCTGCTTGCGGCTAAACCTCTCAGGCGCTCCGCGCCAGCTCCCCTAGTAGGGGAGCCCTTGGCAGGCCATCGCGTTTTCGGGGGTTGGCGCTTCGCTCCTGTTTGCCCTGCTGGCGCAAAGTCTTACCCTTGCGGCAGATGCCGGTTTTGGAGCCGACAGGCGATCATTGCGAAAAATGAACCTTATGCCAAGGCCTCCCCTACTAGGGGAGGTGGCATCGAGCGAAGCGATGATGACGGAGAGGTTTAATCCGTTACATTCTCAGGAGGTTCCATTCCATGCCCGGCGATCTACACAACCACACCACCTATTCCGACGGTTCCGTGCCCGTGGCCCGGCTGCCCCTGATGGCAGCCCGGGTGGGGCTGGATGCCATGGCCATCTCTGACCACGATACGCTGCGCAGCGTGCAGTATGCCTACGACCACCCGGTGCAGGATGGGGTAAAGCTCATCCCGGCCACCGAGCTCACTGGCTACGATTATGAGCGCCAGCACCGGGTTCACCTGCTGGCCTACTGGCCCGACCCCGAGAGCGAGGCCCTGCGCCGCCACTGCGATATCATGCGCCAGCGCCGCAACGAGTGCTGTTTGCAGAGCGCCCGGGAGCTGGAAGCCATCTTCCCCCAGTTCCGCACCGAGCAGGCGCTGGAATACGCCAGAGACAGCGGCGTGCTCTATAAGAGCGGCATCATGCAGGCGCTGCGGGAGCTGGGCCTTGCCGACAGCATCTACGGCGAGCGCTACCATGAGCTGTTCGGCTGGAACCCGCGGGGCAGGGTGCTCCACTCGCCCGAGTATATCCCGGTGCGGGAGGTGCTGGCCACAGCCAAAGCCGCCGGTGCCGTGGTGGTGTTCGCCCACCCCACCGTGTACAAGAGTATGCCCCTGCTCCGGGAGCTGGTCAGGGAGGGAATGGTGGACGGCATCGAGATCGACCACCCCAGCAACAGCCCCGAGGACAAGGCCGAGTGCGCCGCCCTCTGTGGGCAGTATCACCTCATCCACACCGGCGGCACCGACTTCCACGGGGCCAACCACAAAAAGGTCTACCCCGTGGGCACCTGCACCACCCCCGATGACCAGATCGCGCGGATCGAGGAGCTGGCCCGGAAGAGAAAAAAGTAAACCGATTTGAGCATTCTTATGAGAACTGCCAAGGCCTCGCCCTTCGGGAGAGGTGGCATTGCGTCAGCAATGACGGAGAGGGTGAGTTCGGTAAAGCCCGTGAGCATCCTCACCCTCTCAGTCTCGCTTTGCTCGACAGCTCCCCCGAAGGGGGAGCCCTTGGCAAAGAGGGCAGGTTCCGCCCCTTGCAGGGACGTGGTTTTTGTAGTATAATGCAGGCAAGTCAAAAAGAGAGGATGTTTTCCATGAGCAAATCTTTCAGCTTCCCCAATGTGGGCACCTGTTCCAAGCAGACCAACATCGTGCTGAGCGATGACCACACCATCGAGTCCGTTGAGGTCATCGGCGGCTGCAACGGCAACCTCAAGGGCATCAGCCGCCTGCTCAAGGGCATGAAGGCTGAGGATGCCATCGCCCGCATGGAGGGTACCACCTGCGGCCCCCGCCCCACCAGCTGCCCCGACCAGATCGCCAAGAACCTGAAAAAGGCTCTGGCAGAGATGTAACCATCAACGCAGAGAAAGCGTCGTGCATTGCACGGCGCTTTTTTGCTGTGCAGCGCCCTCTCAGTCTCGCTTTGCTCGACAGCTCTCCCAAAGGGAGAGCCAACGCATCGTTTTGATTCAGCAGCCCCTAAAGGCCAGGCCGCAATTGGCTCCCCCCTCGGGGGAGCTGGCAAAGCCGATAGGCTTTGACTGAGAGGGTTGACACAAATTGCTGTTTTTTTCGTGGAGGTTGAGCCTATACTTTGCTGTGTATGAAACAATACAGCAAGGAGCAGAGCATGAGCATTTGGGAAGCATTCGGCATGGGCAGACACAAGGGGTTTTCGCGGGAGGCAGGGCTGCTGCTGGACGAAGCCGTGGAGCTTGCGGGCAGCATGGGCTGTGCCCGGGCGGATACCGGGCACCTGCTGCTTGCCATGCTGCAGACCGACCGCGGCCCGGCGGGGCGGTTTCTGGCGGGCAAGAACATCACCGAGCCCGCCGTGCGCCGCCAGCTGGCCGAGGGCCGCACCAGCCCGGCCCGCCAGCTGGACAGAAAGGCACTGGCCCCAGACCTGCGCCGGGCTATGGATTATGCCCTCATCGGGGCACAGAACGCCCACCTGCCCAAGGCGGAACCGGAGCACCTGCTCTGCGCCATGCTGGAGGATACCGACTGCGCGGCGGGGGTGCTGCTGGCCTCCATGGGGGTGCAGCTGGCCGAGGCCGTGCGGGAGTGCCGCCAGATCTCGGGGCAGTTCATCCTGCCCGGCACGCCCCGGGCCAGCGCCATGCCCCGGGGCAGCCGCGCCAGCGATAAGTATTGCCGCGATCTGACCCGCCGCGCGGTGGACGGCGAGCTGGACCCGGTGTTCTGCCGGGATGCGGAGCTGGACCGGATGGTGGAGATCCTGTGCCGCCGCCAGAAGAATAACCCCTGTCTGGTGGGGGAGCCGGGCGTGGGCAAAACGGCCCTTGCCGAGGGCCTTGCCCAGCGCATCGCCAGCCGGAACGTGCCCCGGATGCTGCAGGGGCGGCGGCTGCTGGCACTGGATATGGCCAGCCTTGTGGCGGGCACCAAGTACCGGGGCGACTTTGAGGAGCGGTTCAAGACCCTTCTGGAGGAGCTTGTGCGGGACGGCAGCGCCATTTTGTTTGTGGACGAGTTCCACACCATCGTGGGAGCCGGCGCGGCAGAGGGGGCCATTGATGCCGCCAGCATCCTGAAGCCCGTGCTGGCCCGGGGGGAACTGCAGCTCATCGGGGCCACCACCGATCAGGAGTTCCGCACCCATATCCAGAAAGATGCCGCGCTGGAGCGCCGCTTTGGCCGGGTGCAGATCGAGGAGCCTACCCCGGCGCAGGCTGCGGCGATCCTGGAGGGCCTTGCCCCCCGCTACGAGCGCTACCACAGCGTGCATCTGCCGCCTGAGACACTGCGGGAGGCCGTGGAGCTCTCGGTGCGGTACCTGCCGGGGCGCTTCCTGCCCGATAAGGCCATCGACCTTGTGGACGAGGCTTGTGCCGCTGCCCGCATCCGCGCCGAGCGGGAGGGGAAAGCAGATCCCACCCTCACCCGGGAGGACATTGCCCGGGTGGTGGCGCAGGCCAGCGGCGTGCCCGTGGAGCGGGTGGGGGAGAAGGAGCGGGAACGGCTGGACAAGCTGGAATCCCGCCTCAACGCCGAGATCGTGGGCCAGCAGAAGGCCGTGGCGGCGGTGGCCGGAGCCATCCGGCGCAGCCGCACCGGGCTGGGGGAGCCGGGCCGTCCCATGGGGGCCATGCTCTTTCTGGGGCCCACCGGCGTGGGCAAGACCGCCCTTGCCAAGGCCCTTGCCGCCAGCTGGTTCGGCAGCGAGAAGGCCCTGCTCAAGTTCGATATGTCGGAGTATCAGGAGCAGCACACCACGGCCCGCCTGCTGGGCGCGCCCCCGGGCTACCTTGGCCACGATGAGGGCGGTCAGCTCACCGAAGCCGTCCGCCGCCGCCCGTACAGCGTGGTGCTCTTTGACGAGATCGAAAAGGCCCACCCGGACATCCAGAATATCCTGCTGCAGATCCTGGAGGACGGCCAGCTCACCGATGCCATGGGCCGCAAGGCCGATTTCCGCAATACCATCGTCCTGCTCACCTCCAACCTGGGGGCACGCTTTCTGGCCGGGCAGAGCGCCCCGCTGGGCTTTGCGGCGGGCAGCGAAGCCGTGTTCGAGAAGCAGTCGGCCCAGGCCATTGAGGAGGCCAAGAAGTGGTTCCGGCCCGAGCTGGTGGGGCGGCTGGATGAGCTCATCGTGTTCCGTCCCCTTGCAGAGGACAGCCTGTGTGCCATTGCCGAGAAGCTGCTGGGCCAGCTGGAAGCCCGTGCCGCCCGCAATGGGTATCAGCTGACCCATACGCCCCGGGTGGGGGCAGTGCTGGCCGCAAGGGCGCGCTCGCCCTATGGGGCCCGGGAGCTGCGGCGGCAGGTGGACCGCGCCGTGGAACAGGCCCTCGCCAACCAGATCGCCTCCGGCACGGCCCACACCGGCCAGCACTGGACCGCCGACTGCACGGTGGATGGGGAGGTGACCTTGATGGAGGAATCGACCCTCTCTGTTAAAGCATGACGGGGGCGAAGAGAGACTGAGAGGGTTGGCTTTCACCGGAGCTGCGCCCTCTCCGTCATCCCTGCGGGATGCCACCTCTCCCAAAGGGAGAGGCAATGGCGGCCTGGCCTTTAGAGGGTGCTGGCGGTGCAAAACCTCTCCGTCAAAACCTGACGGTTTTGCCACCTCCCCTAGTAGGGGAGGCCTTGGCATAGGGTTCATTTTTCGCAATGATCGCCTATCGGCTCCAAAACGCACTCCTGCCGCAAGGGTAAGACTTTGCGCCAGCAGGGCAAACAGGAGCGAAGCGCCAGACCACGAAAACGCGACGGCCTGCCAAGGGCTCCCCTACTAGGGGAGCTGCCGAGCGTCAGCGACGGCTGAGAGGTTTAGCCGCAAGCCGTCTCTTCCCTCGTAGATGCATTGGCTCTCCCTTTGGGAGAGCTGGCGAGCGAAGCGAGACTGAGAGGGTGAGCACGCGTCCCCCTTGCATCCTCCGGCGTTTTCGTTTATCATAGAGAAAGCGAAACGCCCCAAGGAGGAAACCATGCGCTATTTGTTTTTACTGAATCCCGCTGCGGGCAAGCAGGACTGCACCGTCCAGCTCATCCCGCAGATCAGAGCCGCTGCCGCCCGGGCCGGGTGGAGCGCGTCGGATTATACCATCCACACCACCGAATATGCGGGCCACGCCCGGGAGCTGGCCCGTGCCGCAGCCCAGGGGGCAGCGCAGGCAGGGGACAGCCTGCGCATCTGGACAGCGGGCGGCGACGGAACCTTCATGGAAGCCATGACCGGCGTGCAGGGCTTTGCCAACGCCGCCGTGGGCTGCCTGCCCTACGGCAGCGGCAACGACTTCCTGCGCACCTACGGCACCCGGGCAGAGTTCACCGACCTCGATGCCCAGCTGGCGGGCGGGGAAGTGACCATCGACCTGTTGGAGACCAGTCTGGGCCTGTCCGCCACCATCTGCGCGGCGGGTCTGGACGCGCAGGTGGCCTACGGCATCCCCAAGTTCCGGCGGATCCCCCTGTGCGGCGGTGAGGTGTCCTACCTGCTCTCCATCGTGGAGCAGCTCTGCGGGCACATCGGCCGCAAGGTCACCTTTACCATCGACGACGAGGAACTGACCGTGGACTGCCTGATGTGCGCCATCTGCAATGGCCGGGCCTATGGCGGCGGTTTCCTTGCCGCCCCCGAGGCCGACCCCGCCGACGGCTGGCTGGACGTGATGATCGTCCGCAGGGTGGGGCGGTTGACCATTGCCAAGCTGCTGGGAATGTACAAGAGCGGCCGGCATTTTGTGAACGGCCAGCTCACCGAGGAAGCAAAGCCCTACTTCCTCTACCGCCGTGCCCGGCGGGTGGCGCTGCGCCCCGCCGATGGCCGCGGCCCCATCGTTGCCACCGCCGACGGCGAGTGCGCCCCCTGTGATGCGGTGGAGGCTGTTCTGCGCCCCCTGAGCGGCCGCATCCTCCTGCCCGCCCCGGCGTATGAGCGGTTTGTGGCGAAACACGCCGTGGTATAAAATTTACAGAAATACGCTTGATTTATGAAGAATTCTATGATAAGATGAACCCGTAAGAAGATGTTTGGAAAAAGCAGGAGGGATGGGGCTATGAACTGGTCGGATGCAGAGAAAAAAGAAAAGCGGCATCAGGAAGACCTTGACCGTCTGCGCAGCTTTCGCCCTATGGATGATACCTTTATGCGAGGGCTCTTTAAGGAAAATCTTCCGCTGGCAGAGTTGGTGCTTCGGATCATTACCGGAAAGCCTGATCTGATCCTGACAAAATGCGAGACACAGGCTGATATGAAGCGAGTGACCGGTGCGCGTTCAATCTGTCTGGATGCCTATGCAACCGACAGTGCGGGCAAGAAGTATGACATTGAGGTCCAGCGCGCGGACAATGGCGCAGACCCGCACCGGGCAAGATATCATTCCAGTGTGATGGACGTGGAAAATCTGGACGAAAAGCAGGATTATAAAGAACTGCCGGATACCTATGTTATTTTCATCACGGAAAATGATTACTACAAGGCTGGCGAGCCGGTCTATACGATCCAGAACATGAATCTGACGCTGAACCGCCCGTTCAATGATGGTGCCCATATCCTGTATGTGAATGGGGAATACCGGGATGATTCAGAGATCGGCAGGCTGATGCACGATTTCAATTGCACCAGTGCGGATGAAATGAATTTTGAACTGCTGGCAGAGAGAACACGCTATCTGAAAGAAAACCCGAAAGGAGTGAGCGAAATGTGTAAAGTGATGGAAGACCTGAGAGTGGAAAGTTATACGGAAGGCCGGGAAGAACAGGCCAGAATGATGGCGCAGAAATTGTACCGAAAGGGATACTCCATTGAGGAAATCGCTGATATGGTGGAGTACAGCACCGAGAAGGTGGAGGAATGGCTCACGCCGAAAGCAGGTTGAAACAGGAGAAAAAGCGCCCGGGTATCGCAACGAAAAAATACGATATCCGGGCGCTTTTGCGTTGTCATAAATTCTTAACAAACAAATTTTGAGAAAACCCTTGATTTTTACCCTTGAGATGAGTACAATACACTTAGCACTCAGAGAAAAAGAGTGCTAAACAACCGGAGGCCCGGCAGAAACGGGCCGAAGGTGCCAAAAAAGTTTTCATTATATTTTATTATAGGAGGGCAAGAACTATGAAGATCATTCCTCTTGCAGACCGTGTTGTTATCAAGGCCGTTGAAGTCGAGGAGACCACCAAGGGCGGCCTCATCCTGACTGGCAGCGCCAAGGAGAAGCCCCAGGTGGCTGAGGTCGTGGCTGTTGGCCCCGGCGGCATCGTGGACGGCAACGAAGTCAAGATGACCGTGAAGGTTGGCGATAAGGTCCTGACCAGCAAGTACTCCGGTACTGAGGTCAAGGTGGACGGCGAGGAGTGCACCATCGTGCGTCAGGGCGATATCCTGGCCATTGTGGAGTAAGTTTCCCCTCTGAAATTGAAATTTGAGCTTTGAAGGAGCGATTTGATTATGGCAAAACAGATCAAGCAGGGCGAGGATGCCCGCAAGGCACTGTGTGCCGGTATTGATACCCTGGCAAATACCGTGAAGATCACCCTGGGCCCCAAGGGCCGCAATGTGGTGCTGGGCAAGAAGTTCGGCGCACCTGTCATCACCAATGATGGCGTGACCATTGCCAAGGAGATCGAGCTGAAGGACGAGTTCGAGAACATGGGCGCACAGCTGGTGCGTGAGGTCGCAACCAAGACCAACGATGCCGCAGGCGACGGCACCACCACCGCAACCGTTCTGGCACAGGCCATGGTCACCGAGGGCATGAAGAACGTTACCGCCGGTGCCAACCCCATGGATATCCGCCGCGGCATGAGCAAGGCTGTTGCCAAGGCCGTTGAGACCATCAAGGCCCACAGCCAGAAGATCAAGGACAGCAACGATATCGCCCGCGTCGGTACCATTTCTGCCGGTGACCCCGAGATCGGCCGCCTGATCGCCGAGGCTATGGAGAAGGTCACCTCCGACGGTGTCATCACCATCGAGGAGAACAAGACCACCGCCGAGACCTACGACGAGATCGTGGAAGGCATGCAGTTTGACCGCGGCTACCTGACCCCCTATATGGTCACCGATACCGACAAGATGGAGGCTGTTCTGGACAACGCCGCCATCCTGATCACCGATAAGAAGATCAGCGTCATCCAGGATCTGGTCCCCCTGCTGGAGCAGGTCATGCAGAACGGCATGAAGCTGCTGGTCGTGGCTGAGGACATCGAGGGCGAGGCTCTGTCCACCCTGATCGTCAACCGCCTGCGCGGCACCCTGAACGTCTGCGCTGTCAAGGCTCCCGGCTTTGGCGACCGCCGCAAGGAGATGCTGCAGGATATCGCTATCCTGACCGGCGGCACCGTTGTGTCCGCTGATCTGGGCTATGAGCTGAAGGACGCTACCGTCCAGATGCTGGGCCATGCCCGCCAGGTCAAGGTGACCAAGGAGAACACTACCATCGTGGGCGGCGCAGGCGATAAGGATGCCATTGCGGCCCGCATTGCACAGATCCGCAACCAGATCGAGGCTTCCACCAGCGATTTCGACCGTGAGAAGCTGCAGGAGCGCCTGGCAAAGCTGGCCGGCGGCGTTGCAGTCATCAAGGTCGGTGCTGCTACCGAGGTCGAGATGAAGGATAAGAAGCTGCGCATCGAGGACGCTCTGAACGCAACCAAGGCTGCCGTTCAGGAAGGCGTTGTCGCTGGCGGCGGCACCGCTCCCATCAACGCCATCCCCGCTGTGCGCGCCCTGTGCGACACGCTGGAAGGCGACGAGCGCACCGGTGCCAAGATCGTCCTGAAGGCTCTGGAGGCACCTCTGCGCCAGATCGCCAAGAACGCCGGTCTGGAAGGCAGCGTCATCATCGACAAGATCGTCTCTGCCAACAAGCCCAACTACGGCTTCGATGCCCAGAACGAGGTCTTTGTCGAGGATATGATCGCTGCAGGCATCGTGGACCCGACCAAGGTCACCCGTTCCGCTCTGGAGAACGCAGCTTCCGTCGCTGAGATGGTGCTGACCACCGAGAGCCTTGTTGCTGACCTGCCGGAACCCCCGGCTCCCGCCGCACCTGCCGGCGGTGACATGGGCGGCATGTACTAAGCCGTACCAGTCTTTCTTAAAAAGAAACGCCAAAGAGGCGGAACTTTTCTTCGGAGAGGTTCCGCCTCTTTTTATGTATACCCCGCGCCCCGGCTGCCCACCCTAACCACAGGGAAAGGGGGCGCGGGGATGTCTGGCAAACGGGTATTGGCGGTGTATGCCGCCTTGCTGCTGGGATTTGCGGTGGTGCTGTGCCGGTTGTATCTGCTGGCGCTGCACCCCGCCTATGCTGCGCGGGCTGCGGCGCAGAGCACGGTCACCCTGCAGTTGCCCGCCCGACGGGGCAACTTTTACGATGCGCAGGGGCGGCTGCTCACCGGCCTTGAGGAGCGCTGGCAGGTGGTATGCTTTCCCGGGCAGGGAAACTACGACCGCCTGTATGCCTGCACCGATGCCGCCGGGCAGGCGCTTTTGTACCGCAGCCGCAGCCGTGCTGCGCCGTTTTTACTGGAGGTAAGCTGCGACCCCGCCCGCCTTGGGCTGACCGGTTATCCTACCGCCCGGCGGTATGCGGCGGTGCCGCTGTGTCAGCATTTGCTGGGCTATCTGGATAGCACGGGTCATGGCGCTGCCGGGCTGGAAAAGGCGCTGGATGCCGTGCTTTCCGGCACAGGGGAGAACAGTAGTCTTGTCTGCGCCGTGACGGCGCAGGGTACGCTGCGCACCGGAGAAACGGCTAGGCTTTTGCAAGCCGACAGCGGGGCGCTGGGCGTGCAGCTGACCATCTCCCGCCCGGTGCAGCGGGCAGTGGAAGCAGTGGCGGCAAGTACCATGACGAGCGGCTGCATTCTGGTGCTGGATACCGCCACAGCGGCGGTGCGCGCCAGCGTCAGTGTGCCGTGCTACGACCCGGAGCACCTTGCCGACAGCCTGCAGGCAGAGAATAGTCCCTTTCTGAACCGGGCACTGCAAAGCTACGCGGTGGGCTCGGTGTTCAAGCCGGTGCTGGCGGCGACTGCACTGGAACAGGGCGTTTTTCCGGAATATGAATGTACGGGTGCCGCAGTGATAGATGGACAGATCTTCCGCTGCGCAGGCGGTGTGCCGCACGGCGAAGTGGACCTTTTGGCTGCATTGGCAAAGAGCTGCAACGGCTATTTTATCCGTCTGGGACAGCAGCTGGGTGCGGAAAGCTTGCTGGACGCCGCTAAAGCCTTTGGCTTTGGGCAGAGCCTGCTGCTGGCAGAGGGGTTTGCCGCCGAGGCCGGGCAGCTGCCCACCCCGCAGGAGCTGGCGCAAAGCGGGCAGCTGGCTAATTTCAGCTTTGGGCAGGGCAGCCTGCTGGCGACACCCATGCAGGTGGCGGCACTGTTCAACACCCTTGCGGCGGACGGCGTATACCGCGCCCCCTATGTGCTGCAAGCCACGCTGGACGAGGCCACCGGCCAACCGGTGGAGACCCTCAGCCACCCCCGGGGACGGCGGGTGATCTCAGCACAGAACGCAGCGCTTTTGCGCGCTATGCTGGTACAGGTGGTGCAGCAGGGCACCGCGCAGGATGCCGCCGGGCTTTCCGGCGGGGCGGGCGGCAAGACCGGCACTGCTCAGACCGGGCAGTTCACCCCGGAGGGCACCGAGCGCTGCAACCTGTGGTTTGCGGGGTTCTGGCCGGCAGAAAAGCCCCGCTACACCATTGTGGTATTGCAGGACGGTGCGGTGCACACGGCGTACTCCGGTGCAGCCATCTTTGCGCAGGTCTGCACCGCGCTGGAAGCAGCGGGTTAAATGCGCGGATTCTACTTGCAATTTTGGCTTTGTTATGCTACTATATAGTTGTATTTTTGCGTAGTTTTCCGTATTTACAAATAAAAGG
>OJPH01000919.1_pt1 | contig 14831 bp, 20 predicted proteins | sample 1598481 | NCBI WGS metagenome assembly OJPH01 (sample SAMN03922482, study PRJEB24848) | human gut metagenome | isolation source: stool sample | host: Homo sapiens | place: Germany | collected 2011-05 | reverse complement strand
GCTTCAGCACCCGGTAAACCTCCCGGAAGCACTGCGGCAGATCGGGCCAGAAATATACGGTCTCAAAGGCTGTGACCGCATCAAACCAGTCCTTTGCGAAGATGATACGCTCCACACTGCCCTGCCACACCACACAGCGCCCCTCCTGAATTGCAGTCTGGTTGAGACTCCGCGCTTTCTCCACACTGACGGTCGAGTAGTCGATGCCCTTCACAATACCTCGGGGGCATTTTTTCAGAAGCCTTTTCATATTCGCCCCGCCGCCGCAGCCGCAGTCCAGCACCTTGGCGTCCGGAGCAAACTCTAAAAATTGAAGTCCCCACCGTGCCACAGGACTGTGTCCCAGGTTCATCATGGTAACCATGATTTTCCCGCCAAGCCCCACAGGCTTTCTGGTGTTCTCAAAAAATGACATCTTATCACACCTCCGATTTCACACATTCCGCATAGGTCAGCGGGAAGGATGCCTTCAGAACAGCGCTTTTCCGCACCGTCCAGCCGTTTTGCCGTAGGAAACGCAGGTATTCCTCGCTCGTCCACCTGCTGTGGAGAGGAAAGCCTGCCAGCTTCATGAAAAAGGCTTTGACCTTGCCGGAAAAAGAGTTTCCTGCATGGGTGAAGGTCGGCGCAATCAACACGCCGTCATCCTTCAGAACCCGCTTGATTTCTTGCAGGGCTTTCTCCGGCTGCGGCACGATATGCAGCGCGTTGGACACGATCACCACGTCGAAGGACTCCTCCGCATAGGGCAGGAAGAACATATCCTGCACGGAGAAGTGCAGCTTGGTAGAGCGGGTATCTCGCTTTGCCTCGGCGATCATCTCCGGGGAGGCGTCCGTCGCCTCGATGTGTGCCGCCGCGTTCACGATGTGCTTTGCAATCAATCCCGTGCCGGTAGCAAGCTCCAGCACCGTCTTGTGCCGCACGACCGGCCGGATCAGCTCATACATCTCGTCATACGCCGCCCGATCCTTTCGCATAAAGCGGTCGTAACGTCCGGCATTTTTGTCCCAGAAATTCTTGTGTTCCTGCATCGCTATCATTCCTTTCAATGTTAGATTAACCTAACCGACGCGTGCATCCGAGCGGTTAGATGGCGCTAACCGTTGTGCCTTGGAAAAGCCGCATCTCTGCGGCCTTCCGCTTATTTAAATAACTCCCTGCAAGCGCCGTACACTAACGTTTCCAGCACCTGCGGGTACAGTTCTCCAATCTGCTCCTTGTGGGAAACAGTCAAGATCAGTCCCCGCACCGTGGCGGCAGCCAAAGAGGTGCCGCGATTCGGCACAAGGTCATATTTCTCCAAAAGCTGGCGGATGTGCATCTCGTCATCGTGGTAATGCACGTTTTTGACATCCTCCGGCAGTCTCTGCAAAAGCAGCTTTGCATCGTTTTCAATGAAAACCATGTCGCCGGTATCGGACAGCCGCCGGCAGACGGCAAGAACCGCCTTTGCCGCACGCTCCGACGGCGGCAAGCCGTTTGCTTCGCTCAGTGCATGGTCAGCCACTCCGTAAAGCTCGGAGTGAACGTTCTCCAAAACCGCGAAGAAAAGCATTTCCTTGGATTCGTAGAATTTATAGAACGAGCCCTTCGCAATGCCGACCGACTTCGTCAGCTGATCCACGGAGGTTTTTTTCATCCCCAGTGTGACGGCGCAGCGCCGCGTTTCCTTCAGCAGTGCCTTGCGGAGCTGCTCGGTCTCGTAATCGGTAAAAGCCAAGCTCGCGCCTCCTTAAATATGACCGATTCGGTTCTTTCGGTCATATTATACCGCGTTTCTTTCTGTTTTGCAAGAGGTGTAGAGAAAAAACTCACTAATCAAAAGGGGTGCAGCGTTGCAGAAAGAGACGACGGAATTCCGGTAATCGTTGTCGCCGCTGTAAAAGAAACTATATCGTAAAAGGGCATCAGAATGAAGCATCCAAACGCTGCGTTCTGATACCCATTTTGTTTCATATTGCACGGATGGATTGATTACAAGAAAAAAGCAGGAATTAACACAACATGAACGACATAGCTCTACGGTGCTATGAGCTATTTGCAGATCACCGCTTCCGATATCAGCGACCAGCTGCTGAAGGACTTCCTGGACATGGATTCCAGCGAAATCGTGACCATGCACATCCAGTCCGTCGATCAGAACAAGGCCATCAAGCAGATCAAGCACACCATCACGGAGCTGGATCGCAGCAAAATTGAGGAGCAGAAAAAGGCTGTCCGCGCCGGCTATGACATGGACATCATTCCTTCCGACCTCGCCACCTACGGCAATGATGCCAAATCCCTGCTGAAAGAACTCCAGTCCCAGAACGAGCGTATGTTCCTGCTCACCTTTTTGGTTCTCAACACCGGCAGCACCAAACAGGAGCTGGAAACCAATGCCTTTCAGGCCAACTCCATTGCCCAGAAGCACAACTGCAATCTGCGGCGGCTTGACTACCAGCAGGAGCAGGGGCTGATGTCCTCTCTGCCGCTGGCCTACAACCGGATTGAGATTCAGCGGGGCATGACCACCTCCAGCACGGCAATTTTTGTTCCTTTCACCACCCAGGAGCTGTTTCAGGATGGGAAGGAAGCCCTGTACTATGGTCTGAACGCACTTTCCAACAACCTCATCATGGTTGACCGAAAGAAGCTCAAGAACCCCAACGGTCTGATTCTGGGTACCCCCGGTTCCGGCAAGTCCTTCTCCGCAAAGCGTGAGATCACCAATGCCTTCCTCACCACCAGTGACGACATCATCGTCTGTGATCCCGAAGCCGAATATGCGGCACTGGTGACGCGGTTGAAGGGTCAGGTCATCAAAATCAGCCCATCCTCCACCCAGTATATCAACCCCATGGACATCAACAGCAATTACTCCGAGGAGGACAATCCCATTGCCCTGAAATCCGATTTCATTCTGTCCCTGTGCGAACTGGTTGTGGGCGGCAAAGAGGGACTTCAGCCCGTGGAAAAAACGGTCATCGACCGCTGCGTCCATCAGATTTACCAGACCTATGTATGCCTACAGCCAAAGCAGTCAGATAGAAGGTCAAACCGGCTGCATCGGGCATCTCCGCGCTGACTTCGATTCGGACGGAAACAGCTTTTATTCCTCCTGGGCCGACCACAACGCAAGCCTGAAGGATCAGGCGTTCAAGGATGAATTCGATCACCTGATCAATACGCTGCGTGGTTTGGAAGCTCCCGACGCTTCACAGACCCAACACGAGGCAATCCTCAGAGACAGAGCAGTGCTCACATCGTACTGCTATCGGCACCCGGACAGTAAGAGACCAGGTTTCTACGGCAGAGAGCTGACTCTCAGAGCCGATACGCAGAAATATGCTTACATTCTCCGCCTCAATCCTAAAAAAGGCGATTACAATCTGTACTGCTATTGCTATCGCAAGGACTGGTTTGACCGGCACCTGAATAACGCGGAGAAGGGAATCCGCTTTATTGATCCGAACTACAAAGAGCTGTTTCGGATAGAGGATGGTGACAGAATTCGGTACTTTACAAACAGCGGAAAGCCCCGACATTTGATTTGCCGCTACATTGACGACTACCATTTTGAGGCAACCAGCGATCGGGGGAAGAACCTGTACCACATCTGCGAGTTTACAGAACAGTATCAAAACCAAGGCTGTCACGGCATCATTCCGCTGCGGAAGTCGCTCCCGGAGAGCTGTTTCAGTACGCTGGGGGCCACCGGGGAGCTGATTGTCATCACCAAGGGCGAAAAAGGTTACTCGCCCACGGATGTATACCCGCAGAACACTTCCCCAAAAGAAGGTGCAGCTGCTCTGAATGCTGCCAATGGCGTGACCAAAGCGCAGGAAGCGGCAATGGTGGCTGGTTCCATGTTCGGCTGGGAGACGCCTGCTGCAAATCCCAAGAATTACGATGCCCTCGGGCATCCAATTCGAATTTCTAATTGAATTGTTCGGATTTCTTTGGAAACCGACATTGAAGACGCGAATAGACATTTGAAAAGATTTGATGCGGATTTTGATGAGTTGGAGGGATCTTTGAGCGGATATGCACCCCAAAGCTTACCAGACAAGGAGGAGATTTCATGCAGAGCAGAAAATACTATGAAGCCTACTGGAGCCAGTATGACGATGTCGTAACCCTAAACGAGTTTCGCAAAATGCTCGGCGGTTTGGGAGAGGTTCAGGCCAGACGGCTGCTTCAAAACAAAACTGTTAAGAGCTTCAAAATTCGTGGCGAGTACCACATCCCAAAGCAGTGCGTCATCGACTATGTTCTGAGTAGCCATTACGCAAAGTACAGACAAATCCTCAAGGCTCAAATACCATAACAGAAATCAATATGCTTTTCTCGAAAGGGTGTCGCGAAACGCGACACCCTTTTTCATATCCCCAAAACGAAGCGTAAATCAACAAAACTCATTAGGAGGTATATACCATGATTGACCCTACAGTATGGGGACCTATCATTTTGAAAATCACAGCAGAGCAGCGTTACTTCCTCAAGAAGGAGTTTGGAATTACAGAGGTCGATCTGAGACTCCAATCCTTACAAGATGTAAGTGAACTGATCAATGGCCTCGCCAGTATCGCCTTTTATGAATTCAATCATGAGCACCAGCGCACTGAGAGGGCTGATTGCGCTCTCAACCTTGTCTGGCTGTTAACAGAAGCAATCCCCAAGGAGGCCATCAGCAATCCAATCGATCCCTCTGAATGCAACCCAAATTTTTGGGATGATTATGATAATTATGATGATTATTATGATTGTGTAGCACCGAACAGGCGATGGTGCGATGATCCAATGTAAGAAGGGTCGTGGTATTCAGAGCGGCAAAATACAGGCAGATATGAAATGAAATGTTTTGAACCATCTGCTATACTGAAAGCAGAGGTGTTCGCTTGTGGATTATGATTTGAATTATGAGAAACAGTTTCTGGGGTTGCTCGCCAAGCAAGCCCGTGAAGAAAAAGAATGGGATCAGGAGTATCTGGCTGATGAGTTAGACATCGATATCCGCACTGTCCGCAAGATAGAAAGCGGTCAGGGCAATATCGCGTATGATCTGCTCACGGAAATCATTCATACGCTGGAAATTTGCCCGCAGGTTCTCTTCTACGTTGATGAAGCGGATAAAGGCATGAAAATGGACAGGCTTTACAGGGAACTGCTTCGGCTGCCTCTGGAGGATATCAAGATGGTTGCCGAATCCGCCTATAAGGTCAGAAGATGGCTGGATAGCCAAACTGCCGATTCAGAGAAGGCATAGCCGGTCAGCAAGGGTGTCGCGAAACGCGACACCCTTTGATTCCAAAACCGATATGCCGTTTGGGCAAATAGAGAACCTTCAGTATCGCTAACAAGAGCTGAGGGTTGTTTCTCACTCCTCGGTTTCCACAATCCCGTAGTCGATCAGAATGTTCTCCTTTGCACGAGGAGGAGAAACCATTCCCTGCATTTCATATTGATACCGTTTAACACGCCGGAAGTTGTGAATCAGCTCGGGTGCATAGGCGGCGATCTCACAGTGCGCATACTCAGGCATTTCTGCCAGATCCTCCGCTACATCCTTGATGAGTGCATTGGTCACTTCGTCGATACTCCCGCCAATCTCCACGGCAACCAGTTCGTGCTTTTTGATGTCCTTGTCCAAGTCCCCAAAGGAACGGTACAGAATATACTTCATTTTCTTCACCTTTGTTTCGTCTTGGTCCATATACGATGTGCTAATAGGGAAAATAACAACCCTCAGTATCGTCCTTCCAATACTGAGGGTTGTTATTCACTCTTGGTATCTAGCATCGTCGATTTGACCTCGCTTTCTGCAGATTGGATATCCTTCCTCAGGTATCCGGGAGTTACATGATCATTGGACCCACTCCTTTTCTGTAACTACATGGTACTATAAAAAGCCTGAATTGCAAGATGGAATATGTGATAAAATAGTACAGAACATTCTGTTCAAACAGGAGAAATCCGCATTTTCCGGCAAGTATATGTTGACGGCGATTCTGCGTCATGCTATGATAGTAATGTTGGGGCGGTTTTATTCACCGTCCTGTTTTGTTTATGGGGGTGAATGTATGTGCGGCAGATTCTATGTACCGGAGGACAGCGAAACAGCTATGCTCCGCAAGATCTTAGAAAACCTTGAAACCAGGAATGTATCTGTGAAAACCGGCGAAGTCAGCCCCGGTGATGTTGTTGCTGTCATTGCCAGCAACCGGGAGTTGAAGCCCCAACCCTTTGGAATGTTCTGGGGGTATCACCTTCCGAATGGGAAACTGCTGTTCAATGCCCGCAGCGAAACCGCCGCGCAAAAGGCCATCTTTGCAGACGGCATGGCACATCGCCGGTGCCTGATTCCGGCTTCTCACTATTTTGAATGGCAGGACACGCCTGACGGGAAGGCAAAATACGCGATTGCGCCAAAAGAATCCAGTGGTATGCTGTTGGCAGGGATCTACCGCTTTGAAAATAATCTGCCAGTATTCACGATTCTTACCCGCACTCCGTCTGACGATATTGCCATGATCCACGACCGGATGCCCGTCATCCTGCCTCGGGAGGCAGCTGCTGATTGGCTGAATCCAAGATACCATGGGGAAGAAATACTCAGTGCTGCACTCACGAACATGAAGTATCATGAATTGAAGGGTGCCGCGAAACGCGACACCCTTGATGGATATCCAATATAATGTCCAAAACCACATCAACCGACGCATGGATGGCTGATGTGGTTTTCTTACTGCAATGCCGGTTACTTTTCCAACAAATCCTCCATTGTACATCCAAGAACTCTGGAAAGCCTGAGAACGGTTTCGGCGCTGGCTTTGTTGATGTCCTTGTTGCGCTGTTCGTACATCTGGATGGAACGGAGGCTGACCTGGGATCGCTTGGCCAGCTCTGCCTGTGTGCAGCCGTAGGCAGTGCGGATACGCTTCAAATTGGTGTCGGTAAAGAACTCCCGCATCCGGGCATCCATAAGACCTGCAAATTTTGTAATGTCCGCTTCGTGGAGGGTGTAGTACATCTTCTGCAAGTCTTCAAAGGTAACTGCCTTGAAGATGTCGCTGTACCTTCTGCCGGAAAACCACTGATAATACGCGACTGCCCAGCCGATCCAGTATTCTCTGGAACGGCCATAGTGGTCCTGCGGCAAAGCCTCCGGCGCTTTTCCGGTTGTTTCCACAAGAATATCCATTGCCACTTCAATGCCGCTTTTCCCAGCCAGATAGTCCGGTTCGCCATTCTCCATTCGCCTGCTGATCGTGCTGGCAACAAATAGTTTTACAAAGCTGTCTCCAGGAATGATGCAAATATTGATCGCATAGTCAAAGGCATCCCCCAATATGGATTGGGCCTTACTCAGATAGATTTCTTGGTATGCGTGGGTCATCGTTGAGGACACCTCCTCTCATAATGTCCTGAATATACAGGCCATCGTTCTCCTCTTCCAGCATGTCAAGATAAAGCTGATTCGCTTCATCGTCTCTTGCTTTGCGGAGGACATAGTATTTCTCTTTCTCTGCCACATCAAAGCCTTCATAATGGAGTCTCGAAAATGCAAACTGAGATTTGATGACGATTTGCTCCCCCAGTTTTCCCAAGCGCATAGCCCTTGCAAGCTGCTCCACAGAGATTCCGTTGTTCAAGAAGGATTCTGCATAGTCAAAATAGGAATCGTCAGCGCGGTAGCCGGTGATCAGGTCGTAGGCGTTTACATTCACGCTGAAATGGTCAATCAGATAGCACTTGGCCCTCCGGGCCACAGGGGTCTTGATGGAAAACAGACGATGCTCCACCAAGACCGCGATCCAGTTCAGAATGGTGTAATCGGGGCTGTTCAGATTCAGAATGTTCAGATACTCCGTGTCCAGTGTATAGCGGTTGGCAAATCCGTTTCGGAGAGAGGACACGGCCCACTCCTTTGCCAGATCTTCACTTTTCGTGCAGTAGAAGCCCAAGCCGAAGTCATTGTTCTTTTTCCCTTTTCCAAAAGTCGGCTCCTCCACAAGCTGCTCCGAACCATGATACAGCGTTATCAGTTTCTCCATCGGCAGTTCCTCCCATTCGTTTTTTCTTTATAATATCACCACGGTGATATTAAGTCAACAAAAAATAGTCGAATGAAATGAAGTGTTGTTGCAAGCCTCGGATGGTGTTATAGTGATAGCGGCGTGAGGAGCAGTATCACATGAAATGGTGGTGCAGCTTTTTACACGGGCTTGATTGGCTCCGCCTGATCGAGATAGAAAACACATATCTGCTGCCGGGGCATGATAACTCCCGGCACCCGGTAAGAGCAGCTGGTATTCCACTGCTGCATTTCCGCCATGATTCTGCAAAGCCGCAGGCTGCTGATCTCCATGCTCCTTTTGCCCTTGTAGACTTCCGCCGAAACGCGATGGGAATGAAAATCTTTCTTCGGATATGGTTTCAGAATCAGCGTTTTTCCGTTTTCTCCGATCATAAAACAAATGTTGGCTGGAGACCCGATTAACCGCAGAGCGTCTACAAATATATGGATTCGATTTGCTTTGAGGTAGAACGAGAGATGGGTTTTGCTCATGCAGTACCCTCTGACTTGCAGGTCTTCCACACTTCGGGATGGCTGAAGTCAAACAATATCATCACTTTCTGATTCACTGTCACCAAATGCCCTACCGATCTGTAAGTATAGTCCGGGTCCAGATTCCACTTCTGGTATAACTGCTCGCCAAAAGCCTTTGATTCCAGATTACGCAGGAACTTTTCCTTTTCTCCTTTGATCCAGCGAATGCCGTCTTTGTCAGATGAAGTTACCGGACAAACAAGCAGGCACTTTGTGGTGGGATTCACCTGAATTTTGATGTAATCACAGTAATGCAGTTTTTCCAGAGCCAGCTTGTTAAAAGAGATTCTGGAAGGCCATACCGTGCATGTCGCCTCACACTTCCTTGCGGGATGATGGAACAGGCCGGCATTTACAATCTGATATCCGTCCAGGCTCATTTCTTCGATCGGAATAAATTGACTCATTGGTTACTACCTCCTATGTTTTGTTGGTTGTGATATATCCGTCTGCTAAATTGATCTTGTAGGAATCTTCGTGCTCATCCACCGGGGTTCCAAAGTAATTGCGCCAATCCTCCGGAAGGTAGGACTTCGACTTTTTCCCGTTTACAAACAGCTCAAAGTCCGTTAGTTTGAACAGGTACAGCATTTCCGAATCACAAACAGCTGGCTTTCCCATCATCTTGTATCGGTACTGAGGGTTCCAGCCCATCAAGTCAAAGACTTTTGCCGCAAAGATTTTGCACAGAAGATCTCGATTGGAAAGCTCCTTTTCCCCGCCGCCTCTGGCCCAGCGGAGGGAGTCCGGGGCATCCGGGTCGCAGGGGCGGATGATAAGCCGTTTCTGCTCTGGATGAATTAGAATCTGGATGTGTGTTACTCCCGGAAAACGGCGTAGACATGCCATGTTGAACTTGATTCTGCTGTCCCAGATTGTAATAGCCGGCTCTCTTGTGTGCGCAAACAATTCCGCCTTTGTCACCTGATATCCGGCAAGATTGACCAGTTCTTCCGCTTCCTCGGGATTTTCCTGAAGGATGGTGCTGTCTGCGAAATAGTGTTCAATTTCCTTTGTTTCCATCTATTTTATTCGTTCCTCTCAAAAGATCGTCGATTGTCATTTGTAGTTGTTCTTGACTTGGCCCCATATACTGCTCAACACCGGGAGCGACTACGCTTCTGGCCTGCGAGTGCCACTCGGTATTGGGTGCTATGTAGTAAAAGCCATTCTCTACCGTGTGTTCGTAAAACTCATCGCCAAAATCATTTTCCCATTCCTCCGGGCATAGCGTGATTCGCTTTTTCTGCTTTGCTTCCTCACCACCATCATCTGCCGGAATCAGCATGACAGGGACAGCATTGGGCAGGTTAAACACAATGATCTGCTCCCCCCGGCGGCTTGCCCATGTCCCACGCACTTTGTAGGTGTAGTCCGGGTTCCACTTCATGATAGAGTAGAGTGCATTCCCAAAATGCTGGCAGTTCAGTGTTTTGCTGTATAGCGGTTTCTCTGGGTCGGGTCTCCACTGAATACTGTGGGCATCGGATTCCCGGCAGGGGCGGATCGCCAGCTTTCTTTCCGCTGGATGGAGAAGCAGCTGGACATAAGCAACGCTGTCAAACTTCTGCATACAGAATTTGTTGAACGCGATTCGCTCATTTGTGATATTCAGCGTTGGCCCCTCATAACGAATTTGAAGGAACTGCCCCCTTACTACCTGATAGCCTTGCAAATCAAACGCACTCAGGGATGATTTTTCAATCCGTTTCGCTCTATTGGGCTGCTGCCGGACACTATTGGAAATATCGTAGTAAGTGCCGGGGTCGTCATTGACCCAATGATGATTGATGGGAATGAACCCCCGGAAGATACCCTCGTCAATGACATGCATAACGGGCAAGCCACCGCGCACATGGTGTTTTCTGTTCTCCATCAGTACCTGAACGGCTTCAAACTTTTCTTCCGGGATAATGGCGGTGTGCTTGTCGGTATAGAGATATTGGTCTCTGTCCTGCCTGTTTTTTCGGTGTTTGTGTTCATACAGGTCTGCGGTAAAGGTTTTCCAAGTCAGGACATTACCGCAATATCGTTCGTTGGTCAGGATATAGCCAATAGAGCCGGCATTCCAATCCGTGCCGCCCGCTTTCGTTTCTACGCCAATATCTTTCAGGAATAATGCAATCTGCTCCATGGACCATCCCGTGAGATAGGCATCATATATGAATACAACGATTTTCGCTTCCGATTCATTCACGATCAGCGGTGCATACTTGATGTATCTGCCTGTCACATCTTTCTGCCGGTCGTATCCCAGCGGCGCAGGGGTCAGGAGCTTTCCATCTTTGAAGCGTTGCTGTAATGACCAGTTCATTGCCTCGCTTTTCTTCACCGATTCCTCCTGCGCAAAAGTAGCAAGGAAAGAAAGCATAAACTCTGTATTCTCTGCCAGAGTATAGAGATTGTCCGTTTCAAAGAAAACGCCAACCGGCGGCACTTGGCCTTTCAGCATACGAATAAGAGAAATGCAGTCAACCAGATTTCGGGCAAACCGTGATACGCTTTTGGTTACAATGAGATCGTATTCTCCCCGCCTGCATGCAGCAATCATCTCATTGAACTGATCCCTGTTTTTAAGGGAAGTGCCGGAAATGCCTTCGTCAGCGTATATGTGTTTCAGTTCCCAGTTGGGATGATCCATCACCAGCTGTTTATAATGGGATTGCTGCAACTCAAAGGAAGAAAGCTGCTCATCGTTTTCCGTAGAAACACGACAGTAGGCGCAGACGCGAAAAACATGCTCGTCCCCATACAGATTGACCTTTGGCTTTGCTGGGATATACGCTTGATAGCGTGCTTCCGCTCTCTGATATACCTGGCGAAGTTCTTCTTTCACCTGATCCCTCGACATGTACTCACCTTCCACTTTCGGACTCTGGCAGAAGCCAATACCACGCGGTGTCACGCTTTACCGAACGGATTTCCAACTGCTTTTTTACCTGATGAATGGTTCTTTCGCCAATGCCCTCTTTTTTCAGTTCTTCAAGGATATCCGTCGCCTTGGCTGGGCCGTTTGCCAATCGCATTTTGAGAATACTCGTTGCGATCATCTGTTTTGTAGACTTGTCTGGCGGAACTTCAAAAGGCTGCTCCAGCCATTCCACCCGATGATTGGCATCCAGTGTGAAGTACACATCCTTGCTCTTTTGGGTCAAACTACTTTTGACATGATGAATGACTGCAATATCCTCATCCTCCGGCAGGCGTTCGATGTGCAGAACACTTCTGGCAGCTGCAACAAGGTCAATGCTCCCAAGGCCCCGGTACAGGTCTTTGGAACTCTGTTTCTTATTGAGATGTCCTATCAACACAACCGCACAATCATACATAGCAGCCCAGGCTGCTAGTTGGCGAAGCACTTTTCGCATGGCCGCCGCGCTTGCAATATCCGTTTCTCCCAGATACGCCTGAACAGGGTCTATTACAAGGAGCTTTGCGTTAAAGTCAGCGATTGCCCTGCGAATCTTTTCGTCATTCAGCGTAATCCAGTCCGTTTCCTCGTCCAAAAACGCGACATTATTACAATCAGCGCCAGCGTTCAACAGTCGGGGCTTGATTGTGTCGCTGATACCGTCCTCTGAACACTGATAGATGACATGAAGCGGCTTTTTGAGTTTCTTCCCGTCTGGTGAACAGTTCCCGCTGGATGCCGTTGCTATAAGGTTCATCATCAAGGTGGATTTTCCACATCCGGGATCACCTTGCAGCAATGTCAGCTTCCCATACGGGATGAACGGATACCACAGCCAGTCAACAGCCGTTTCGGTGACCCCGGAATACAGCTTCAATTTTCCGTCGCACATATCAATCATTCAGCTACCTCCTCTCTGAGCGGCCTAAAGATGCTACCTATGAAATATGATGGAAATATTATAATTGCAATCTTGCATTTACTCCACAAACTGACGGTTACATTTTCTCGGAGATGTAACTGTCGGTTACATTTCAACCAAGATTGCAACACACCGGGGAGCATCAAAAATGGTGCAATCTTGCATCCTTCCCCAGAATCGAAGAGCCAGAAACCGATACAGTCGATCACCTTGGTGTTTTGAATAAGGAGGTAAAAGTCTCAGTGATCGACATAGAAAGTATCGGGTCCAGGGTGAAATATCACAGATTAAGAAACAAAATCTCGCAGGAAGAACTGGCAGAGCTGGCGCAGGTGAGCCGGGTTCACATCAGCTATTTGGAGCGTGGAGAAAGAATTCCCAGTATGGAATCCTTTATCAACATTGCAAATGCCTTGAATGTCTCGGCGGATGAGCTGCTTGCAAATAATCTTCTTGTGACAGGCAGCAATATGAACTCCGAGGAACAGAATATTCTTTTTGACTGCTCTGTAAATGAGCGGTAGATTCTGCTGGAGAATATGCGGAAATTAAAGGATATTCTGCGCAGCTACCACATTTCCAAGTAAATAAGCATAGACAGCACCAAGGTGTAGACAGGCACTCCGGCTTACGGAGTGCTGTCTATATGGTGCTGCTTGAGAACACATACATAGAGAGGTTATGAACTTCCGAGATTCCTCGGTGGTTGGTAGCCGCTCTTTTTTCTACGGGAAAGCAAGACCATTTCACGGTGATCGAGCCACCGAAACAGCCTCGAAAAGAAAGGATGAAAATGAGCGAAAACGAAAACCTGAGCCTCGAAGTGTTTGACAGCCCTGAATTTGGACAGATGCGGATTTTGCGGGAGGGCGACAAGTATCTCTTCTGTGCCAATGATGCGGCAGTTGCACTCGGCTACTCCAACCCCAGAGCCGCGTTGCAGCGGCATTGCAAGGGTGTCGCGAAACGCGACACCCTTACTCCGGGCGGTGTTCAGAGCCTGTCCTACATTCCCGAGGGAGATCTGTACCGGCTGATCATCCACAGCAAGCTGCCCTCCGCAGAGAAGTTTGAACACTGGGTCTTTGAAGAAGTGCTGCCCTGTATTCGCAAGACCGGCGGCTACATGACCGACAATCTCCTGAATGAGTTGATGAACGAGCCTGACATCATCTACAAGGTCACATCTGACATGCTGAAGGAACGCGGTCAGCGGATGCGGCTGGAAGGCGAAGTAAAAGCTGCAAAACCCAAGGTGGAGTATTTCGATTCCTTTATCACCGCCGAGGACTGCACCAACATTCGGACCACCGCCAAGGAGATTCAGGTGCCCGAAAAGCAGTTTGTCGCATGGTTGCTGAAGAACAAGTACCTGTACAGGACTGCCAAGGGCTACCTGATGCCCTACGCCAAGAAGTCCAACGAGGGGCTGTTCATCGTGAAGGACTCCTACTATGGGTACGGGCAGATTGCCCACCACACCCTGATTACCCCCAACGGTAAACTCCTGTTTATGCGCCTTGCCAGCCGCATCCGCGAGTCTGCATAGATGCCAGATTGCCGCTGCGTAGGAAGAAGGTGCTGCCTATCCCTGTTTTCCGTGTAGAAAAGAACGCCAACTATACCACCATGAGCAATTACCACCTCAGAGACAACACCATTTCCTTCAAAGCCAAAGGAATCCTTTCTATGTTCCTGAGTCTTCCAAAGGATTGGAGTTACTCTGTGAGCGGTCTTGCTGCCATCTCCAAAGAGGGCAAAGATGGTATCCTGTCCGGGCTGAAGGAGCTGGAAGCTGCCGGATATCTGGAGAGGCATCGTTACAGAAATGAGCGAGGTCGGCTGGGCGACAGCGAATATGTCATCTATGAAATCCCGCGTCATGTCAGACCAGTTCCGGCAACTCCAGAACAGGATTTGCCTAAACTGGAAAAGCCTGTTTTGGAGAAACCAGTTCTGGATTATCCAGTGCAGGGTATTCCTGTGCGGGAGAAGCCTATGCAGGATACTCCTGTGCAGGAAAAACCTGCGGAGGAAAAGCCCTCACAAAGAAATACAGAACAAGAAAGGACAGATATAAAAAATGCAGATGAACAAATAGAAAAAAACAAACAAATCAGAAGATCACCGCCCTCTATTGCCGAATCTCTCTCGACGATGGCGGCGATAATGAAAGCATGAGTATCAGCAACCAGAAGCTGCTGCTCAAAGACCATGCCGAAAAATTAGGTATGTTCCAGTACGAATACTATGTGGACGATGGGTACACAGGACGCAACTTTGTTGAGGTAAGATAACGTAACCTTTTTTGTAGGGGCGGTTATCTTACCTCTTTTTGATATATGTTAGATAGCATAACTCTTTACGTCGGCTCCTATCTGTCTGAAATAGGAGATACTTTC
>OJPH01000910.1_pt1 | contig 15053 bp, 12 predicted proteins | sample 1598481 | NCBI WGS metagenome assembly OJPH01 (sample SAMN03922482, study PRJEB24848) | human gut metagenome | isolation source: stool sample | host: Homo sapiens | place: Germany | collected 2011-05 | reverse complement strand
ACTATGGACAGGATACGCTCAAGGACGGCGGAACCCGCTACGATGAACTTGGCGTCTTCCTGCCGCTGGAACATTTTGCAGACCGGCTGGAACGCCATATGGAAACTGCCACCAAGATCGTTTACGGGGAGTAAGCACCCTGTAAACGGGTTCCCTTTTATGACCTCATACACAGCAAAACAAAACGCAGAGAGCTGAGACAGTTCTCTGCGTTTTGCTTTATAGAGGGAGAGAGGTGACACGCACGTCATGTGCAATAACGGAATGTCTTATCGGTGATGATACGGGCAAAAATCAGACCCAGCGGAAGTGACACGATGATAAGGATGGCATTTGCAAACCATGTGGCTGAGTCAGTCAAAGACATGATGCCCAGATTGTAAATGGCACGGTAGAAATACAGCCCCGGAACCATAATGACGATGGAAGGAACCGTGACCGAGATACGGGGATAGCCTGCGGCACTCTTCAGGCAGGATGCCAGCAGACCGGCCAGCAGCGCACCCAGAAACGCAGCCACAGCGGGCGGGAACCCGGCAAGGCTGACCAGTTCCAGCCGGAATGTGTTCGTCACGGCACCGATGAGGGCTGCACAGACCGCCAGATTCCGGGGGCTGTTGAACATCAGTGAGAAACCGAATACGCCGCCAAAGCTCGTCAGCAGACGGAACACGATCTCTTCCGGAACCGTCAGGCTCAGGGCCGGGAACTGTACCGGCTGTAAATGCAGCAGAAGTGCCATGATCCATGCCGTCATGGTAGCCACCAGAATGATAAGCATGGCGTAGGCAAGGCGTTCCAGCCCGGAACGCATATCTAGCTTGGCAAGGTCGATACCGCTCGTGATGAACGGAAAGCCCGGAATGATAAAGAGCATGGAGCAGATGTAGCCTGCCTCATGCTGTATCGATACGGCAAACAACACCTCAGCCAGCTTCAGCAGGACAGCATACACGAGGCTTGCCGAACAGACTGAAGCCGTGATGCCCAGAAACAGAGTGAAATGGTGTTTTGTCAGCTTGCAGCGCACAAAGTTGCCGATGCCTGCGCCGCAAAAGGCAAACAACATCTCGATTGGGCCGCCGCCCAGTAAAAAGGTGAAGCACCCGCAGGCCAGTGCTGCCGCAAAACCAAGCGCAGTAGGGGAATACAGACCGTGGATGCGCTCGATCTCATCGAGGTGACTGTGCAGTTCTTCGCCAGTCATGAATTTTCCTTCCCGGTCAAAGTCGTTGACGAAATGTTCCAACCGATTCAGGCGGGAGGTGTTCACACCCGTATTTGTCAGGCAGAGCGACTGGGTATAGCACTGATCTCCATCAAAACAGGTGAACTCGATGGACAGCAGACCGATGTCTGCCGTTGTCGTAACGCCCAGTTCCCGCGAGAGGGTATTCATAGAACTTCGGACACGCCATGCACCCGTGCCACATTCCAGCAGCATCAACCCGGTGCGGCCAATGACAGATGCCTTTTCTACAAGCCCTGCCTCCGTGATGGGGATGCCTTTGCTGGCCGACGCATAGTCGTGCCAGTAGACTTCCATGTGATTTTTGATGATCTCACTTTGCCGCTGTCCCATACCGGAAAGCCTCCTTTGTGATATGGGAATACCGCAGTCCATCAAGACTGCGGTGCTATTATAAAAGAATTTGCAGCGTGGGTAAAACGTATCTTGAATATGCCTGCAATGCGGATCCGGTATCACAGAAAAAACTTGTGTTTTTGTTCCATCTGCGATAGGATGATAAAAAGCCATCGGGAGGGATCCGCTATGACCTTGCAGCAGCTTCGTTATGTTACCACCGTAGCCGACACCGGCACGATCAGCCGGGCGGCACAGCAATTCTATATTTCACAGCCCAGCCTGACGAATGCCATCCGAGAGTTGGAGCAGGAAGTTGGGTTGACCATTTTTCACCGCACCAACCGGGGTGTGGCTCTGACTCCGGAGGGAGAAGAGTTTCTGGGATATGCTCGGCAGGTGCTGGCTCAGATAGAACTCATCGAAGAGAAATATCTTGGCTCGGCCCCGGTCAAGCATCAGTTTTGCGTGTCGGCCCAGCACTATTCCTTTGCCGTGGAAGCCTTTGTGGAACTGTTGAAAGAATACGGCGGAGAGGAATACGATTTCCGTATCCGAGAGACGCAGACCTACGAGATCATTGAGGATGTTGCGAAGCTGCGCAGTGAGGTGGGCGTGCTCTATCTGAACCACGACAATGAAACCGTTCTGCGCAAAGTCATCCGAGAACATGATTTGATTTTCACGCCGTTCTTCACCGCAAAGCCCCACGTGTTCGTCAGCGCAGCCAGCCCGTTGGCGCAGAAAAAGGCTTTGACACTGGACGATTTGAAGCTCTACCCGCGCCTTTCCTATGAGCAGGGGGAGCACAATGCGTTCTATTTTTCGGAGGAAATTTTGAGCACTCTGGACAGCAAAAAGGACATTCTGGTGCGAGACCGTGCAACTCTGTTCAATCTGCTGATCGGTCTGGATGGTTATACCATTTGCAGCGGCGTCATCAGCGAGGCACTCAACGGTCCGAACATCCGTGCCGTGCCGCTTTTGGTGGATGATTCCATGCAAATCGGCTATCTGACCCACAAACAGGTGCAGCCCGGACGATTCGGAAAACAGTATATTGCGATTCTAAAAAAGTATACAGAGCAGGTATAATTTCAAGCTATATCAAAGCGCCTGTATTTCGTATTTTACACAAACCCACTCCTGCGGTATACTGTTGCCATCAAGCAACGAACAGGAAAAATGACGTATAGAGAGGGTTTTGCGATATGGCAGAATTGAAATCACCGTTCCGTTATGACTTTGTGGGCAGCTTCCTGCGCCCCCAGCGCTTGAAAGAGGCACGTGCCCAGTTCAAGGCCGGCGAGATCGACCGTGCCGCGCTGACCGCTGTGGAAAATGAGGAGATCACCCGCCTGATCGAGAAGCAGAAGCGTGCTGGTTATCACGCCATTACCGATGGCGAGTTTCGCCGTAGCTACTGGCATCTGGATTTTATGTGGGGGTTCCACGGTATTGATGAAGTGGAACTGGATCACGGTTATTTCTTCCACGGTGAGGAGACTACCCATGGTTCCATTAAAGTGAGTGGTAAGATCAGCGGTGAGAACCATCCTTTTGTAGAGCACTACAAATTTGTCAAGCAGTTTGAGGATGAGAATTGCATCGCTCGCCAGACCATGCCTGCCCCGGCGCAGCTATTGGCCGAACTGTACCGTGAGGACAATGGCAAAAATACGGATGCTGTTTACCCCGACCACGAACAACTGATTCAGGATATTGCTGCCGCCTACCGCACCGTCATTCAGGAGTTGTATGCCGCTGGCTGCCGCAATATCCAGTTTGACGACTGCACATGGGGCATGATCGGAGACCCGAATTACCAGAACTTTCTCAAGGAGAGCAATACCAAAGTGGAGGATGTGGCCGCAGAGTACCTGCGTCTGAACAATTTGGCACTGGAAAACCGCCCGGAAGGTCTGACAATTACCACGCATGTCTGCCGTGGGAACTACCACTCTACTTGGGCCAGCGAGGGCGATTACTTCACCATTGCGCCTTTCCTGCTGGCACAGGAAAATGTAGATGCGTTCTATCTGGAGTTTGACGATGCGCGTTCCGGCAGCTTTGAGCCGCTGAAATATGTGGCCGATGGCAAAAAAGTGGTGCTGGGTCTTGTCACTACCAAATCTCCTCGGTTGGAAAATAAGGATGCCGTCATCGCCCGCATCCGCGAGGCAGAGAAGTACATTCCTCTCGACCGTCTTTGCCTGAGTCCGCAGTGCGGCTTTGCCTCCTGCGAGATCGGCAATAAGCTGACCGAGTTGGAACAGTGGAACAAGCTCAAACTGGTCAAGGAAATCGCTGAGACCGTCTGGGGTAAATAAGAAGTATGACCGGCAGTTCTTTGAAAACAGAGAACTGCCGGTTTTCAATATAAATTTATCTTGCAATTCTGCACAAGTTATGGTATATACATTATACGAAACATTGCCTTGATGAACGCTTCACCGTTCAATGATGTATAAATGGGAGGTGCCCGCCATGACTGCCGTGATCTACGCCCGCTATTCCAGCGACAACCAGCGCGAAGAATCCATTGAAGGCCAGATTCGTGAATGTACGGCCTATGCCGAAAAGAACGGCATCACCATCGTCAAGCACTACATTGACCGTGCCATTTCTGCAAAGACGGACAACCGCCCGGAGTTCCAGCAGATGATTAAGGACAGCGATAAAAAGCTGTTTGACATCGTGCTGGTCTGGAAGCTGGACCGCTTTGCCCGGAACCGCTACGACAGTGCTCGGTACAAGACCCAGCTGAAGAAGAACGGTGTCAAGCTCATGTCTGCCACCGAGATCATCTCCGAGGGGCCGGAGGGCATCATTCTGGAATCGGTGCTGGAAGGTTATGCCGAGTATTATTCCGCTGACCTTGCCGAGAAGGTCGTGCGTGGACAGACTGAGAACATCCTGAAAGGCCGCTGCAACGGTGGTTGTGGAACCTTTGGCTATACGCTGGATTCGGAACGGAAGTTCCATATTGACCCTCTCACCTCGCCTTTTGTGCTGGAATCGTTCAAGAAGTACAATGAAGGCTCCACCATGAAGGAGATCCGGGACTGGCTGAACGAAAACGGCATCAAGAACCCGGTGGGCGGTGCGTTTACCTATAACAGCGTCGAACATATGCTCAAAAACCGGCGGTACATCGGAGAACTGAAATTCCGGGATGTGGTCGTACCGGATGCTATCCCGCCCATCATTCCGCTGGAACTGTTTGAGGATGTGCAGGAGAAAATCGCCAAAAACAAGAAAGCCCCTGCCCGTAGAAAGGCAGAGGATGACTACCTGCTCACCACCAAGCTGTTCTGCGGCTACTGTGGGGCGTTGATGTTTGGCGAAAGCGGCACGAGCCGGACGGGTGAAGTCCACCGCTACTATAAATGTGCCACTGCCAAAAAGCACAAGGGCTGCAAGAAAAAGACCGTCCGTAAACAGTGGCTGGAAGATCTGGTGGTCAACCAGACCATGCAGCTTGTCAAGGACGATGCCGCCATGGAATCCATCATTGCCAAGGTGATGGAACTGCAAAACAAGGAGAACACCAACATTCCCCTCTATGAGAAACAGCTTCGGGATGCTGAATCTGGTATCCAGAATATGCTCAATGCGATTCAGGCCGGTATCCTGACCAGCTCCACCAAGGAGCGGCTGGAGCAGCTGGAAGAAACCAAGCGTGAGCTTGAAGCCCGCATTGCAGAAGAGAAGCTGGCAAAGCCCAAGGTCACGGAGGAGTTCATCCGGTTCTGGCTGCTGCGGTTCCGTAAGCTGGACATGAGCCTGAAAGACCAGCGGCAGGCACTGGTGGATACCTTCATCAATGCGATTTACCTGTATGATGATAAGGTTTTGATAACCTTCAACTATAAAGAAGGAACACAGACCGTCACCTTTGGAGAAGCGACAGAAATTGCATCCGAGGGAAATGGTTCGGATTTGGATTGCTTTACTGCACCAAACAAGAAAGATCCGAACCGTTTCTCGATAGGAGAAGGGTTCGGATCTTTTGTTTTTGGCGGCGTGCCCCGCCGCACAACAAAAGCATCCGCAGCGCATGGCCGGGCTGTTTCAGCTCAGGCGCAGTGCGCTGCGGATGCTTATTTTTTAGGCCGCGCCCCCTCTCCCAAAGGGAGAGGTCACACTGCGCCTAGGTTTTGGTTTTCGCAAAACCTTATCAAAAGGCCGCTATGAGCTCCCCCTTCGGGGGAGCTGGCATTGCGAAGCAATGACTGAGAGGGTTTGTTTTGTTACCCCACCAGCTGCTGATAGGCATTCAGGGTCTTGTAGGCCGGGTCGGAGTTGTCGGGGGCAAAGCGGCCGCCCAGCTTCTGGTCCATCAGGCCGTGCTCCACGCACCACTGCGCCGCCTTGGCGGTGTCCGGGTCTGCAACGTCCTTGAAGGCCGGGGCTTCGGCAGGCTCAGGACGGCCTGCGGTGTTCCACAGCAGCAGGGCAGTCTGGGCACGGTTCTCCGGCATGGCCACGCCCTCCGGCAGCAGGGCTTTCAGCTGCTGTGTGACAATGCCTGAACCCGCAGCACAGCCAAAAAGGGGGAACTTTGATGCACTTTTTTGCCCGGCACCGTGAGAATATCCGCCAGAGCTCCATGAGTTCCCGGCTGCTGTGGCCCTGCCTGCTGCTGGCGGTCATGGGTGTGAACCTCTCTGAGGATATGGGCGCTCTGGTGGACCGGCAGCTTGCCAGCCGGGAGATGACTTTTGACCAGCTGAACGACTCCCCCGAGGTGCTGAACGCGCTGGAGGAGGAGATGATCGAGCCGCTCTGCCGCAGCCTGCGCCGGACCAGCTGCTCCGGTGCCTTTGTGCTGCTGGATGCCACCGTCAACACCCGCATGGAGGGGGCCGGGTACTCCCGCGCCGGGCTCTATGTGCAGAAAGGCGGTGCCGACACCCCCACCGTGCCCCTGCTGCTCTACCGCGGCAGCGCCGATGTGGGCAAGACCCACAGCGTGATGCCCCACCGCAAATGGCGCATGGAATTCCAGACCGACCAGTTCCCGGACTACGACCGCTGGATGACCCCCAGCAGCACCCCGGTGTACCAGGCTTATACGCTGACGGAGCGGTTCAGCCTCCCCGGCACCTCGGAGGAGGTACAGCTGTTTTTGCTGCCCCTGCGGGGCCGCGACGGCACCATGTACGGGCTGTGCGGCTTTGAGATCAGCCAGAGCTTTTTCAAGCAGAACTTTGCCCAGCCCACCGGCTTTGACCACCTGATCTGCCTGCTTGCCCCGGCAGACAGCGGGCTGAACGCCAGCGCCGCCCTCAGCAGCGGCACCACCGACGGCTACTTCCACGCCCCCCGAGACGTGCTGGTGCTGCGCAGCATGGGCGGCAGCCTGACCCAATTGATCGGCTCCGACAGCGCCTATGCAGGCATCTCGGAGCTTTGCCGCCTGAGCGAGAACCAATCCTACCGGCTGGCCGTCTGCATCCCCATGACGGACTACCGCAGGCTGATCTTTTCCGGCAACCTGCAAATGCTGCTGATCGGCCTGTTCATCCTCTTTTTTGTGGTGTTCTGCTGCATGTACTTTCACCAGCACATCCTCTCGCCTGCGTTCCGGCAGTTTGAGGAGGACCGGCGGGAGTCCCGGCGGCGGATGGACGAGCTGCAGATGGAGCGCCAGCAGATGCAGACAGAGCTTTCCCGGCTGGCGGACGTGTGCCGCAATGAATCCGTCCCCGATGCCTTCCAGACCTTTCTGGAGGGCATCCCCAACCTGACAAAGACCGAGCGCCGCATCTTTGACGGCTATGTTGCCGGGCTGCGCTCCCGGGAGATCGTGGAGCAGCTGGACATCAAGGACAGCACCCTGCGCTTCCACAACAAGAACATCTACGAAAAGCTGGGGGTCAGCTCCCTCAAGCAGCTGCAGCAGTTTGCCGCGATCCTGAATTCCGGCGGCAACAGCGCCCCCGACTCCGCCCCGGACGAAAGCGGTCCGAAGAAGGCCCGCTGAACCGCGCTCCCACGCCCCAGCTTTCGCTGAAAAGATGCAAAAAGAGCCGCCGCACCTCACACAGGTGCAGCGGCTCTTTTATATTGATTCTAGGTTTCGGACGCTCCGGGGACGCTTCCGGCAGCTTAGTACAGCTTTGCGCCAGCGGAGCCCCGGCAGCCTTCTTTTACTGTTCAATCGGCTTCATCGTGGGGAACAGCAGAACATCGCGGATGGAGGCGCTGTCGGTGAGCAGCATGACCAGGCGGTCCACGCCGAAGCCCAGGCCGCCCGTGGGGGGCAGGCCGTACTCCAGCGCGTTGACGTAGTCGTAATCCACCTGAGCCTTGCAATCGGGCTCAATGGCCTTGCGCTCGGCGACCTGACGCTCAAAGCGGCCCTTCTGGTCGATGGGGTCGTTCAGCTCGCTGAAGGCGTTGCCGTACTCGGTGCAATCGATGAAGTACTCAAAGCGCTCGGTAAAGGCGGGATCATCCGGCTTGCGCTTGGCCAGCGGGCTGATCTCGACAGGGTAATCATAGATAAAGGTGGGCTGGATCAGCTTGTCCTCAACAAAGGCATCGAAGAACTCAGCCAGAATGGCACCCTTGGTGGGAACCTCGGGCAGCTCCACATGATGCTCCTTGGCAGAGGCAATGGCATCCTCGTCGGACTTCCAGTCGTTGAAGTCCACGCCGGAATACTTCTTGACAGCCTCCACCATGGTCAGGCGCTCCCAGTGGCTCATATCGATCTGCTTGCCCTGATAGGGAATGACCATGCTGCCGCAGATCTTGAGGGCCAGGCGCTTGTACAGCTCTTCCACCAGATCCATCATGCCGTGGAAATCGGTGAAGGCCTGATACAGCTCAATGCTGGTGAACTCGGGGTTGTGCTTGGGGTCCATGCCCTCGTTGCGGAAGATGCGGCCAACCTCATACACGCGGTCCATGCCGCCCACGATCAGGCGCTTGAGGTACAGCTCAGTCTCAATGCGCAGCACCATGTCCATGTTCAGGCTGTTGTGGTGGGTGTAGAAGGGGCGGGCGGAGGCACCGATCTCAAAGGGGGTCAGGATGGGGGTATCCACCTCCAGGAAGCCCTTCTCGTCCAGATAGGCGCGGATCTCTTTCAGGATCTGGCTGCGCTTGACGAAGGTATCCTTCACCTCGGGGTTGGCGATCAGGTCCACATAGCGCTGACGGTAACGCATCTCGGTATCGGTCAGGCCGTGGAACTTCTCGGGCAGGGGGCGCAGGCTCTTGGCCAGCAGGGTCAGCTCGGTGGCGCGAACGCTCAGCTCGCCGGTCTTGGTGCGGAACACCTCGCCCTTGACACCGATGATATCGCCCACATCCAGCTTCTTGAAGGCGGCGTAGGCCTCCTCGCCCAGCTCGTCGCGGCGGACATACAGCTGGATATCGCCCTTGTCATCGCGCAGGTGGGCAAAGCTTGCCTTGCCCATCACGCGCTTGGACATCATACGGCCGGCCAGCGCGACCTGCTTGCCGCTGTCGGTCTCGTTGGGCAGATCCTTGAACTCTTCCTTCAGGTCGGCAGAGTATGCGTCCTGCGGGAACTTGGTCAGGGTGAAGGGGTCGTTTCCGGCAGCCTGCAGGTCGGCCAGCTTCTGGCGGCGCACCTGCACCTGCTCGCTCTCAGACAGGCCCTGAGCGGGGTTTCTCTTTTGCTCTTCCATGGTTTCCTCCCGTTCAGGCTCAGTTTGCGGCGTGGGTAATGGCCAGCACTTCGTACTCGACGGTCTGGCCGGAGGGCAGCAGGACCTCAGCCTTCTCGCCCACGGCCTTGCCCAGCAGAGCGTGGCCCACGGGGCTCTCGTCGCTGATCTTGCCGTTGATGGGGTCAGCCTCGGTGCGGCCAACGATATCGTACTCCTCGGCCTCATCATCGCCGATCATCTTGATGGAAACGTGGGTGCCAACAGCAACGCTGTCCACGCTCAGCTCGCTCTCGTCGATGATCACGGCGTTCTTGACCATCTGCTCCAGCTCGGTGATGCGGTTCTCCACCAGACCCTGGGTGTTCTTGGCTTCATCGTACTCGCTGTTCTCAGAAAGGTCGCCGTGGCTGCGGGCTTCCTTGATCTCCTCGGCCAGCTCCTTGCGGCGGACCGTCTTGAGGTATTCCAGTTCGTCCTGCATCGCCTTCAGGCCGGAAGCGGACATCTTGATTTCTTGTGCCATTTTGGATCTTCTCCTTGTCTATTGGATTGACGCAGCCGCAAAGCCGCGCACGAATGCTATTATGACTGTTCTATTATAATAGCAAGCCGGGAGCTTGTCAATAAAAACCACGGCGCTAGAGCGGAAAAAGCGGCGGTTTCGGCTCCCGCCCCTATGCAGAAGCGCCCCACCGGTTCCCCGGCAGGGCGCTTCCACAGGTTATTTGGGAATAGAGAATGGTTCGGTTGTGGGGGCAAGCCCCCAGTCGCTTTCAGCGACAGCCCCCGCTAATAGGGGGGCCTTGGCGTGGCGGAAAGTTTCACCTTTTTGCCAAGGCCGCCCCTATTAGGGGCGGTGGCATCCCGAAGGGATGACGGTGGGGTTTACTTTTCCTGTGCCTTATTCCACACGCGGATCACTTCAACACGGCTCACGGAGTCGGTATCCACATAGGTCTCGCCGTTGTCCTTTGCGGCCTTGAGCAGATCGTTTTCCACAGCCCAGGCAATGGCCTTCTGGGTATCGGTGGCATCGGCGGGCAGAACTGTGGCGGGTGCGGGCTTACCGGCATGGTTCCACACCAGCAGGGCCAGCTCGGCACGGTTTGTGGGGATGGCAGTACCGGCGGGCAGAGCAGTTTTCAGGTACAGCTCCGTACCCAGCTGGTAACCCGTCCAGCCAAGAACAGCTGCACCTACACCGGCGGTGGCCACGACAGCCACAGTTCCCAGCACGTCAGGTTCTTCCACATCGGCCATGCGGTACATTGCACGGATGGTCACACCCGTATTGGGCATGATGAACTGTGTCTTTTCAGCACTGGCATCAAAACCACCGGTCAGCTCAGTATTACCGGTGATTTCCCAGCGGTCAAAGACCATACCGTCAGGAATCAGAGTGGCATCTGCTTCCAGAATCACAGTATCACCAGCACGGGCGGCAGCGATCTCCTTATCCTTTGCGCCGTCGGCAGTTACGCTGTAAGCCTTGCCGTCGGTCAGGTTCAGAGGGTAATAGCCTTCCTCGCTCTGTGCGGTCAAGATGATAGTGCCTTTGTCCTCACCGTTCAGCTTCAAAGTCAGCGGGTTGGTATGCTTCTGCTCTTCAGTCAGGGTGAAATCAGTATCACCGGCAACAGACCAGCACTTGAAGCCATCCGGGGCGGTAATGGTGACTTCCTGCTCGCCGACAACACCGGCGGTGGTCATACCGTTCACGGTGCCGCCATTCACAGTTACCCAACGGACAGCAGGGTTCTGCTCACCAAAGTTTGTGTAACGGCTGAATACACCGCTTTCAATTGTGCCATTGTTGGTAAAGTAACTTGTGGCAGTGACATCCTTAACAGTGCCATTGTTGGTTACACTATTTCTGATGATGCCGTTCTGGAGTATGCCGTTATTTGTGATACGCCATTTTACTGCATTGTTTTCAAGATCAGCAGTGTACCAATCTTCAATTGTCATGGCTTTGTTCAGTTCTTTGGTCTCCACACCGCTGTTATAAGTCCAGCCATCATACGGGCTGCCGAAATACGAACCGAGGCTATCAACCGGTAGACCGTTTTCGATTTTTAAGGGAGTTGCGATTTTGCTGGCGGTAATTTCGACATCTTTGTCAGTCGGCATGGTAAAAGTCAGGGTAGCATAGTCTCCATCACGACCAGCAACAGCACCGGGCAAAGTGGTTTCATCTACTTTCTCGCCGTTGACAAGCCAACCCGTAAACTTTCTGCGAGTATCCTTGAAAGAAACTGTTATTTTGGGGTCACCGATGGTATACGCTTTATTGGAAATTTTTCCGTTAATTGTACAACCATCTGCAATTATTGTATGTGAGGCTGTCAAATTTGAATTCTGAGTGAATACAGCTCGATGAATAGCTCCCTCGTTTTTACCTAATTTGTTGAATGTTCCGCCTTCAATAACACCATTCGATCCATTTACTAATGTTTGTGCATAGCAGTCTGTTACGATACCGGAGTTGCTAAAATAACCGTATGAGCCACCGGTCACTGTTCCGCTATTATTGAAAGTAATGGTGACTGTATTGTCTGAACCAGCGTATGTATAGCCCGCTGCAATTGTCATGTTACCAGCTTTGAGACTGCCTTGGTAAATTTGACATTCCCAACCTGTGCCAATAACTTTATCGAGATAAGGGGTAGTGTTTGTTGAATAAAGCTCTCTTTTAATTGTAATACCATCTATATCAATTGTGCCAACCGATTCTGGCACTTTAGGATACCCAGCCTCGGTAATTTCAAGACCGCCAACTTCAGATGACCCAATAGTATTTCCAGCTGCAAACGCCGCAGTGGGCAGAATGGTCAGAGCCATACCAATCGCTAAGACGGCGCTGACAAGTCGTTTCAACTTCATATCGTTTTCCTCCTTTTATGAATACTCCCAAAATATAACCATGCCCGCACAAAGCAAAAAGAGCGCCGCACCGGCCAAATGGCTGGTACAACGCTCTGCGTTTTGTACTTTGGGAATCTACCGCCCTTGAGGTGATGCCCATGTGCGGTATGGTTGAGAAAGTGCAGCTGGCTGCCATATTACAGGCCCTTTAGCTTTGCGTCGCAGCCTTTCGACTGGTTTGCCGATTCTTCTGTTTTTATGTGGCATCTTACACAAAAATCATAAAACTTTTTTTTTTTTTTTGTCAATAACCCAAAACCATCTTTGGCGAGTTGCACAAAAGTGGCAGTGTTTGTATGGCATTTTCGGATAGCGGCATCTTCCCGGGGAGAAGTGTTCCGTTTGGGAAATGATGGCGTGTTTTCTCGCTTTTTCGTTGAAATATGTCAAGTTTTATGATATAGTAGTAGTCGTTTTTACGTTTCACTCCCCTACTCTCCCTGCGGAAAGGAAGCTTCCATGAACCTGACAAAGCAGTTCTTCAAGTATGTGTCGCAGAATATTTTCGGTCTGATCGGCACATCGTGTTATATTCTGGCCGACACCTATTTCATCGCCCAGGCGGCGGGCACCGACGGCGTGACCCTGCTGAACCTCTGCCTGCCCATGTACAACCTGATCTTTGCCTTCGGCTCCATGATCGGTCTGGGTGCGGCCACCCGGTACGCCATCCTGCAGGCGCAGGGCGAGGCGCGGGCGCAGCGGTTTTTTTTCCAACGCCATCCTCTGTGCCTGCCTGATCGCCATCCCGTTCATGCTGGCGGGCGCGTTCTGCCCGGGCACGCTTCTGCAGCTCATGGGCGGCGATGCGGACATTGTGGCCCTGGGCCTGAACTACACCCGCATCTTCCTGCTGTTCACGCCCTTCTTCATGTGCAACTACATCCTCTCGGCCTTCGTCCGCAACGACGGCGACCCGTCCCTTGCCATGGTGGCCACCCTGAGCGGCAGCCTGTTCAATGTGGTGTTCGATTACATCTTCATCTTCCCCATGGGGCTGGGCCTGCCCGGCGCGGCGCTGGCAACCGCCATCTCGCCGGTGCTCAGCATCGCCATCTGCAGCCGCCACTTTTTTCAAAAGAGCAACACGCTCACCTTTGTCCGGCAGGCCCCCTCGGCCCGGCTGCTGGTGCAGAGCTGCCAGCTGGGCATCTCCGGTTTTGTCGGGGAGCTTTCCTCTGCCGTGACCACCACCGTGTTCAATTTCCTGCTGCTCCGGCTGGCGGGCAACGTGGGCGTGGCCGCTTACGGCGTGGTGGCAAACTTTGCGCTGGTGGCAACAGCCATCTTCAACGGCGTGGCCCAGGGTGCCCAGCCGCTGATCAGCCAGTGCTACGGCAAAAATGAGATGGCCGGGGCAAAAAAGCTGCTTCTGCTGGGCTGCGGCACCGCGCTGGCGCTGGCGGCGGTGTTGTACAGTACCGTGTTTGGCTTTACCGATACCTTTGTTGCCCTCTTCAACAGCGAGAGCTCTGCTTTGATGGCTGAATATGCCCACAGCGGTATGCGCATCTACTTCCTGGGCTACTTCTTTGCAGGCTGCAATATTGTTGCGGCGGGCTATCTGGGTGCGGTCAACCGCCCCACCGAGGCCACCATCACCTCGGTCAGCCGGGGCGTGGCCGCCATCGTTACCTGCTCGCTGATCCTGAGCGCCCTGTTCGGCATGAACGGCGTGTGGTCGGCCTTCCCCGCCGCCGAGGCCATCACGCTGGCCCTGACGGTGTTCCTGCTCAAGCGCCCGCAGTCTGTGTGCGGCTGAGCGCCTCCACGGAAAAGAGCCGGGTGCTGCCCCGGCTCCTGAACATTTTAAATATACAATGCCTGCTCCCGCTGGCTTTCCGCCGGGCTGAGGGGCCGCGCTGTCTGACCGGCCAAGGCCCGCCACTGTGCGGGGGATTGGCCGGTCTCTTTTTTGAACACCCGGCACAGGTAGTTGGCCCCTGAGAAACCGCACAGGCTGGCAATGACATCCAGCGTGTATTCCCGGTGCAGGAGCAGCCGCATGGCAGCTTCCACCCGCACAGTGGTCAGGTAGCGCCCCGGGGGCACCCCCACGGCGGCGGTAAAGGTGCGGACAAGGTGGCTCTTGGAGACTCCCAGCCGCTCACTGAGCTCCTCCACGCCGTACAGGCCAGCATAGTTCTGGCGGATATCCTCAATGGCTGCCTCCACCAGCGGCGGCAGGGGCGGGGCGGCGCTGTCGGCCCCCGCAAGCTCACAGAGCAGGGCAAAGGCCAGCTGGCTGGCAGCCCGGCTGCGGGGCGTGTCGGCCTCGGCGGCAAGGCGGCCCAGCAGCTCTGCGGCGGCGGGGCAGGTCTCGCCCCGGGCCAGGAACGGCAGTTCCGTCAGCCCGGCAAGGAACTGCACCGCCGCCTGCCCGGTCAGCTGGATGCAGAGCAGGTGGCTCTCCCCTTCTGGGGTCAGGGTCAACGGGGCGCGGCTCAGCACCAGATGGCCCGCCGCCGCGCTCTGGGGCGGCAGGATCAGTGCGCTGCCCGCCGGGGAGGGCGAGGCATCGGTCAGGCTGGCAGTGCATCTGCCGCTGGAGATCAGGCAGACCCACAGCCCCTCGCCGGTCAGGGTCAGGGGTTCTTTGGGCTGGATATCCCGCACCACGCCAAGGGCTGCGGTGCTTGTCCAATCATAAAGCAATATCTGACACCTCAAATCAATAAAATGCTATTTTATATCACAAAGTTATCTGTTATTATAATACCAACGAGAGCGTGCACCGTCAAGGTGCCGTAACATAGAAAAATTTTAATGGAGGCAATGACCTATGGCTTCGATTAGCTGCCAGCACATCTACAAGATCTATCCGGGCGCTACTGCTCCTTCTGTTACCGACTTCAACCTGGAGATCCAGGATAAGGAGTTCATCATCTTCGTCG
>OJPH01000894.1_pt1 | contig 15254 bp, 10 predicted proteins | sample 1598481 | NCBI WGS metagenome assembly OJPH01 (sample SAMN03922482, study PRJEB24848) | human gut metagenome | isolation source: stool sample | host: Homo sapiens | place: Germany | collected 2011-05 | reverse complement strand
TTGAAAACATGGATTGAGGATTTTGTAGACGAAGATACCGGTGAAGTTGTTTCCATCGAGCGTAACGAAGTCGTTATCGACCGCGAGACAATAATCGAGCCGGAGCATGTTGACATTATATTAGAGTCAGGTGTTCAGAATATCCTCGTACACAAGGAAGAGCCGAACCAGTCTGACTACTCTATCATATATAACACCCTTCAGAAAGACCCGAGTAACTCGGAGAAGGAAGCAGTGCTTTACATCTACCGCCAGTTGCGTAATGCAGATCCTGCCGATGATGCCAGTGCACGCGAGGTTATCAACAACCTGTTCTTCTCTGAAAAGAGATATGACTTGGGTGATGTAGGCCGTTATCGTATCAACAAGAAGTTGAACCTGACGACCGACATGGACGTTCGCGTCCTCACGAAGGAAGACATTATTGAGATTATCAAATATCTGATCGAGTTGATTAACTCGAAGGCGGATGTCGATGATATTGACCATTTGAGCAACCGTCGCGTACGTACGGTAGGCGAGCAGTTGTCCAACCAGTTCGCTATCGGTCTGGCACGTATGTCACGTACCATCCGCGAGCGCATGAACGTTCGTGACAATGAGGTATTCACTCCGATCGACCTGATCAACGCCAAGACAATATCTTCCGTTATCAACTCGTTCTTCGGAACGAACGCCCTGTCCCAGTTCATGGACCAGACCAACCCGCTTGCCGAGATTACCCACAAGCGCCGTATGTCTGCGCTGGGTCCCGGTGGTTTGTCGCGTGAGCGTGCCGGTTTCGAGGTGCGTGACGTGCACTACACCCACTACGGTCGTCTTTGTCCGATCGAGACTCCTGAAGGTCCTAACATCGGTTTGATTTCTTCACTTTGCGTGTTTGCCAAGATCAACCAGCTTGGTTTCATCGAGACGCCCTACCGTAAGGTGGCCAACGGAAAGGTAGACCTTTCGGACGAAGGTCTGGTTTACCTCACAGCCGAGGAAGAAGAAGAAAAGATTATCGCTCAGGGTAATGCACCGCTGAACGATGACGGAACTTTCGTTCGCGACAGGGTAAAATCCCGTCAGGATGCCGACTATCCGGTTGTTGCTCCTGATGAAGTCGAATTGATGGACGTATCTCCCCAGCAGATTGCTTCTATTGCGGCATCTTTGATTCCGTTCTTGGAGCATGACGATGCCAACCGCGCATTGATGGGATCTAACATGATGCGTCAGGCAGTTCCTTTGTTGAAGAGTGAAGCTCCGATTGTAGGTACAGGTATCGAGCGTCAGCTCGCACGCGATTCACGCACGCAGATTACTGCCGAGGGTGAAGGTGTGGTTGACTTCGTGGATGCTACCACTATCCGTATTCTGTACGACCGTACGGAAGAGGAAGAGTTCGTAAGTTTCGAATCTGCACTGAAAGAATATACTATCCCCAAATGGCGTCGCACCAATCAGAACATGACAATCGACCTCCGTCCTATTTGCGAGAAAGGTCAGCGTGTGACGAAGGGGCAGATCCTTACCGAGGGTTACTCAACCGAGCAGGGCGAGCTTGCTTTGGGTAAGAACCTGTTGGTGGCATACATGCCTTGGAAGGGATACAACTATGAGGATGCCATCGTGTTGAACGAACGCGTGGTGCGCGAAGACCTTCTGACTTCCGTACACGTCGAAGAGTACTCTTTGGAAGTTCGTGAGACGAAGCGTGGTATGGAAGAGTTGACTTCCGACATTCCTAACGTGAGCGAAGAAGCCACCAAAGACCTCGACGAGAACGGTATTGTCCGCGTGGGTGCACGTATCGAGCCGGGTGACATCCTGATTGGTAAGATCACTCCGAAGGGAGAGTCCGATCCTTCTCCGGAGGAGAAGTTGCTTCGTGCTATCTTCGGTGACAAGGCAGGCGATGTGAAGGATGCTTCCTTGAAAGCTTCTCCTTCTTTGAAGGGTGTGATTATCGGCAAGCGTCTGTTCTCCCGCGTCATCAAGACCCGTAGTTCCAAATTGGCGGACAAAGCGTTGCTGCCGAAGATTGACGACGAGTTCGACGGCAAGGTGGCAGACCTGAAGAAGATATTGGTGAACAAGCTCCTGAAGCTCACCGAACGCTACACGTCGGAGGGCGTGAAGGACTACATGGGAGCCGAAGTGATCAGCAAGGGCGCCAAGTTCTCCGCTTCCGATTTCAGCGACATGGACTTTACTGCCATTCAGTTGAGCAACTGGACAAAAGACGAGCACACCAACGGACTGATACGTGCATTGGTGATGAACTTCATCAAGAAATATAAAGAGCTCGATGCAGAGTTGAAGCGTAAGAAATTCGCTATCACTATCGGTGACGAGCTGCCTGCGGGCATCATCCAGATGGCTAAGGTCTACATTGCCAAGAAGCGTAAGATCGGTGTCGGTGACAAGATGGCCGGACGTCATGGTAACAAGGGTATCGTTTCCCGCGTGGTGCGTCAGGAAGACATGCCGTTCTTGGCTGACGGTACTCCGGTGGATATCGTGTTGAACCCGTTGGGTGTGCCTTCACGTATGAACATCGGTCAGATATTCGAGGCTGTTTTGGGACGTGCCGGTAAGAATCTGGGAGTGAAGTTTGCTACTCCTATCTTCGACGGTGCCACGTTGGACGACCTGAACGAGTGGACCGACAAAGCAGGGCTTCCCCGTTACGGCAAGACCACTTTGTACGACGGTGGTACGGGTGAGGCATTCGAGCAGCAGGCTACGGTGGGTGTGACCTACATGTTGAAACTCGGCCACATGGTTGAGGACAAGATGCACGCACGTTCCATCGGTCCGTACTCACTTATTACGCAACAGCCGTTGGGTGGTAAGGCACAGTTCGGTGGCCAGCGTTTCGGAGAAATGGAGGTTTGGGCGCTCGAGGCATTCGGTGCGGCGCACATCCTGCAGGAAATCCTGACTATCAAGTCTGATGATGTCGTAGGGCGCTCCAAGGCTTACGAAGCAATCGTTAAGGGCGAGCCGATGCCGGCTCCGGGTATCCCCGAATCACTGAACGTATTGCTGCACGAGTTGAGAGGTTTGGGCTTAAGCATCAACTTAGAATAAATTGAAATTTTGAGGATTGGGGATTGGGAAGCGGATGCTTCCCGGTTTCCGGTTCCCGACTTATCAACATTTATTTTTCAATTTTTAATTCTCAATTATCAATTATATATAAAAGTATGGCTTTTAGAAAAGATAACAAGATAAAGAGTAATTTCTCGAAAATCTCTATCGGTTTGGCTTCTCCCGAAGAAATCCTTGAGAATTCGAGTGGTGAAGTTTTAAAGCCTGAAACCATCAACTATCGTACGTATAAGCCGGAGCGTGACGGTTTGTTCTGCGAGCGCATTTTCGGTCCTATCAAGGACTACGAATGTCATTGCGGCAAGTACAAGCGTATCCGTTACAAAGGCATTGTCTGCGACCGTTGTGGTGTGGAAGTGACAGAAAAGAAAGTACGTCGTGAGCGTATGGGACACATCCAGTTGGTTGTGCCGGTGGCTCACATCTGGTATTTCCGTTCGCTTCCCAATAAGATCGGTTATTTGCTGGGCCTGCCCACCAAGAAACTCGATGCCATTATCTATTACGAGCGTTATGTAGTTATCCAGCCGGGTATATTGGAAGGCGAGGTAGCACAGTTCGACCTGCTCGAAGAAGGAGAATATCTGGATCTGTTGGAAAAGTTGCCAAGCGACAACCAGTACCTCGAAGATTCAGACCCCAATAAGTTCGTTGCCAAGATGGGGGCGGAGGCCATTTATGACCTGCTGTCGCGCATCGACCTCGACTCATTGTCTTACGAACTGCGTAATCGTGCAGGCAGCGATGCTTCACAGCAGCGCAAGACGGAGGCATTGAAGCGTCTTCAGGTTGTTGAGTCTTTCCGCGCGTCACGCGGACGCAACAAGCCCGAATGGATGATTGTGCGCATTGTGCCGGTTATCCCGCCTGAGCTTCGTCCGTTGGTTCCGTTGGACGGCGGCCGTTTTGCCACTTCCGACCTGAACGACCTCTACCGTCGCGTCATCATCCGTAACAACCGCTTGAAGAGACTGATTGAGATCAAGGCTCCCGAAGTGATTCTGCGTAATGAGAAGCGTATGTTGCAGGAATCTGTCGACTCATTGTTCGACAACTCCCGTAAGTCGAGCGCAGTGAAGACTGACGCCAACCGTCCTTTGAAGTCACTTTCGGACAGTCTGAAAGGTAAGCAGGGACGTTTCCGTCAGAATTTGCTGGGTAAGCGTGTCGACTATTCCGCACGTTCCGTAATCGTTGTGGGTCCGGAGTTGAAGATGGGCGAGTGCGGTATTCCTAAACTCATGGCAGCCGAGCTCTACAAGCCGTTCATCATCCGTAAGCTCATCGAGCGCGGCATCGTGAAGACGGTGAAGAGTGCCAAGAAGATTGTGGACCGTAAGGAACCTGTCATCTGGGACATTCTGGAACACGTAATGAAGGGACATCCGGTGTTGCTGAACCGCGCCCCGACGCTTCACCGTCTGGGTATCCAGGCGTTCCAGCCGAAGATGATTGAAGGCAAGGCAATCCAGCTCCACCCGTTGGCATGTACGGCATTCAACGCCGACTTCGACGGTGACCAGATGGCCGTTCACTTGCCTTTGAGCAATGAAGCCATTCTGGAGGCACAGATGCTGATGCTCCAGTCGCATAACATCTTGAACCCTGCCAACGGTGCGCCTATTACGGTGCCTGCACAGGACATGGTACTCGGTTTGTACTACATCACCAAGCTGCGCAAGGGAGCCAAAGGCGAAGGCCTTACTTTCTACGGTCCCGAAGAGGCGCTTATTGCCTACAACGAAGGCAAGTGCGACATTCACGCGCCTATCAGCGTCATCGTGAAGGACGTTGACGAAAACGGCAACGTGGTGGACAAGATGATGCACGACACTTCGGTGGGACGTGTCATTGTAAACGAAATTGTTCCTGCCAAAGCAGGTTACATCAATACGATTATCTCCAAGAAATCACTTCGCGACATCATCAGCCACGTAATCAAGGTTTGTGGTGTGGCAGAAGCAGCCGAATTCCTTGACGGAATCAAGAACCTCGGTTACCAGATGGCCTTCAAGGGCGGTCTTTCGTTCAACTTGGGTGACATCATCATCCCTGAGGAGAAGGAAGCGCTGGTGCAGAGAGGTTACGAAGAGGTGGAGCAGGTAATCAACAACTATAACATGGGTTTCATCACCAACAACGAGCGTTACAACCAGGTGATCGACATCTGGACACACGTAAACTCCGAGTTGTCGAACATCCTGATGAAGACCATTTCGAGCGACGACCAAGGGTTCAACTCCGTATATATGATGTTGGATTCCGGTGCTCGTGGTTCTAAGGAGCAGATCCGCCAGCTTTCAGGTATGCGTGGTTTGATGGCGAAGCCTCAGAAGGCGGGTGCCGAAGGCGGTCAGATCATCGAGAACCCGATTCTTTCCAACTTTAAGGAAGGTTTGTCGGTGTTGGAGTACTTCATCTCCACCCATGGTGCCCGTAAGGGTCTTGCCGATACCGCTTTGAAGACGGCGGATGCCGGATACCTCACCCGTCGTCTGGTGGACGTGTCGCACGATGTGATTATCAATGAAGAAGACTGCGGCACACTCCGCGGGCTGGTTTGTACGGCTTTGAAGAACAACGATGAAACCATCGCTACGCTGTACGAACGTATCCTGGGACGTGTATCCGTACATGATATTGTTCATCCCACAACCGGCGAGCTGCTTGTTGCGGGCGGTGAGGAAATCACCGAAGCCATTGCGCAGAAGATTGAGGACTCTCCGATTGAGAGTGTTGAAATCCGTTCCGTATTGACCTGTGAATCCAAGAAGGGCGTGTGTGCCAAATGTTACGGACGTAACCTTGCCACCAGCCGTATGGTTCAGAAGGGTGAGGCTGTGGGCGTGATTGCCGCGCAGTCCATCGGTGAGCCGGGTACACAGTTGACGTTGCGTACGTTCCACGCCGGTGGTACGGCAGCCAACATCGCTGCCAACGCAAGCATCGTGGCTAAGAATCCTTCCCGTCTGGAATTTGAGGAACTCCGTACGGTAGACATCATCGACGAAGCGGGCGAACCTGCGAAGGTGGTGGTGGGCCGTCTGGCGGAAGTGCGTTTCGTGGATGTCAATACGGGCATCATACTCTCCACGCACAACGTGCCTTACGGTTCCACGCTCTATGCAGCCGACGGTGAAGTGGTGGAAAAAGGAAAGCTCATTGCCCGTTGGGACCCGTTCAACGCGGTCATCATCACCGAAGCTACGGGTAAGATTGAGTTTGAAGGCGTCATCGAGAACGTCACCTATAAAGTGGAATCCGACGAATCCACCGGTTTGCGCGAAATCATCATCATCGAGTCCAAGGACAAGACGAAGGTGCCTACTGCGCATATCATGACCGAGGACGGCGAGCTGATCCGTACATACAACCTCCCTGTGGGTGGTCACGTGGTAGTGGAAGACGGCCAGAAGGTGAAAGCCGGCGAAGTAATCGTGAAGATTCCGCGTGCCGTTGGTAAGGCGGGTGATATCACCGGTGGTTTGCCTCGTGTCACCGAGCTGTTCGAGGCGCGTAACCCGTCCAACCCTGCTGTGGTTTCCGAAATTGATGGCGAGGTTACAATGGGTAAGGTGAAACGCGGTAATCGTGAAATCATCGTTACCTCCAAGACCGGGGAAGTGAAGAAATACCTCGTGCCGTTGTCCAAGCAGATACTGGTGCAGGAAAACGACTACGTGCGTGCCGGTACTCCGTTGTCCGACGGAGCCACTACGCCTGCCGACATCCTTGCCATTAAAGGTCCTACGGCCGTACAGGAATATATCGTGAACGAGGTGCAGGACGTTTACCGCCTGCAGGGTGTGAAGATCAACGACAAGCACTTTGAAATCATCGTTCGCCAGATGATGCGTAAGGTTGAAATCGACGAGCCGGGCGATACGCGCTTCCTTGAGCAGCAGGTAGTGGACAAGCTGGAGTTCATGGAAGAGAACGACCGCATCTGGGGCAAGAAGGTGGTGGTAGATGCAGGAGACTCCCAGAACCTGCAGCCGGGACAGATTGTCACTGCCCGCAAGCTGCGTGATGAGAATTCCATGCTGAAGCGCCGCGACTTGAAACCCGTTGCAGTGCGTGATGCGGTTCCCGCCACTTCTACGCAGATTCTTCAGGGTATCACCCGCGCTGCTTTGCAGACTTCGAGCTTCATGTCGGCCGCTTCCTTCCAGGAGACGACGAAGGTGCTCAACGAAGCTGCCATCAACGGCAAGGTGGACCGTCTGGAAGGTATGAAGGAGAACGTGATTTGCGGTCACCTGATTCCTGCCGGTACAGGCCAGCGCGAGTATGAAAAGATTATTGTCGGTTCAAAAGAAGAGTACGACCGCATGCTTGCCAACAAGAAGACGGTGCTCGACTATGCTGTCGATGAAAAAGCGGAAGAGTAATATATAACGCTGATACAATCACTGATTTTGATAATGAAAGAAGAGGGCTCCGCCGGACGGGGTTCTCTTCTTTCTTTTTTTTGAAAAAAAATGCGGCGGGCGGATTCGGATTGCATCCTCAGGGGAAATTCCGGTATCCTGCGGGGATAATCGGGTTTGTTGGGATTTTATGCATCCGGCGCTTTCGGAAGAATCAAAAAAAACAAGAAAATGGACCTGTATCTATTTTGGTTATTTCTTTTATATTGGTTTCACAAAGTGTTTCACCTGCTGTTCCAGTTTTGTCTGTAAGGGGCTGGGAGATAGCGTGTAAACTGTTTCACTTGCTGTGTCATGAACTGTTTCAGTTTTATGTGGTGATTTTTTATCGAAAAGAGGCTTGTTTCAGGGTTCGCCCAGCACCGCCACGATGAGTGACACTTGCCGGGGGGTGTAGGAGTGGTCGCGCTTGTTCTCTCCGGTTGCGGTGAGTGCGTCGGTGAGCTGGCGGTTGCGCCGTATCCACGCACGCAGCTTCCGCATGGCGGAGACGAGGGGCATGTTGGGGTTGTAGAGGTGTGCAAGTTCTGCTTTCTCGTAGGTGCGGATGATGAATCTTTCGTCTTTTTCCATTTCTTCTTTCATGTTTTTGTATGCTTTTAAGTTTATGTAAATATACTGATTATTAGCGAGATATGCAAGTTTTTTGTGTGATTAAAGTATGAATAAATACAAATAAGGCTCTTGGCGACGCGGGGCGGTCTGCCTTGCGGGCGGCATGCCCTATCTTTGCAGGGTGAGGAAATGACAGATGTTTAACTTAAGAAAAAGCAGGAGAGAGTAGACTATGGCTTGTAGAGAAATTGATTTGATTGTGATTCACTGTTCGGCCACGCGTGCCGACCGTTGTTTTACGGAGCACGACCTTGAGGCGGCCCACCGCCGCCGGGGATTCAACGGATGCGGCTATCACTTTTATATCCGCAAGAACGGGGATATAAAAACCATGCGCCCCGTCGGGCGGGTTGGGGCGCATGCACGAGGCTGCAACGCACGTTCCATCGGCATCTGCTATGAGGGCAGATTGGACGAAAAAGGGAGGCCTGCCGATACGCGTACCGGGTGGCAGCGCCATTCGCTGCGCGTGCTGGTGCGCACGTTGCTGCTGGACTATCCGGGCTGCCGCATCTGCGGACATCGGGACCTTAGCCCCGACTTGAACGGGAACGGAGAGATTGAACCCGAAGAATGGGTGAAGCAATGCCCTTGCTTTGAGGTGTCGAAAGAGCAGTGGTAAAAATGGGGTGGGGTGTTTTTTAAACGTTCGTTTGAAAACACAAAGATAAGAACATGAAGATAGAACCGCAAATTTTATTCAAAATATTTTAATTATAATTTATTGAAACAGTGTCATGGTTCTTATAATCAATTGATTAAGCAGTCTATGAAGTGTAAAAAAATCTTTTTCAAATAACCGATGACAGCATGCGTGACAGAATGCTGAAAGGGTGTTCTTTAAACGAACGTTTAAAAAACAGACCACATGAAACAACTCGCTGTAATACTGCTGTTTATGGCATGCTTTGTAGAAAGTAGGGCGAGTGGCGCTCTTGCTGACGATTCTCTGTATTGTTTTCGTTTTGTTCGGGGCAAAGGTATGTTCTACGTACCCTACAAGGGGAACGGGCAAGCGTTGGAGCGCCTTATGGTCTTGATAGGCATGCATCGGGAAGACATCCTTTCGGGCAACATTCCGGTATTTGTGGAGGGTTTTTGCCCCGACCGCAAGACTGCCCGCGAGCGCAGCAACCGCGTGAAGAGCGAAATGATACTGCGGGGCGGTTTGCACGAAGCATGCTTCCGCACCGTCAACCATGTGCAGGAAGGCGATTATGTGGAAGTGCGTCTGAGGCTTCCCGCCGCACCGCAGGCTTCGGAGCAGGCGGATGATGCAGACGCGGTTTCCGAAACGGAGAATATGCCCCATGACATAGATACCACTCATTGCGCTGCGGATACGGCGGTTGTTCCGGTAGCCTCCTTGTCTGCGTCGCCGCTTGGCTCGCAGCCGGACAAAGACGGACGGCACGACTTCGGGTCGGCCTTTGCGCTCCGCACCAACCTCTTGCGCCTTGCCACCCTCACCGCCGATTTCGGCTTGGAATATCGCATGGCGGATGCCCGCATCGCCATTCTCCTGAACGGCACTTATGCCGACTGGGGCTGGAAAGAGAAACAACGCCGCTACAAAATCTGGCGTGTCTCCCCCGAAGCACGCTGTTATCTCGGCACCCGCCGCCGCGGCTTTCTGGGAGCCATGTACCACCGGGGCGGTTTCCACTACAAACTGAATGCTACGGGCAAGGCCGGCGACTATCAGGGCGGAGGCATTACGGGCGGTTACCGCCTGCCCCTCACCCGTCATTGGGCTTTCACTTCCATGCCGCCGCAGGCTATACTCGTGCCGAATACGACGAATACACCCGCATCGGGACGGTCAACGTCCTCCGCAACAAAAGCGGAAAACTCGTGAAAGATTATTGGGGCATCAATCAGCTGGGCGTTTCCCTGCTGTACGATTTCTGAAAACAACGAACAGTAACCGATGAACTTATGAAGAACCCTATATTTTCAAAATCATGTCTTGGGTGGCTTGCCCTGTGGGTGGCGTTTGCCGCCTGCGAGCGCGACGACACTTTCTGCAACACGCCGCATCCCGCCGAAGGCGCCTTGCTGCTGCACACCGGCTATGCCGGCAACTACTACATGAAGGTGCAGGACTACCACACGAGCGTTCCCGCGGCCGATTTCCCCTGTCCGCAGGTCTTTGCTCCCGGCAGCTATACGCTCTCCGTATTCAACCTGCCCGAAGGCATGGAGCGTGCGGAAAACCGGGTGGGCGTGGCATCCCTGCCGGACGGCACGCTGCTTCCGCAACCCGGAGTGCTCTATGGCAATGCCGCAACCATAGGCATTGCGGCGGACGACACCCTTGCGGTGACTCTTCCGATGAAGCAGCTCACCCGCCGCCTGACGCTGAAGATGAAACTGGCGGGCGGCAACCCCGGCATTCTGGCAGGAACCGAAGCCTCCATAACCGGCATTGCCCCTGCATTGGACATTGCTGCTTTGAAGCTGCAGGGCGATCCTGCTACGGTGCGTCCTGTCTTTGTGCGCGAAGGCGATGTGCTGACGGCGGAGCTCAACTTGCTGGGTACGGCTGCGGATGTGCGGCAGGAGTTCATCATCGTGCTCATTGCCACCGACGGACAGCGGCAGACGCTGGCGCGTGACATGACCGGGGCGCTCTCCGACTTCAACCGGGGAACAGACCCCATGACGCTGGACGCCACGCTGGAGCTGATGAACGATGCGCTGCCCGATGCGGACATCACCGACTGGGTGCCCTCCGGAAGCGAAGAGGGGGATGCTGTGTGAAACGGATGGATAATAACATTTTTAAAATAGCGAATAACAATGAAAGCGAACGTATTTATGATTTTGGCTGCGGGGCTGTTGCTCGGTGCTTGCAGTAACGACAATGAGCCGACAGACAACGCCAACGGAGTGGCGGCAGTATTCACCACCAATCTGGACGGACGCGTGCAGACACGTATGGCGGACAACCAATGGGCGGAGGACGATGCCATCGGTATCTTCTCGCTGAATGATGAAATGGATGGGGTGATGATAGACGATGTGGAGCAGAGCAACAACGCGGTCAACCTGAAATACACCCGTACCCCGGCAGGTGCTTGGGACGGCGGGACTACCGCTTTCCGCTTCAAAAATCCAGTAGATGTTACGGTGAACTTCAAGGCGTACTATCCGTATACGGCGGATGCCGATATTATGGACGGAGCAGGAGAAAAGAAAGATGGGACAATCGCTTTCGAAGCCACCGATCAGAGCCTTGCAGGACAGGTGAAGTTCGACTTCCTGTTTGCGGATAAGGATGGGAGTGGAAATGCACCCGTCGGAAGCAAGAACAGCCCCAATGTGAATTTCCAGTTTGCACATTCCATGACGAAAATTATTATTGTGCTAAAGGCCGACGGCAGTTCTGTGAAGGACTTGGGCACAATGGCGCCTACGCTGAAAGGCCTGAAGGCCAAAGGTACGTTCAGCCTGGCTGATGGTGTGGCGGCTCTTGCCGGTGATGCCAAGGTTGTAGACCTTCTCCTGTCCAACCAGACGGAGACTGCTAATACTGATACCCAACAGTCTTTCGTGGCAATCGTTCCTCCCCAAACGGCTTCTGCGGATGTCTATCTGACGATTGCATCGGGCAGCGACAGCTATCTGAGTGCCAAAATCCTGTCGAAAAAGGAACTGACGGCAGGCAAATGCTATACCGTAACTGTCACTGTGAAGAAACGGGAGTTGGTGGTGGACAGCAGCGATATTACGCCTTGGACACCGGGGGAGGATAGCAACTCTGACGCAGTCCTGCAATAAAAAAAGACGCATGTATGAAAACCGCAATCTTTAGATTTTTCAGTTTCTGTTTCGCACTCCTGCTGCTTGCCGCCTGTTCGCGCGACGGGCAGCCGTTCCTGCCGGACGACACCGGCAAGGACGACGGGGATATCCCCGTAGACATCGTGGTGTCCAGAAGTACGTTTACCGGAGCAGGTGACGGAGAGCTCGATACGAAATTCACTCCCGGCTGCCACATCGGTGTGTCGGTGGATGGCAGTGCGGCCTATCAGAACGTGCGGTACAAATACCCTGCAAGCGGTTCGGTATTGGTAGCGGTAGACAAAAAAATCTATTGCAGGGAGCAATCTGCTTCGACAGTGAAAGCCTATTATCCTTACCAGGATGACGGGGCCTATTCCACCGCTTTTGTGGAAGCCGACCAAAGCAGCAGCGATAATTACTATAAGAGCGATGCCCTTGCGGCCAACGGAACAACCAGCAATGGCGCACTGAGGCTGCGGTTTGCTCACCGCATGGCAAAAGTGATTTTTGTATTCAATGAAGATGTAACGGATGTAACCATTCTCAATCAATCACTGAATACAAGTGCCGTTACGGGGAGTTCCTCAATCAAGGCATATAGAGAGAATGCGCGGAAGTGGAAGGCTTGCATTGTGCCGGGACAGACGCAACTGAAGGTGACGGGTAAGAAAGATGGAAGAGATTTTGAGACCACGTTTAATACAGGCAGTGGCTTGCTGTCGGGGGAGCAATATGATTTTAATGTTGTTTCTTTTATAGATAAGGCAGGAAAAGAATTGTGGGATTTATCAACAGGTCCTCTATCTATTGGAGATGACAGATCTTATTATGTTACACAAAGTTCCGGGGTTACCGGTAATAATATCACTGTTACAAATGGCGCTCCAACCATATATATTGATGGTTTAAATGTGTCTGCCGGGATAGCATTACATATTCAAAATGGTAACCCTATTGTTAGGGTAGTAAATGAAAACACCTTGAAAAGTACTGGTTTTGGTGCCTCGGGTATTCAAGTGGGAGCAGATCATACAAGTGGAAGCATTAAGATTGTAGGTTTCGGGAAACTGACGGCAATAGGTGGGTATAATGGATGTGGAATAGGTACGATATATGGTGCTACCGGTGGCTGGCATATTAATATTGAGGATTGTACGGTTATAGCAAAAGCGAATGGAGAAACTCCGGCAGGTATTGGTTCGCGTGAAGGAGCGGCGTGCGGCAACATTACCATTAAAAATGCATGGATAACTTCGACCGGAGCCTCAGGGGGAGCCGGGATTGGCAGCGGGGCAGGAGGATGGTGCGGCAATATAACTATTACTCTGAAGCAAGGAGATACTAAAGAAAAATTTTTGGGAAGAATGAAAGGATATACAGGAGTTGGTGCCGGATCTAACAATGCTCACTGTGGAACTGTCACTTGGCATGAATAAATGAAATAACCAGTTGGAATAAACGATGTGCGGTCGGTGTTGCCTCCGCTCGGTGCTATCTTTGTTTCACCAATCCGGCAGAACCGGTAGCCGGGATGGTGGAGAAACCAAAGACAATATTCACTTAAAAAAGTAAAAAGGAGACAAGAGTATGGCTATTGTATTTAAAAAAGCATTGCGTAAGAATGTGGCAGACCAAACGGCAGCGGCGAAGTATTACCCGCAACTGCTCACCTTGGGACAGAGCGTGGGCATCGACAAGATTGCGTACCAGATGAAAGAGAACAGTTCGCTCTCCAAAGGTGATATTCTCAGCGTGATTGCCAACTTCGTGGAGTGCATGCGCAAGAACCTGTACAACGGACATTCGGTGAACATCCGCGATTTCGGGGTGTTCAGCCTCTCGGCGCGTACCGAGGGCTCGGAAACGGAGAAGGACTGTACGGCAAAGAAGATACGGACAGTGCGCATCAACTTCCGCCCTTCGACCGGCGTGCGCCCCGATTTGGCCTCTACACGCGCCGAAGACGCAATGGAGTTCGTGGATCTGCAAACCTACCTGAACGGGCAGAAAGAAGAGGAGGATGCAGGCGGCAGCGTGCCGGGTGGCGGCGAGGAACAGGATCCGTTGGGATGATGCGCATCTGTGGTTATGAACAAAAAGAAAGGAGTGAAAGATGAAAGCGATTATTGAAAAAATGCTGGAATGCCTGCTGGCGTTCCTCCCGTTCCTCTCCAAACGGAGCAAGAAGAAAGTGGAGAAGATGAAAGAGTTCAGCGAGCTGGTGAGGGAACAGTATGGCTTCCTCGTCGGGCAGCTGGAGAAGGTGTTGCAGGACTACTTCGGGCTGAGTGCACGCGTGAAGGAGATGCACACCGAAATCTTCTCGCTGAAAGCGGAGCTGGCGAAAGCGTTGACTTGCCGCTGCATGCGGGAGAATTGCGACAGGCGGCTGGCGGTGGACGGCACTGCGGCTGTGTAAAGATTTCGCCCTTGCAGGCCGGCCGGCTTGCAGGGGCGGAACTTTTTTTTGTGCTTTATGGGGGGCAGTGGCTTTTTTTACACCGGAGTATGTTGTGTGTTCCCGATGAAAAGAAGTATATTTGCCCCTATCTATATAAATAATAATGATGTATAAACAATTATGGAAAATCAGGAGAATAATAACGGACAATTGCAGATTGAACTGAAAGAGGAAGTAGCGCAAGGCACGTATGCCAATCTTGCCATTATCACCCACTCCAGCTCGGAGTTTATCGTGGATTTTGTGCGGGTGATGCCGGGGATGCCCAAAGCCGGAGTGCAGTCGCGCATCGTGCTGGCGCCCGAACACGCCAAACGCCTGCTGCGCGCGCTCGAAGAGAACATAGGCAAATATGAACGCGCTTTTGGCCCCATTCGCATGCCGGACGAACAGCCCCTCCCGCCGCTGCCCAACATCAAGGGGGAAGCATAAAATCAAAAAAAAACTTGTAGTGCATTGATTATTCAAAACTTATTAGTATCTTTGCAGCCCAAAAGTGTATAGTTTTGAATTAATATAAACAATAATATATAACTAAAAACAATTAAAATGCCTACAATTCAGCAATTAGTAAGAAAAGGACGCGAGGTTTTGGTAGAGAAAAGTAAGTCTCCCGCCTTGGATTCTTGTCCTCAAAGACGTGGCGTTTGCGTGAGAGTGTACACTACCACTCCGAAGAAACCGAATTCAGCTATGCGTAAAGTAGCTCGTGTACGTTTGACCAACGGTAAAGAGGTGAACTCTTACATTCCGGGAGAAGGTCACAACTTGCAGGAACACTCAATCGTATTGGTGCGCGGCGGTCGTGTGAAAGACCTTCCGGGTGTACGTTATCACATCGTTCGTGGTACTTTGGATAC
>OJPH01000887.1_pt1 | contig 15373 bp, 19 predicted proteins | sample 1598481 | NCBI WGS metagenome assembly OJPH01 (sample SAMN03922482, study PRJEB24848) | human gut metagenome | isolation source: stool sample | host: Homo sapiens | place: Germany | collected 2011-05 | reverse complement strand
AAAGCGAGCGTTTTTAGGCGCAGCGGTCGGAATGTCGAGGCTCACAATTGAGCCGAAGAGATTACGGGAACCGCAAGAGGGCGGACAAAGCAGGGAAGAAAACAGAGATATAAGATAAAAGTTGATATAAAAATATCGAGGTGTAGCGCAGGTGGTAGCGCGCCTGCTTTGGGAGCATAGGCGGTCTTCGCACCGCACGAAAGCGAAAATCGCAGAAAGTCCTTTAACCGTGCGGATTTCGGGCGGTTTGGAAAACAAAAAATAGCGGTCAAAAATGTGTTTGACCACAGATTTGACCACTTACATGACCACAATTAAATATACTATCGGGGTGTGGCGCAGTTGGTAGCGCGCGACATTTGGGATGTCGATGCCGCAGGTTCGAACCCTGTCACTCCGACCAAAAATCCTCTGAAACCGAGCGTTTCAGAGGATTTTTCATACCGTTCCAGCCTTTTTCTCTGTCTATTGCGATACAAATTTTGTTAGGTTGAGAGTATAATAATCAGATAAAATTAGCAAAAGATAACCCACAGAAATAATTCTTGACAAATGATATTGTTGTAGTATAATATAATGATTTAACTCAGGTTAGATGGTCGGTTAGGGAGATAATCTTAAGGAGAAACCATAATGCATGACTTTAGGTATGTAACCAAAAAACAAGCTCAGCCTATAAAAGATGAGCTATATCAAATTCTTTACATGGTACAGGATTTGGTGCGTGACAATTTCACTTTTAGCTTCACACCGATCGGCAGTTCAAGCCGTAATATGATTACTTGCGATGCAAAATCTAACATCGGTTTTGACTTCGATATCAACATCGAGGTCAATGACGATAATGAGGATTTTGAACCTAAAGAAATACGGACAATAATACGTACTGCTATCGACCGTGTTGCACCTCGCTATGGATACAAAAATTGCGAGGATTCCACTCGCGTTCTTACGATTAAAAAGGTTGACACTTCTCATTCTCGCATTATTCATAGTTGCGACTTTGCAATAGTATATAATTGCGGCGACGGAAGGCAGCAGTATATTCGGTTTAACAAAGACAACAATTATTACTTTTGGGAATATCAGGGGAAGGGTTTTGTAGGATTAGAAAAGAAAATGGATTGGTTAAAAAGGGAGAACCTTTGGGGCGAGTTGCAGGATTATTACATATACAAGAAAAACTGCAATGATAACCCTGATAAACACTCCCGTTCGATTTTTGCCGAATCAATAAATGAAATGTGCCAGAAAAACGGATATCGCAGGTAAGACTTTTCTTTGTCTACTGCGCCTCAATTTTTGACAGAGTGACTTTTTCAGTCACCCTGTCATTTTCTCTTTTTCCGCCTTGATTTGCGCCTTGACCTCTGCAATCATTTCCGCGAGCTTTTCTTCGCATTCCTCGCGCGTTTTCGCGTAGATATTGTGGCTTTCCCGCTTGCCGTAGGCATTGGTTGGTGTGTACCGTCCCTCGTAGAGGTGGTCGTTTATCATCGTGACACAGCCCGTCCCGGGTTTGCGTATTTTGGGCTTGTACGGCGTGAATTCGACCGGGGAGGTATCTTTCCTTTCCTCCCGCGCTATCGTCGGCATTTGGGCGTCTGTGCCGCCGATTTTGCGGTCAATATGCACTGCCGCCTGCCTTTGCATGGTATCGGTGATATGGCTGTAAATATCAAGCGTGGTTGCCGAAGACACATGGCCTATGGTTGCCGAGAGCGTTTTCACATCCATACCGTGCTCCAGCGCCATGGTCGCAAAGGTGTGCCGCAGATCGTGAAAGCGCACCTTTTTACAGCCTGCCCGTTCCAAGATCAGTTGTAACCGTTTTCTAACCGATGACGGATTTCTCGGTCTGCCGTTATCCGTCGGTGACGGAAACATCCATTCCGAATCCACCGTTTCCTTATACGCCACAAGGGTTTTCAAGAGTGACGGTGGCAGAATAACAGTGCGTATCGAGGCTTTTGTTTTCGGCGCTGATATAATCACCTCTGCCTTGATGATATATACCTGCCGTTCAATGCGAAGCTCTCCTGTTGCGAAGTCGAGGTCGCTCCATTTGAGCGCCAATATTTCACCGCGCCGCATCCCCGTGCCGAGCTCCAGCAAGAAGAGCTCATAGCAACCTTCTTCCTTTGCCTGATGCAGAAATCGGATAATTTCATTTTGCGTGAGTACCTGCATCTCCCGTGCTTTCTTCGGTGGCAGCTTACAGCCGACGGCGGGATTGGTGCGAATTAAGCCCTCCTGCACCGCCCGCTGTAAAGCTGTGCGGCAGTTGGCATGTATCCCCCTTATCGTTCTGTCCGAAAGTCCCTTTCCGTAGGTTTTTGCGTGCAGTTTTCTTCCGTCTGTCTTTTCCTTTGCGTAGAATTGCTGTAAATCCGACTGTGACAGCCTGTTCAGCGGAATTTTTCCGATTTCGGGAATGATATGATTGTAAATGCGGTTTTCATAGTCGGTTCTTGTGGTAATGCGGAGTGTGTGTCGGCAGTAGGTCTGATACCAGAAGTCGATCCAATCCCTGAACGGCATATCCGGTTTAATTTTATCGGAAGAGCGTCCGTACTGTTCTTTCAGCGCTTCGAGCTTACCATAGTCGGAACTGCTGGTAATGGAAATTCTATCATTCGTTTTGTCGTGAATAAAAACAAGACAACAGATGAAGACGATGAGGGACCTTCGAAAGCTACAGTTCCCTTCCAAATCGCCTACGCAGTATCTATTCATAAAGCCCAAGGTCTTGAGTATGATCATGTCAAGATCATCATAACTGATGAAATTGATGAGTTGATTACTCATAGTATCTTCTACACCGCTATAACACGAGCAAGAGAGTCCTTGAAAATATACTGGACTCAACCGGTTGAAGAAAAAGTATTGGATCAGATCAAGCCGCAAGATCATCAAAAAGATGTGGCTCTATTAAGACAAGAGATCAAATGATAAAAAAGGCGAGAGAGATCTAATAATGCCCTCGCTTTTTCTTTGTTTACAGCATAGCAGATTTTGACCAAAAAGACTTGACTTTTTCGGTGTTTAGAGTTACTATACAACCACCAAACGAACACTCCCCGAACGATTTTTGTTCGGGGAGTGTTTTTATGACCACATAACAGACCACCTACCGCTTCGGAGCACTCGGAAACAGTGGACATAAGAGTGGCGAAGAGCACAGTTTTCCGAGCGGAAAGGGGCGGAAAAAGTTATTTTTAGCGGAAATTGCCCTTATAGGTTCGTTTGGGAGCAGGATGCCGCAGGTTCGAGTCCTGTCACCTCGACCATATTCCTTTCAAACCGCATTGTTATGCGGTTTGTTTTTTTATTGACCGTTTTCTGACCGTTTTGACCCGAAAATTTTGTTGAGTATGCTTACAGCACATTCTTCTTACTGCCGATACAGGTGGGATATATGTCTATGGTGCCCTGAACATTAATGCGTTCGAGCCTTCTTGAATTCTTTTGTGTGTTGAAAAAGTCAATCAGAAACCCTTGTTTTTCATTACTGCACGAATTGATTAATTTGCACCTTTCGCAATTTCCCCATCCGAAAGCTCGATGACACGCTTACAGCGAGCGGCAATGTCTTTGTCGTGGGTTACGATTATGACGGTTTTTCCCGACATATTGAGGCGTTCGAAAATCTGCATTATTTCATCTGCGGTCATGCTGTCAAGTGCGCCTGTCGGTTCATCGGCAAGGATTATCTGCGGTTCGTTTACCACCGCTCTTGCTATGGCTACTCTTTGCTTCTGACCGCCCGACAGTCTGTAGGCAGGCGTGTTTGTTTTATCGGACAGTCCGACGCTTTTTAATACATCGTTTATCGCCTTTTCCTTATTGATGGGCTTATCTGTGTATATAAGAGGGATATTTATATTCTGCTTTACCGTGTACTTTTCGACAAGGGCGAAATCCTGCATTACAAAGCCTATATGACTGTTTCTGAGCTTTGCTTTTTCACGCTCCGGTATGGAAGATACTTTTTTGCCGTCAATGTAATAATCGCCGTCCGTTTGCTTGTCGAGAAGTCCGAGAATGTTAAGAAGCGTTGATTTTCCGCTTCCGCTTTTTCCGATTATTGCGACAAGTTCGCCCTTGTTTACTTCAAAGCTGATATTTTTCAATGCTTGAACCTGTGTGTCACCGTCACGGAAAGTCTTTGATATGTTGTCGAGTCTGATCATTTACTTTTCCTCCTTTATCTGCATTATAAGCGGTTTTCTCTTAATGCTCACCATAACCGGCACAACGGCTATCACTACTGTTGCAATGCCTGTCAGCACAAAAACAAGTGTAGTCCGGAGTGACATAAATATAAGAGATGAAACAACAACGCCGACAAGGTTTATAATCAGCACCTCGGCGCTTATCCTGAGCAGGATATCCGACTGTGAAGCGCCGCAAATCATGTGTATGAGCAGTTCACGGATATTTTTTCTGACATAGAGCAGGGTGGATTGTATCATTGAAAATACCGCAAGAATAATGATTATTGATGATATGACGATGAGCGAAATATCGGCTTTTGTAGAAACAAGGTCAATAAGCTGTCTTGTTTCATCGGCAGATATGAAGTTATATGTATTCATGCCGTTTTCTGCGGCGTAATCATTTATTGCGGAAAGGTCGGACTTATCATCGGCATAGATAAGTGAGGTGGGGTAATCAATGCCTTGTGCTTTCATGCTTTCAATGCTCATGACAGGAGTGAACACTTTGTTGTCGGCGGAAACAACAGAGCTTTTGTCGCCTTGCAAAAAGGTTGTTTTCATGCCGCTTTTCAGTATACCGACTACCTCGTATTTATCAAGGTACAAGTCGCCGATGTTATAGTCGTTTTCAAAGTCACTGCCGAGAACTACGGGCGGATTATCTGACAGACCTTTGCCGTATTCTGTATTTTGAAACAGCCGTCCTTTGCTTACTTCAAAGCCGAATATATCAAAGTAATGCTCTGTAATTACAGACAAAGCATATTCTGTGCCGTCTTTTTCTTCATAGAATTCGGAACGCCCCTCGGTTTTATAGTTTTCGGCTATGTAATAGCTGAGGTTTCTTTCCTTTTCTATGTCGTCATAATCAACCACTATTCCGCCGTCGGTGTAAATATCGGTGCTTGACGGGCTGTAGCAGTTTTTGGAAAAATCAAAGCCGTCAAGGGCATTCACAGTTACAGTTTTATATGCGGTGATACTGCAAAGATTGCCTATAACAAAGAATGCTACTATCATCTGGAATGTAAGAAGCAGGCAGGAAAGCAGGTTCGATTTTATATCGAAAAGAATTATTTTTATAAGTTGCTTGTTCATAACACTCTCCTTAACGAAATGACCTGTTCGTGCGAATACTTGTCACTCAGACTGTAGGAAATTATACCGCCGATAAGAAGGATGAACGCTACGGATATAAGTCCTGCGGAAATTCTGATATTGCCGAGATAATAAGAAACGGCAGGAATAAGAGTAAGGAGCAGTGTGACAATAAAGCCGATAAGTATGCCGACTGCGGAGATCATAAGGAAATTTATGAATATCATTTTTTTAATGTCCGCATCATCTGCACCGCATATACGGCGAGCCATTATTTCGGAGCGTTTGGAGTTTATCCATGACCATGTGAACACGCCCGAATTCATAAGAATAAGCAGACCGATAAGCAATATTGCAATGATGATAACTATATTGCCTGATGTAAAGAGATTGCTTTTTCCCGATATCTTGGATATATCATCGGTTCTGATATTGGTATCGGGATTTTTCCCGGTTATATCTGATTTTATGCTTTCGGTGACTGATGGCGTTTTATCTTTGTTGTCAATTATAAGCGTCAGTCCCGAAAACCGCACCGTGCTGCCGCTGAGCTTATCAGACTGCAATATGAAATCGCTGTCTTTACCTCCGTATATGTTGATACTGGTGACGGTGTAATTCTGTCCGATGAAGTTTATCGTTTTTCTTCCGTTTATCGTCATACAGTACGGCTCAAGTTCGGGCTTTATCACGGCGGTCGGTGCGCTGTTTTCAGAAGATGTTTTTTCGTAGTCAAACAGGGCGTAGCCGGAATTGTATTCGGTTACGAGCTTTATTGCACCGACAGCTTTATACTTTGACAGTATATCGCTTATATCGCTGTAGGTGAGGGCGCTTTCGGAGTTGTGGTCCTGATTGACTGTTATTATTTCTGCATTATCCGAAAGTCTGCCTGCAACACCTGAGTTTATGGAATTTAAAGACATGGAAATGAGAAAAGTGCAAAGAAAATACGTTACGGCAAAGAATGTTATCATCATGCCGCTTTTGTTGAATAATTGTCTGATATTATCACCCCATAATTCAAATCTTGTACCCTAAATCAGATACAAGATTTGAAAAATTTTTATAAGATTTTGTTTATTTTTTCATGCAGAACACTTTGTATCTTGTGGAATATCCTTGTAACAATGTACCTACACCATAGAAACAACATTCTGCAGAGTTTGTTTTATCACTTGTTTTTACAGTTCTGTTTCCGCCTCCAGAAAAATATTTGCAAGTATAATAAGTATATTGCCTTGTATTAGAAGATACACTTGAGTTTCTTAAAGTCGCTTTCTCCATTTGAGAATTGGGCCATGCATTTTCGTGAGCCTTAACGTATATTTGCTCGATATGTTTTCCTTTTGTCGTTCCGTAAGCACCTGTAGTAGCATACGATGGAGTGAATTCTCCGGATATATAAGTACGGAATGCGTTTGAATCACTGTATATTCTCATCGGATTAGCAACATCAGCGGAAGCTGCTAACGACAAAATAGTTAATGATAAAATTAACATTATAAAGATAGAACAAAATACTTTTTTAATTTTCATGATAAATTCCTTTCTACTCACGATGGAGTCATGACTTTGATTGTGATTAATTCCTTAAAAATTGTCACCATCAGATAATGATAACGTTTTTAAGAAGGATTACTTACTAATCTTTTTAAGGTTAGTTGGTTCTTTTGCCTGGTGATAACCGAACTGTGATGCGGAGCCGGCAGCTTTTTTTGCGGCGGTTGTTCCGATCTTACTCAACACTTTAGCTAAAGCGTTTTTTTTCATTTGTTTACACCTTCTTTCGTCTTAGAATTTATCATCATAGCAACTGATATTGAAAACAGTGCTAATGATATGCTCATAGAGTAAGAATATATATTTATAATTGTAATAGAAATCAATTCAGATGCTAAGACCAAAATAAAAGCAGTAATTTTAAACGTTTTACGTTTTGATTCAACTATCGGCTTATTAGGGTTAGATATTGGCGCTTTCATAAATGTAAGCAGAGAACATATTGCAAATGAGATTCCATTGAAAATAATCTGATATATTTGCGCCGTTTCATAGGAAATTGTGAGCGCGACTATAGCTATATTTAACGTAAATATCAGATTGCATTTTAAATATGTGTCTGCGTGGTAGCCACCGGTTCTTTGCCTTATAAAATAGAAGCACAGAAAGAAAACAATCAGTTCCATTAACTTATCTAACAGTAATCCGAAAAGTAATACGATTCCGAAAGCTACTATAGATGATATGATGATCTCAAATCCATACACATAAATTTCACGGTTATATAATTTGTAATCAGATGATTCTGTGTTATAACATACATAATTAGCAATTCGTTTTGCGATAGCATTTATCATAAATTACTCCCCTCATTTTGTAATTATAATTGAACATTTGTCATTTTTCAATGGCTTTTTCCCAAACTGTATGTTTTTCTTCCTGAAATGCAAAAATTGCAACAAAAATCCCCGAAATTGTGCTTTTCGGGGATAAAATAAGATATTCACTTGTCAAAGTGTCAATTTATAAATCTGATAATTTCAACCAGATATCCGCTATAAATTGTCCGTTCTTTTCATAGAAAGATGTCATACCGTCATATTTTTCGGCAAGCATTTTTACGCTTGCCACACCAAAGCCATGAGCTGTTTTGTCTTTCTTTGTGGTTATGAGCATTGGGTTGCTTTCGAGGACGGATTTTTCAATCTGATTTGCAACTCTGATACAATAATAATTGCGCTGTACGGACAGCTCGAGCAATATTTCTTCACCGTGTGATCGGACACTCGCTTCTATCGCATTTGTGATGAGATTGGTAAGAATAACGCTTATATCAGCCGCCGAAAAGCGACTTATATCAGATGACATCACATTCGTCCTGAGCGTTATGCCGGAAGCAAAGCATTTGTTGTTCAAAAAAACAAGTATTGCGTTGAGCATTTCATTATCGGTGTGTACGGGTATATTTATATCCGCCTGAGAAATGCCTGCATTTTCAAGGAAGGATAAAGCCTGTTCGCTATTACCGCTTCTGATAAGTTCGCTGACTGTGCCTAATTGACCTTTGATGTTGTGGCGTATCTTGCGTAGTTCATTATACATTCTACGCATTTCATCAAGATTGTTAGCCTGCTCATTTATCTGAACGAGTAGCATGGATTTTCTGATATTTTCTTTATGCTCGCGAGAAATTCTTACCAACATATAGAATGATATTATGTTTATTATAATAAGTCCCGCCGCTGTCAGTATGAAAAAGAGTATCTTATTTGCGCTTCCTAATTTAATTCCGAGTTCAATTTTGTAAATACATATACCACTGAGCAGTGTAGCGGCAAAAACGGCACTGAATGCGCTCCATTCATTTCTGTGCAGTTCGGTTTTGTTCTTACGGGTGAGAAGCAGTATCAATCCGAGTAAACCGAACAGAACGACTTTTGATATAATAAGAATTACAATGTGCTGAGAACCGTTGCTGTCGCCGACAGCTTCCGCCGGGGATTGCGACATAAAATTTCCCGACAGGGTGTAAATACTTATTGCAACTAGCATGAGTGTAGTTTCTGCTATTACCGGGAACAGAATATGACAAAGAAGTGTACCGTGCAGAAACAAGCGGCAATATAGTATAAGCAGAATTATAAATCCTGCTGTGCACAGAAGAAACTTGTCAGGTAGTATGTTTGAAAGAAATGATGTGAATGCTGTTGTAATTACGACTGTGGCAACAAATGCCGAATATTTCTTTATGCCTGTATATTTTGCACCGAAAAAAGATGTAAGAAACCACAGGATAATAACATTTTCGCAGATTGTTGCAATAATTTCTGTAACGGTTGAAAATAGTCCCATACTAATCCCTCGCAAATTTTATCATAGCCTGCTTGATTTCTTCGGTTTTTGTTCTGCTGACAGGGAGCGAGTTGTTATCGGTAAGGATAATATTATTGCGTTCTACCGAAAAAATGAAGCGTGTATTTACAATGAAAGATTTATGTACGCGGATAAATCCGTAAGACGATAAGGCTTTTTCTGTTTCCGATAAGGATCTTGTCGTTCGGATATCGGTATCGGTTGTATGTATAACGACCTCGTGCCCGTATGCTTCGATATACTTTATTCTGTTATACGGCAGAGAAATCAGTTTACCCTGAAAGGTAAAAGTGTAGCATTGCCCTGATTTGGAAAGATAATTATCAAGGCGGATAACAGCTTCTTCAAGTTCGCTGTCAACATGGCTTTTTCTTAAGAATCCGAACGGCCTGTATTTAAACGATGAAAACACAAAGTCGTCATGATTAGTGACAAAAATGACAGGGATTGACGCTTTTGAAGAGTTGATATACTGTGCAACATTTTCACCGTTTACTCCGGGCATATCAACATCAAGAAAAACAACGTCAAAACGGTTTAATGGATCATTTAACGCAGTGATCAGCTCAGAGCCGTTAAAAAACGGTGTAATATTATATTTAATTTGGTTTTTATTCAGTACTGTCGAAAGCTTTTCGCTCATTATTTCGTTGAAAAGCTCATCGTCATCACAAATTGCTATCTCCATGTTTATCCTCGAATACATATTACTTTGACAAAATTTTACCATCAATTTCTTGCGTTGTCAAGGATTAAACCAAATGTAATGTGGACACATAGCGCATATTTATTATAGAAAATCAAGAACAGAAAACGGCGATTTACAAGAATTGGAGTTGCGGTTCTTCTGCAATATACTTTGTTAAAATGCATAATCCTTGACACAATTTATTACCTGTGATAGAATGGAAACAGCAGATACAATCGAATTATCAGGCAACACTTCACGAAAAGAAGATAACATTATGGCAACACCCGATCTTTTATTCCCGGCAGACGCATAACAGGATACCGATTTTGATACAATGCGTATCTTGATTGGTGTCCGTTTTCTTTATCCGGAAGTCCTTGTTTAATGGGATTTGTCAACGCAATTTAACGAAAGAAGGCTCTGCGATGACTGAAAAACGGTCACGGCAGAGCCTTTTCTATTTTTTACCTTTATACTATTTAACGAAAGGTCGTAATGGTGTGCATTTTCGGCAAGGGGGTGTGCACTTTTTAATTATTCCTAAAAATAACAAAAATCCGCAGGACTTGCTCATTACGAATGAGAACACAAAAGCCTTATAAATGGCTTTGCTATGCGAAATGTGATTTTTTTGACACCCCCATTTGACACCCCTACTATTTAACTTATACTTTCAAGGTACTCGTCCAGCTTGTTGATACTTTTCTTTTTGTATTTTTCATCAAGGTGTGTATATATAGCCATCGTAGTTTTTATATCAGCGTGTCCCGCTTGCTCTTTTGCTGTCAAAACGTCTACCCCTGCTAGGTACATCAAAGTGATGAAAGTGTGCCTGAGCCAGTGCGGAGTGATACGAGGTATCAAGAACGGCTTTTCTATCGGCGCATACTTTGACGGACATTTTCCGCTTGTCTGCATACAGTCTGCCCAGTTACCGTACTTGATGTTTAAATCGTTAAGATAGCTTTCCCACATACGGCTAAATCCTGTTTCGGTCATCAAAGAGCCTTTGACTGTGGGACACACAAGTCCGATCGGGTTGTGCACAGTGCTTCTAAGGTAGTTGACAAGCTTACCGGGGATATATACTGTTCTTGCCGCCGCATCAGTTTTGCCACCTTCTTTTATGTGCGGCTTGCCTTTTATCATCGACACAGAGCGTTCAACCTTTATAGTATGCGCATCAAGATCAATATCCTGCCACGTCAGAGCAAGCAGTTCACCTCTGCGCAATCCTGCATACATCATAATCATAGCGGCCGTCTGAGCTCTATGCGGAGTATCGTTTATCCAGGACTGCTCCTCTTCGGTCAGAGCTCTACGAGTGGATTTTTCTGCCGTCTTAGGTATTTTTACCGCAGATGCGCAGTTATAGTCAAGCACTCGATTTTCAATCGCAAGCTGTATGATCTGCTTTGCGACATTTCGGATTTCAATCAGTGTTTGTTTTGCGTATGGCTTTCCGGTCTTTTCAGACGGCTCATCGGCGCAGTCAAGTATAATATCCTGAATGTCTGTAGCTTTCAGCTTAGATATATTAAAATCGTGTATAGGTTCAAGATTTTCAAAACGTTTTGAGTATGCTTCGTAACGTTTTACCGATACTTCTATCTTTTTCAACTTCAGCCATTTCTCGCCCCAATAGCCGAAAGTATCACGGTCGGCCGTGAGGTCAAGACCTTTGTTCAGCTTTGTTTTCAGTTCCTGTACTTTTTGCTCAAGTTCTTTTGCGTTTGTAGCGTACACATACTTATACTGTTTCTTGCCGTTCTTGGTGCCGATGTACACCTTAGACTGCAAGCGCCCGTCATCACGGGTTTTGTTTTTTATCCGTGCCATTCTGACCTCCTATGTACCCGCCCTTAGTGGCATGAAATATTCATATATTTGCGTTTTTACCGTAGAATATCTTGCCGCTTTCTAAGTTCTTTTTGTAATAGCAGGATTTAGAACGGATTATATCCGGGTGCAAGCACTTTTTAGCATCTGAACACTTCAAATATAATCCGCAACATCCAAAATGCTCTGTTGGCTCAAATATTCTGACATTCTCATCAGTAATAAGTTCAGCAACTTTTACAGCTTCGTTTTTTGTGTGGAATGTACATTGTATGAAATTCTGAGGGCTTTTCAGCAATTTTGTACCTGCAGGAGATATTTCAAGCGTATCATAAACTCTTTTATTGCAAGAAATTACCGTGAATTTTGTATTCACTTTGAAGAAAAGACATTTTTCAAAATAGACTGAATACCCGGTAAGTTTGTCCTTGCTTTTGTTTTCCTGTATGCTGAAAAGCCCGTTTGAACATTTCCATTTTGCTGAAACTGTGACTATTATGTTTTCTAAAGTAGTTTTACAATCTAAATCTTCGGGTTCATTTTCAAATAATGCTACCTGCTCTATCATAACTGCACATCCTTTTCTTTTAGTATCATAATCGGATAGCCTTTGCTTCTGAGTTCAATTGCTTTCTTCGCCTTAGTGCCATAAGTTCCGCAAGACCAGCTGTCAGAACCTTTTTCGCCTATAAGAAGAATGTCGGTTTTTCTTGTAACGCTACTAACTACCGTAGCACCTATTTCAGACAATCTTTCTTGTACTTCTTGCTTACTTCCATAATCAAAATCACCGGTCAGACAGATAGACTTGTTGCTAAGCTCTATATCAACGGCTCCTATTTCTGCATTAAGCGGATTGATTTGTGCTTTAAAAAATTCGAGGAGATAATCGAGCTCGGATTGCTCTATTATTCCGTCCTCGATTACTTTCCAGATTGCGTTATTTATAATGTCGTATGGGTAATTACCTGCAAGCTGTTCGTTATTGTTCATCCATTCTTCAAGTCTTAACAGTTCTTCTTGTGTCAGAATGTCATCGCAGGTTATGCCTATCAATATGCCGTGCAATGTTTGTAACCCTTTTGTGATAGGATTCAGTACTCTTTGCTTCGGCGGCTTTATTTCAAATACAAGAGCGGAATGATTTTTCAATGCTGTCATTAAGCTGTGAGTATGGTAGCAGTCAGCAAGAGCTCTGTGATGTATACCGCTATCTTTTATTCCGAGCTGTATTATCATATCTTCGAGTTTGTGGCTGACATCGGGGTGTTCTTGCTTGCACACAGCTAAAGTATCATATGTATCATTTTTAAAATCAAGCCCACAAGCAACGCATTTTTTACTGATAAAATTAGCGTCAAATGCAATGTTATGTCCTACGACCGTATCATTATCAACAAATCGCAGAAAATCAGATAGGGTATCGTCAAGCTCTTTTGCATCTGCCAACATATCATCTGTTATGCCGGTAATCTGAGAAATAGTTTTTGACAACGGCTTGCTCGCTTTTATAAGCTGAGAAAATTCAGCAACGATTTTATTATCACGAACACGCAAAGCACCGATTTCGATGATATTATCCTTGTCCGGTGATAAGCCTGTTGTTTCAATGTCTACTATTGTGTAATCGTTCAGTTCCTGTATATTCATTGTTGCACCTCATTTTCACAATCTCCAACAAATTTTATATCAGAATACAAATGACCTCTGCTTATATGCTTTAATTCATGTTTTAAAGCTAACTTTTGTTTAGCAGGGCACTTGTTCTGATTTATAAAGACAATGTAATCACCGTTTTTTATCACAGTTACACCGTTGACGGAAGACGGTAAATCTGCTGTATAAATATAAACGCCGTTAATATCACACTCAATTCTCAATTATCATCACCTTCAGACAACAATGCTTCAATTATTTTCGCAGCTTTTTCTACATCTTTTTTAGTGGCATTTTTGGTAAGTGAAAATATCATCCTAAGCTCCGGACGGGTTTTTAGTTCTTCAAGATATTCAGTGAGTTCCTCGTCATCATTAACAAGAGCGTCCGATGAATCTTCATTCCAACCCATTAAGTAAGCAGGAGTAGTGCTAAGTGCATTAGCAATCAGCTCAATCCTATCAGAAGGAATGTTAGTAATAATTCCTTTCTCGTATTTATAAATGTTTTGCTTGGTCGTGTTAGCTTTTTCGGCAAGTTCTCCTTGCGATAATTTAGCTTCTTCACGAAGTAGTTTTATTTTTTCGCCTATAGTCATTTTTGTCACCCCTTGTATATATTATATACTTAATACGGTAACTTGTCAAGACAAAAAAGTTAAAAAAAGTGCTAAAAGTGTCTTGACAAGTTACAAAAGACGTGATATAATCAGAGTAACTTAAAAAGTTACGGAGGTGAGAACGTGGTAGACACAAATAAGTTAAGAGCTATGTGGGTAGCAAAAGGGCTAAGGCAGGCTGACGTTGCAAGACTGATTGATATGTCAGAAAGAACATTTTCAAGAAAAATGAAAAGAGGCATATTTGGCAGTGATGATATGGAAAAGTTAATAGACGCTTTGCAAATATCTGAGCCTTGCTCTATTTTTTTTGCTAACAAAGTAACTTGTAAAGTTACTAAGATGTAAAACAACAGAAAGCGAGGTGAGAACATGACCGTAACAGAGAAAAATGTTAAGACATCGGCGGTAATACTTAATATTCTTGCCGAAAACAAATGCACCGTTGCAGAAGCGGAAGAAATCTTGAGCTTTTGCTCAAGGATACTCCGCAAAAGAGCAACGGTGCCGGAAGAAGATTACTTAGCGGATTTTACCGCTCGGTTTTTGAGCTCTTCTCTTTGATGATAACGTCGCAAAGTTCTGAGTTTACTGCGGCAGAAGAAACCAGTCGGCAAACTGTTATAGTTTCTTCATCTGCTGATATTTCACGAACTCTGAACACGCAGTCAGTGCGACAGGCATCTTTGAGAAACGGGCAAAATGTATTCAAATCAGTCACTCCTTTCCATATAAGATATTAATATTATATCATTGAAAGGTGGCTAAAGCAAGGAGGTGAGTTCATGAAGCCGCTGACGATAAACGTTGACACAAGCGCCCTTGACGAGGCAGAAGAAAAAGTGAGCCGCTTACTCTCTTTACTCAAAGAAGTAAAGGAGATCATCGGCTCGCTTAAGGTAGAAGATTAAATCATAAGACGTAAGAAAAAAGAGGTACACAATGGCAAGCATTAAGACGCAAGTACGCAACTGGGACTTCTTGCCCGTGATGCTGTCGCAGGAGTACCTTGCAGGACTTATGGGCATCACGATACCGGAAGTCACAAGGTACTGCAGACTGGGCAAGATACCCGGCGCAAAAAAGGTAGGAAAGTACTGGTTTGTCGAAAAATCGGTACTGAGAAATTACATGGAGGGACAAGCATGATGAAGAAACAAGTAATCCTGTACGTACTTGCAAGAGCAGTACAGGCGATTGTAACGGTTCTTGCGTGCAACATAACGGCTCTGTTTTTTATGGATGCAGCATACCAAGAGCGTGGATACCTCGCCGTAGGCGGTGAGATGTTGCCCGTAGCGATGGTAACTGTTGCGGTCTGGTACGGGCTGGGGTGGCTTATGCGTGTGTGGTATAGAGATATGATAGGAGGCG